>Ga0209541_10012792_pt1 | contig 12940 bp, 12 predicted proteins | sample RifCSPlowO2_01_FD_184027 | JGI IMG/M metagenome (GOLD analysis project Ga0209541, IMG submission 184027) | Groundwater microbial communities from Rifle, Colorado - Rifle CSP2_plank lowO2_0.1 (SPAdes) (version 2) | ecosystem: Environmental > Aquatic > Deep subsurface > Groundwater | place...
ATATATTAATTCTAGCTCAAAGTTTAAATTCCTTTTTCCAGAACTCACAAACCATCTCAGCTTTTTCTGCAGCAATTCCATTATATTTTTCGGGATTGTCCAGGATTTCAAGCTGCTTTTTACTGAATTTTTTGAAATAGGACTGGATTGACTTGTCTTTTTTTACCAGCGCAATCAATGGCTTTTTTTCCAGTTGCGCCCTTATAGTCATCTCCCTCACATATTCATGCGCATCAGGATGCCCGTTTGCGGCAAGCAGGATGTATAATGGCTCTGCAATTATTGTATGCTTATTCATGTCAAAGTTCTTTTTCATGTTCTTGTTGTCAACAACCATGGCAGACATTACTTTGTTCAGCCTTGAGGCAGAAACATAGAATCCAGCCAAAATTTCCGGAATAAAGCGCATTGATGCCGAGTTTGTCAAGTCCCTTTGGTGCTCTGACACCTGGTCCATGTACATCGTCATCATCCTGGGCATGAACTCCTTCCACATGCTTTTAATATTCTCAAAGTTTATAGGGTTTCTTTTCTGCGGCATTGTGGAAGAGCCTACTTGCTTTGCCTCGAAAAATTCGCCCACTTCGGCAATTTCGCTTCTCTGCAAATGCCTCATATCATCTGCAAGGTTGGCAATAATTCCAAAGGCGGAAACTATGCTATTCAGATAATCAACCAGGAATTCTGCCTCAACAATCTGCGTTGAGATTGGAGACGGCTTTAAGCCAAGCTCCTCAAGCACTTCTTCCTCAAACTTGATTGGGTTGTCAAAAAACAATGACGATGCATTGTAAGCGCCGACAGCGCCTGACATTTTTCCCCTCAGGTTATTTGCGGATTTTTTTATCTTCAGTATAGAATGCCCTATCCTGTCAACATACTGCGCAATTGCAAACCCGAATGTAATTGGATCTGCGTGCTGCCCGTGGGTCCTTCCAATCTGCAAAGTATCCTTTTCCCTTAATGCAAGGCTGATTAAAACAGACTCCAGGCTAATCAGCTCAGGCACTAAAGCATTATTGGTGAAATCCCTGTACCTCAATGAGTCTGCTGTTGCAATAATGTCGTAGCTTGTGGCTGTAAAATGGACAAATGGCTTTGCCTCCTCGCTTACCCTGTTTCTTATGCAGTTTGCCAACGCCCTTATATTGTGTTTTATCCTGTCTTCTTCGGCATAAACCTGTTCAGGAGTTACCTGCTTGCACGCATTCTCAATTTCCTCGGCAATTTTCTTATGGCATATTTTATGCTTTGCCAGCACGCTTGCCAATGCGGATTCGACCTTTAAAGCGCACCTTATAAATGCAGCTTCTGAAAGATAAGGCTGCAATTTCTCAAATATCTTTTTGTTTCTGCCGTAATACCTGAAGTCAAGAGGGCCTATTGCGTCAAAAAGACTGATTCTTTCTGTTATCGGCTGCAGCTCGACAGCTTTGTCAAAATTGACCAATTGCAGGATTTGTTTTGCCAATTCATTGTCAAGATTCAATACTATAACCTTCCTGTTTTTATCCCCGACTTCCTTGACAATGCCGCTTTTTTTAAAAACGCTTATGCAGGCATGCGCCTTTGCAGGAGAGCATTTAGCCCTTTCAGCTATCTCCCTTATATGCAGCCTTTCCCTTGACAGGAGCTCAAGTATCTGCAGGTTTATTTTTGTGAATATGCCAGATAGTCCTTCCATTTTTATAAATGAAAGAAAAACGTTCGTTATTTATAAACTTTTCTATTTTTATCAAAAAATCGTTCTTTATTTAAATATTCATCCTCATTTTGTCTCTTGCAAGAATAATCTTTCCTTTGAATTCCATCATGCATGATTTCTTAATGTTAGTTTTCAGCACTTGGGGATAAAAATGCGTCAAAACAAGCTGCTTTACATTTGCCTTTGCAGCTGTTTTTCCTGCCAAAGAAGGCGTTAAATGCCCCTCAACCTTGTTTGGAAGAGAGCACTCTGTCAGCAGGACATCCGCATTTTTAGCTATTTCAACCGTTTCATCGCAATAATCAGTATCCCCTGTGTAAACCAGCACTTTGTTTTTATGCTCAATCCTGTAAGCTGTGCTTTTGGTTGTAGAGCTGTGCTTTACCTGGAGTGTCTTTATAGTTATATTTTTTATTTTTAGTATTGAGTTTTTTAATTCTTTAATATTAATTTTAAAATTCAATTTAGCTGGTTTAAGCAATTTATTGAGCAGGACATTATAATGTTTCCTAAAGCCCTGCGGCCCATAAAGATTCAATGCCTTTTTCCTTGTTCCGCCGTAATTATTGCTCCAGATTACAGCGCCCAGGTCATTTATGTGGTCGTTATGCAAATGCGTGTAGAAAATATGGTCAATTTCAAATAAATCAATTTTTAATTCCAGCAGCCTTCTTATCGTGCCTGCGCCGCTGTCAAATAATAATTTCTTCTTGCCACTTTCAACTAAGTAACCTGCGCAGTTTCTGCTAAGCAAAGGCGCTGCTGTTCCTGAGCCAAGAATTGTCAGCCTCATTTCAAATACTTCAAAAGTTTATTGTGTATTTTTCCATTTGAAATTACATATTTGCCTTGGTTAAAGGCGTATTTTTTCCCGTGCAAGCTGGTTATTTTTCCGCCAGCTTCCTCAACGATAAGAAAGCCTGCAGCGACATCCCACTCGTTTGTAGACAATATGACATAGCCGTCACTTTTGCCGCAAGCCACCAGCATAATATTGTATATTGCACTGCCAAAATTTCTTATATCAACTGCAGTGCTTGACAATTTTTTGATAAAATTCGCAGCAGTTATCCTATTTGAGCGGGAAACATCAACAAGTACAAATGAGTAGTCGAGATTTTTTCTGCCTGACACGAAAATCCTTTTTCCATTCAGGAAAGCGCCTTTGCCTTTTTCAGCGATTGCAGTAATGCACAAAACAGGAAAATGCATCACTCCCAAAATAACCTGATTTTTGTACTCCAATGCAATTGAAGTGCCGAAAACAGGGATATTGTGCAAAAAATTATGCGTGCCGTCCAAAGGGTCAATAACCCATTTCCAGTCTGACTTGTTGTCCTCAACCCCAGTTTCTTCTGAAAGAATGCTGTGGCTTGGAAAATTTTTCTTTATTATTTTTATTATTGACTTATTGGCTTCTATATCCGCTTTGGCTACTAGGCTTTTATTTGGCTTTTGTCTTACGCCTTCTTTTTTGCCGTAATATTTAATGAGTACCTTAGAAGCTTGTTTGGCTGCCTGCAAAGCAACTTTTTTTTCTTTTTGAAGGTTCATAGCAAAATAATAAAAGAAGTGATATTAAAATGTTTGGTTTAATTTTAGTATTTATAATAGCTTGGCATTTTTTAAATTCAGTTCTATTCTTCTCACAACATCCCCATTCTTTGCCTTAAACTCCTTGCCAGTTATCATTTCATAGGCTGTGATGTACCTTTTTGCAGCTTCGATCTTTATTTCATCAGGAATTTTAGGAATTGGGCCATCTCCAATGAATCCTTTGTCTGCAAGCCACTGCCTTACATATTCCTTGTCAAGCTTTTGAGGCTCCTGCCCTCTGTTGAATAAATCTTGATACGTATTTTTTATCCAGAATCTGGAAGAGTCAGGGGTATGAATTTCATCTATCAAAATTAGCTCACCGTTTAATTCGCCAAACTCGTATTTTGTGTCAACAAGAATCAAATTGTTTTTCGCAACAAGCCTTGTGCCGAAATCAAACAGGGCAAGGGCTGCTTTTTCCATCTGCCTGTATGTTTTTTCATCAACCATTCCCCTCTTTATGATTTCTTCCCCTGAGATTGACTCATCGTGCCCTTTATGCGCTTTTGTTGTTGGGGTTATTATCGGCTTTTCAAGCTTCTGGTTTTTTTTCAAGCCTTCTGGCAGCATGTTGCCGCAAAAGTTTCTTACGCCCCTCTCATAATTGTACCATGCTGATGTTGTTGTGACACCCGTTATGTACCCCCTTACGACCATCTCAACAGGCAGCATCCTGCATTCCTTCACAAGCATTGCATTAGGGTCAGGCACGCTGATGACATGGTTTTTAATGATTTTTTTTGTCTTTTCAAACCAGAAAGCGGAAATCTGGTTTAGAACCTGCCCCTTGAACGGCAAAGTGCACAGCACCCTGTCAAAAGCTGAAATCCTGTCCGTTGTTATTATTAATCTTTTTCCATTTAAAATGTAGTTGTCCCTGACTTTGCCTTCATACTTTTTGCCGAGCTTGAAATTAGTCTTGTCTAATGTGTTCTTTAGCTGGTTTTTGAGTATTGTGTCGGAGAGCATTTTTGTTGGATTATCTTACTTAATTATTAAATTTTCCTAATATTAAGCTTATTTTTTAGAAAATAAATTAAAAACTATTTTCGCCCAACTAGCCCGATTCCTTTTATAACTTGGTGAGAGAAGCCTGTAACGTTATCGTACCATGCTGAGCCTTTTGCCTCTCCCTTGCTGTTAGTATGAGTTTGACTTGCATCAAAAGTACTAGGTACATTCTTTCCTAGTATCATTGACGAAACAAGAGGTCCTTTTGCATACCCGAGTATCCCTTTTAAATATCCATCTGCTGCATCTTTCATGGTTTTGTTCACTTCTTCTTCTGATAACTTCTGGTCAGAGTCATCTAAGAAAATTATTAAATCAACTAATGATCCAGAGCCTACACCGACTCTTCGAGCTGTGCCATGCAATCTACCTTCTAATTCTGGTATTACCTTTCCTATTGCTTTTGCTGCACCAGTTGTAGTTGGTATTATGTTTAAAGCAGCTGCATATGCCCTTGGTGGGTCTTTGTGCGGAGTATCAACTAGTCTTTGATCATTAGTATAAGCATGTGTTGTAATCATGTACCCATAATATAAACCATACCTATCCAAAAATGCTTTTGCCATTGGAGCTAAGCAATTTGTTGTACAAGAGCCGCCTGATACAACACTATGCCTATTTGGGTCGTATGTGTGATTATTAATACCCGGTACTATTGTTACATCTGCAACTTCGCTTGGTGCAGAAATGTATACTTTCCTTGCTCCAGCCTTTAAATGGTCTCTAACCTTGGAACTATCAGCAAAAACTCCGCTTGACTCGTAAACTACATCAATGCCAAGTTTGCCCCATGGCAATTTTGAAGGTTCTTTTTCAGAAAACCCAAGTATCCTCTTGCCATTAATAATGATGTCGTCATCTTCTGCAACAACCTCTCCATCAAAGCCTAAATAAACAGAATCATGCTCAAGTAATGGGGCTAATTGAGATATAGGGGCTATGTCATTAACAGCCACAAACTCCATCTCACCTTCTTTTAATCTCCCTTCTTTGATATCTTTTTGATGTGCCCTTATTGAGTGCCTGCCCATAACACCAAAACCATTTATAGCAACTCTTATAGCCTCTGCCATTACCAAACCACCTCTTGCTCTTTATAAACTAAAAAATTTGTTTAGCATCAACTATAAATAGCTTTTGGATTGTGTTTTAAGTTTTTGTCATCAGGTAAGAATAAAATTAATTATGGCTTATTCCCTTCCAAAACTTTTTTCCTCATTTCTCGCCTGTAAGAAATAAGCTTTTCCTCGTATTCATTGTCTATATTCATTATCTCTATGGCAGCGATTGCCGCATTGATGCCATTGTTGATGCCAACCCACAAGCCGTGGCTCGTGTGCTTCAGAAAGTTGAGAGCAACATCCGCCTTGTCGTCCTTCTCCAAAAGCAGCGGGCAGTAAATCACCAATTCATCCTTTTCTTCAACAGGCTCGTCGAAGTATGTAAAATCTATGTTGACGGATTTTGAATTTGGCTTATTGCTGAATATTGGAATTATGTCAAATTTCTTCAATGTCTCAACCGCTTTTTTTACAGCCTCGTTATTTTTATCGCCAATAATAGTTACGCTTTCATATTTTTTCATCATCTTGGCGCAGTTTTCAGCAGCAACATTGCCTTTATTGACGCCGACTGCCAAAACAGGAATCCCGGGAGGCATCTGGGCTATTGAAAGCAATGCATCCAATCCCTGGTAGTTGCCCTCGCAGGGAACGCCAATTACTGGGCGTAAGACTCTTGCTGCCACAATGCCAGGCAAATGGGCTGCCAATCCAGCGCCTGCAATAACAACAGCACAGTCATTTTGCAGGGTTTTTTCAACATCTTCCGGAGTTTTATGGGCAGAGCTTACCCTCAAATCAAAATCAACCTTTGCCTTTTTCAGCCCTTTGGCTATTTCATTGTATACTTTCTCGTCAGTTTTTGAGCCGAAAATGATAAGTGCTTTTTGCATAAATAAGTGAGAATTCTGCAAATATTTATAGGTATCGGAATTTAAATTTAGTAAATGAAGGAGTATGCAGCAAATGACATACCAGCACTAGCTACCCAACCTGCAATTCTATCTCCTCGTTTAATGCGCCCTTCCTGGATAGCCAATGCCATCCCAGCTGGTACAGATGCTGAGACCACATTGCCATATTCTGGATAGATATTGTACAGCAATTTTTCTACTCCAACCTCTTTTGCACCAGTATCCCAATCTCTTTTTGATGAAGTATGTGGAAATATTGCTTTAATATCTTCGATAGGTACTTTTTTACTTAGCTCTCTGAAAACATTTACTGCTTCTGGCTTGCCATATTCATACATCTCTCTGCCAAAAGATGTAAAGCGATATGGGCCATTTCTTCCAATTTTGTCAGATAGGGCACAATAGCTTTCATAGCCTGGAAGTGGAATTGTGCATAAATCTGCAAGATCGGAACGAGTAGAAAAACTAAATTCCCACTTACTTCCTGGATAATGTGAAAGAATTGTGGCTGTTGCAGCTTCCCCTACAGTGAAACCAGGAAAAGTCCATTCCAATTGCTCCAAATTCCTAAGACGAAATATTGCAGGATAGGCTGGACCATTTTCACGAGTTTGGTTAAATTCTGCACTAACGACCATAATATGTTTGTATCCTTGATTATTTAGAAGAGCATAAGCAGCTTCAACTGCAGTAGTCCAGCTCATACAAGCATCAAGTATATCAAAACACTGGATATTTTTCATTCCGACAGCTTTAGCAACTAAGATAGCATCTCCAAGTCCACGAAGTCTCCTGTCAACACCCGCATAAATTAATAAGTCAATATCTTTCTTATTGCAATCTCCATCTTTCAAGGCTTTTTTTACAGAATCAACAATATAATCCATGCGGTCTTCACCTTTATCTAGCCAATGTCTTTCATTTGCGCCAGTATATCCAAGCAAAAGACTGATCTGCCTAAGGGCTTTATTCAAATTTCCTTCAAAAGTCGATTTGCTTTCTTCTTCAATTAATGTAACAATATCGTCATTAGTTAACTTTCTTGAGGGAAAAGATACAGCAACAGATTCTAATTTCATTCTCAACCACCTATACTATTTCAAACTCCTGGTAATGCTCGTTCACAAGCAGCTCTTTTGCAGCTTTCTCTGCGATTTTTCCTGCATCTTTTTCATCTGCGTCTATTGACATGCTCCACAAAATTGCTTTCTCGACATTTTTGATATTTTTAAAGCCGAGCCTATTTTTCAATGTTGCCAGTATTCCGCTTTCGCCATCATTTATATTCTTTACTAAAATTCTGACATTGCTGTCTTTTGGAACTGAAAAGGCATATGAGTGCTTGTTGGCATTGACTAGAATATCAACTTTGCAAATCTGGTTTTTGAATTTTTCTTCGTCTCCTTCAATTAAAAATTTGTAATAATCCGCCCTTTTAACGCCTTTAATTTTGTCAAAACCTATTCTTTGCAGCGTCTGCAGCGCGGTTATTGCAGTAGTGTCAGGCACTTTCAGGCTTACAATCATCTCTATTGTTTTTTCCATTTTCATAAAATCTCTTCCTCAATGTATTTTTTCATTGAATAAAATATGTGCCTTGCAGGCGCCGGGTCCTCCATTGCCTGCTGGTTGCCGACAAACTTGTTTTTTAATTCTATATCGGGCAATTGCCTTATGAAAGACGCCCTTTCAGGATGCGGCATCATTGCCATGACATTGCCTTTTTTGCTGCATATTGCCGCAATGTTATATACTACTCCATTGGGGTTTGTCGGGAAACTTTCTTCTATTTTGCCGTCTTTTGCTGAATAGCGGAATATTATTTGCCTGTTTTTTATCATTTTATCAAGCAGTTCATTGTCTTTTGTCACGAATCTTCCCTCACCATGGGCAATTGGAATCGGAATGACTTCATTTTTTCCGGTAAGTTTCGTGAATGCACACCTGCCTTTCTCCTCATTGCTTTTGACATAAACCCATGCGCAGTAATAGCCGCTTATGAAAGGATTTTTGTTTGGCGCCAATGCCATCTCAACATTGTTTTTCAAGCCCGGTATCATGCCGCACTCCACAAGAGCCTGAGCGCCGTTGCATATCCCCAGAACAGGCTTGCCGTTTTCTGCCTCTGCTTTTATTATTTTAAAAACAGGGTCTTTTGCTGCAATAACCCCAGCCCTAATCCTGTCCTCGTAAGCCCAGCCTCCAGGAATCACAAAGCCGTCATATTTTTCAATGCCTTTTCTTTCATTCCATCTTACAATCCTTCCATCCATTCCAGAAGCTAAAACTGCCTTTAGAGACTCTTCCTCGCAGTTGTTGCCGGGGAAGTAGATGACTGCTATGTTTGGGGTTTTCATTTTATTCCAGCGCCTCTGCAAAGCCGGTTGTCCAAGCTGAATTTAATTCCGAAATCTGCAAATCAATTATTTTTTTGTTTTTCCTTGTTATTGTGATTTTATTTCCAGTTGTTTTTCCCAATTCCATTAAATTAATCTTGTAAAACCTAAACAAAGTTTTCAATTTTTCAATGTTTTTGTCCTCTGCCTCAAAGACAAATCCGCTTGTTTCTGAAAACAATGCCTTGTCAGCCCTCAAATCAGTAAAGCCTAAATCTATTTCTGTTCCTATAGTGCCGTCTGCATCTCCCCCTAAAATCATCTCTGAAATTGTTGTTGCCAATCCGCCATCACTTATGTCATGGCACGACAAAAGCAAGCCCGCATTGATTGCATCTATCACTGCATAAATCATGTTTCTTTCTTTTTCAAAGTCAATTATAGGAACGACTGCTCCAATTTCATTGTTAACATCATAGTAAACAGAGCCTCCAAGCTCGTCTTTTCTTTCGCCTATTAAGAATAATGTTGAGTTCTCTTTCTTGATTTTCATTGTTATTGCCTTGCTGTAATTCTTCAGAATACCTATGCACGCTATTACAGGGCTTGGGTCAACTGAATTGCCTGACGCTGATTCATTGTAGAAGCTTACATTGCCGGAAATGACAGGCACAGGGTATGTCGTGCCTTTTTGATGCAAATTCTTGGCGGCGTCTGCAATTCCCCTGACTCCTTCATAAAAATCGTAGAATGCTTCGGGCTTTTCGGGATTGCCATAGTTAAGGCAGTCCGTTATCGCGCTGGGGGTTGCTCCGACAGCAGCAACATTCCGCATTGACTCTGCGACTGCGTTCACAGCGCCCCAGTAAGGGTCAATCCTGCAGTATCTTGGGTTGCAGTCGGTTTTCAGGGCAATTCCAAAAGCAGAGCCATCAACTGCCCTAATAACGCCGGCATCGGCATAGCCTGTTTCAATAACTGCATTGCCCATGACGCTTGTGTCATAGTGCTTGTAAGCTTTTGCCTTGCTTGCGGCATTTGGGTGCCTTAAAACAGAAAGCAAAACTTTGCTGTAATCCTTCGGCTCTTTTAAATTAGGCTCTTTAAAATTTCTTTTTGGAGCTTTTTTCTGCCTTTCGTACTTTATGCCCTGCGTTACAACACTTATAGGCACGTTGCAAACTGCTTTGCCGTTATGCCTCAGAATATAATCCTGGCTTTTTGTTACTTTTCCAACCGCAAAGGCTCCTGCGCCCAAGCTGATTTGGGGCAGCTCAAAATCCTCATTGTAGATTTTAAGCAATGTTTTTGTAAATTCGCTTGGGCAAATCCAGGTAAACCTTTCCTGTGTTTCAGAGCATGCTATAATGTAAGGCGGAAGATCCTGCATTGAAACGCTTACTTTGCCCAAGTCAATGTCTGCCCCAAATCCAGAGTCAGAGCAAAGCTCTGAAGTGCTGCATATAATCCCACCAGCGCCCATGTCCTTGAAGCCAAGAGTTACTCCTTTTTTCCTTGCTTCCTCAAAAACAGCGTATGAAGCCCTTATTATTACATTTTTTAAGAATGGGTCAGGAACCTGAACAGCTCCCCGATTGATTTCCCTGTCTTTCTCGTCCAAAATCAATGAGGCAAAAGCCGCTCCGCCAAATCCTGAGTTGTCGGTTGCCTTGCCGACAATTATGATGTCATAGCCTTCTGCATTTTTTGGAGCATAGCTGTGGATTATATCTTTTTCCTTAACAATTCCCAGGCATACTACATTAACCAGGCAGTTTTCGTCAAAAGAGTCATTGAAATAGATATCGCCGCAGATGTTTGGAATGCCGACAGCATTTCCATATCCTGCAATCCCGTTTATCACTTCGTTTGCAATGTATTTAACCTTGTTTTTGTTCTTGCCGTTTGGATTGCCGAATCTTAACGGGTCTGCGATAGCAATAACCTTTGCGCCCATGCAAAGAACATCCCTTATAATGCCTCCAACACCTGTTGCAGCGCCTTCGTAAGGAACAACCTGAGATGGATGGTTGTGGCTTTCATGGCTCACAACAATCCCATACCTTTCATTCCCTATATATCCCAGCTCAACAATGCCTGAATCCTCAACAGGGCCAAGAATCACGTTTGGGGCTTGAGTTGGCAGCAAAGCCTTCAATACAGCCCTGCTGCTCTTGTAAGAGGAATGCTCGCTCCATTGGGTGTTAAAAATGTAAAGCTCCGTAATTGTAGGGTTTCTACCGATAAGCTCAGCCACCCTTCTCGCCTCGAAAATACTTAGAGAAATAGCGTTTTTCCTTAGAAACTCCTGCAAAGCCTTGTCAGGCATGCCATTTATGTCAATTAAATCAGCGTCAACACCACCCATTTTCCCACAATTGTTTGTATATGGTAGTGATTTATATAGGTTATGGTAATGTAGTTAGTTATTATTAAGTAGTGACAAAATAGAAAGGTTTAAAAAGGTCTGGATTTGTTGGATTGTTGATGAAGCGTGTATTTTTGGATGATAAATTGGTTCCTAGAGAACCTTGGGACATCAAAGAGGGGATAAATCTAGCTAGGACACTATACACTAACATAGTAGATGCAGACCCAGCAATTGTATACCTTGCTGGAGGAAACAGGGTACTTTATGGAGAATATAGGAAGTGCACTCACATTGACATAGGAAGTTTAATTGATTTGGTTGATATTGTCGAAAGGGAGAATAAAAGCGCCGTTGTTGCTTATTATGCTGAAAGTGATTTTATTACTGCAGAAGAGATTTTGAGTGCCGGGCGCATTGGATGGCAACTAAAAGAAACAGAACGTAATGGCAGGTTATATGTCGCCCATTGTTATACTGAACAACCTTAAGCTCAACAATTAATTTAACAAGATTTAAAAATCAAATAACGTTTTTTGATAAAAATGAGCAATGAAAAATATTTGGACAGGTTAGTTACATGGTATCTAACTTCAAGCGAGCTAAAAACAGGATTGGATAGTCCGGCAGAATTTTTAGGGTTAGGCGCAAAACTGAAATTGGTTTATCTGGGAAAAACGCTACAGGCAAGGTTGTTTGAACCAATCTCAGAAATAACACGGGAGGGTGATTTGTACGTATTTGCGCCAGCTGAATGTTTTAGATATGAAATAAGCTCAAAAGTCCGCGTTCCATCAACAAGATTGGACAGGTTTAACAGCCATGGCTCCATGGACGAAGGAGTTGAACACATAGCCAAATTGGCAGGCAGCAGAAAGAAAGAAGGGCAAGGAACGCTAGTCCACACTTTATTTTTTAACAGGGAGTCTAAAAGAGAATTTCAAGCTAAAATTTTAGATAATGGTTTTCAGTCATTCCTGACTAAACCCATCGAAGTCGAGGGGTATGGCACAATCAATTTTTATGGGTATGTAAGCCTGCCTAAACAACCTCGCCAACCAGATAAATAGAGCCCGTTACAACAATTAAATCTTTTTTGCCTGAGATTTTCTTTGCGTATTTTAATGCCTTTTTAGGATTTTCTATAATTTTTATTTGAATTTGTTTATTTTGATTTAATTTATTGAAATTTTTCAATAAATCTTCTGGCTTTGCCGCCTTTTCATTTTTTGACTTTGTAAAGATTATTGTTGATATCAATGGTTTTATTGTCTTTAACATAATTGGAATATCCTTATCATTCTGCATCCCTACAACAAAAATAAAATTTTTGATATTTTTTTGTTTTTTTATTATAGATAGTTCTTTTTTCAGGACCGCAAATCCGGATGGATTATGGGCGCAATCAACTAAAACATTTTTTGATACAAATTCAAGTCTTCCCTGCCATTTGGTTTTTTTGATTCCGTTCATTATTTGCTTTCCATTTATTTTTATTTGATTGTATTTTTTAAAAATGTTTATTGTTGTTAATGCAATATCCTTATTCTTTTGCTGAAAGTTTCCATTTAAATAACCAAATTTGATGTTCTTGTATTTTTTAGCCAAAAACAATGGCGCGTTTCTTTGCCTTGCAATCTTTTTTATCACTTCCAATGCCCTGCCTTTTGCTCCTGTAACAACCGGCACATTGTTTTTTATTATTCCTGCCTTTTCAAATGCGATTTTTTCGATTGTTTTGCCCAATAATTCGGTATGCTCAATCCCTATGTTCGTGATGGCAGAAACTAACGGCACGGCAACATTCGTTGCATCAAGCCTTCCGCCCAATCCAACCTCCAAAACAGCGAAATCAACATTTTTCTCCCTGAAGTTAAGAAAAGCCATTGCAGTTGTGATTTCAAAAAAACTCTGATTGGTGATAAAGGGCTTGACTTTTAAGAAAT
>Ga0209541_10012793_pt1 | contig 12940 bp, 13 predicted proteins | sample RifCSPlowO2_01_FD_184027 | JGI IMG/M metagenome (GOLD analysis project Ga0209541, IMG submission 184027) | Groundwater microbial communities from Rifle, Colorado - Rifle CSP2_plank lowO2_0.1 (SPAdes) (version 2) | ecosystem: Environmental > Aquatic > Deep subsurface > Groundwater | place...
GTAGCGAAGGCAGGTCTGATTGACGATGCTCGGATTTGTCCCAGGAGGAAATTCGAACGTCAGTTCGCTGTCATTGAGGCGGTAAAAATCAACAATGCCTGCGATCGTGAAGTAGAGGGGGAACCAGCGGCATACGACTGGAAAAGTCGGAATGGTTTTGTGCTTGTTCTTGTTGAAAAATTTCTCGATGTTCTTCCATACTTCGAAGTAGTCCATTCGTTTTTTCGTCGGCGGCTTTCCGATAAAGTCGTACGTCCTGCAGCTCGCGTCGTTGCATATCTCTTGATTTTTGTCGAGCGTCCAGAAAAATTTTCCGCAGTGCTTGCACTTCTTCCGCTGCCAGCCTTCCTCTTCAAACAGCTTGACGCGCCAATAACGGTCAGGAGTTTTTTGGAAATTCCTCATCAATGCTTTCTTATCTATTGACATAGCGCTACAACCAATATTACAAATTAAATTCCAAGCATTTTAATTATTAAAGGATTCAGCCCTGCGAAGAAAAGAACTGATGGAACAAGAAGGACGCCCATGCAGTGACTTCTCTTCACTCCGAGGAAATTGCAGAGCAGGCCGATTGAGACTGAAGTGAAAAGTATCAGCACTCCGACCACACCGGTGAGCAGGAGCACCATGGCAGTGAGGAGCAAGATGACGGCTGTTGACAGATGTGTGTAGTTGATTTTCTGCAGGTAATGCGGAATTTTTTTGCCGAGCCAAAGAGTGATGAGCGCCGAGAGGGCGGCCGAGATGAAGATGCTGCCGAGGAAAATTAGCAGGTCGTTTTGAGTCAGCGTCGGCAGGAGCTGCTGGATTGCCACGCTCGAGCCGCTGCGCGGGTTGCCTACGACGAAGAGGCTCATCAGCGAGAAAATCTCGTTCGAGATGTTTATGCTGCTCGTCGTTGCTAGGAAGCCGCGGGCGTCTGCAAGGTTGAAGTTGACGAGGATTGCTGCCTGAGACACGCCGATTGCTGGGAGGAGGCCGACGATCAGGCCAGCCAGCGTGCCGAGCAAGACGGATTTTGCCATCTGCAGTTTGCCGATTTTCAGATCTTCATCGAAACTCTGAGGAGGGATTTGCGCCTTCTGCGTTATGCTTATCATCATCGTGCTAAGTCCGAACAGGCCGCTGAGCGCCGGAAAGAGCACGTTTCCTTTTGGCAGAAGAGGAGAATTCAAAATCAGAATTCCGAAAAATCCAGCGACGAGGAAAACGATTGCAGCGAAGAGAATTTTCTTCAGGCGTCGTTCAAGCAGAATCATTCCCAGCGCTATTCCGCCGATGATGTATTGAACGAAAGGACGTGTCATGTCGTAAATCTGCCCGAACGAGTCGGCAAGCAGGAACAACAGTGCGATGGAGATGAAAAGGGTTGCGAGACCGGAGACAGCAGTCAGTTTTATCGCCTCGAAGCCTCGGCCTTCCATGAGCAGTCTGTGGCCAGGCAGCACGGTCAGCGCGGTGTCCTCGTCAGGCGCGCCCACGAAAATCGACGTGACGTACGAGACGAAGTTCTGCGTTATCGCGATTGACGAGATAAGGATTGCGACGTTAAAAGGGTCGATGACAGCGGCGAGAGGGAGAATGGCAGGAAGCAGGTTGTTGATGTGCAGCCCAGGAATTATTCCGGCAAAAGTCCCGACCGCCACTCCTGCAAGAGTGAAAATCAGCAGCTCGAGCACCAAATCAAGCGGCAATTCAATCGCCTCAGTCGCCACTCAGGAATTTTATGTCGGAAATTTTCCTCGGCACGATCTGCAGCTGCCCTTTGTACTCGTCGACGAGGCCGCTGATCTGAAGATAAGTTCCTTTCTGGATTGAATTGATGTTGAAATGATTTTTTCTCAGCTCGGCGACAAACCCCGCGAAAAGAGGGACGGAAATCCTGTTCTTGTCTTCGTCGGAAAGAGTGAGAAAGATATGGCCGTCCGGATGGGCTGAACGGGAGCTGACGTATCCAGTCGTCGTGACGCTCCTACCAACCATTTCAGAAGTAATTTCGCCCACTGCAAGCTGCGCGCTCTCAACCCTAGTGGCTGCGAAATAAATCAGCGATATGCCAACGATTGTCGAAACGATGCTGACAATGAGGAGCAAATTTTTCCTCTGCATGATTGTTTGTTGAGGAAAAACTTTTTATTAAATTTTAGCACCACTCATGGTGGTAAATAATGCAAAACTTCAAGGCTGCCTTATCGTAAATGTGTGAACAAATTTGTCGCGGTGGTTTGTGCGTTTGCCTATCAGCTCGATGTCGAAATATCCGACGTATTTGCTCTTCATGATTTCTACAGGAACGATGAAGCTGTCAGTCTCGTTACGTGCAGACGTGTTCCAGAAAACGTAGAGGGTGTAGTTCGTCGCGGCGGCTGCGTTGAAGTTGAAAAAGGTGTAGAGCGTTGCGTTGTCGGCGATGTTGGTAAAAGTTTTCTGCGCTGCCGGGGTCGCGTTTGTGAATGTCAGGTTGATAAATGATATCTGGTCGCCGACGAGGTTGAGGAGCGTGACGTTGAGGGTCATGTCTGTCGAGGCTGTCGTGTTGTTGAACGCCGTCTGGATGGCGAAAGCCTTGAAGTTCAGGCCTTTCGACTGCTCAACTTGCTGGACGTAGCGGGTGAAGTTGATTGTGTTGTTGGTCATGTTGACCGTGCTGTTGAAGCTGACGAGAAGTGCGTTGTCGAATTCTGTGCGTATGTTGTCGAACTCGAGCCTGTCAAGATTTTCCTCCAGCGCGCGCTGGTTCTCCAGAATTTGCTGAAGGTTGAGGCCGCTGCGAAGAATCACGAGAAACAATACAAAAAGAATTGCTATGATTAAAAATATCTGGCCTTTCATTTTTTCACTTCTCTCATTTCTTTTTCATTTCTCACTTCTAACTTCGTTCATCCGTTACGACGACTTTGGCCACAAATACAAAACTACCTGGCGAGGCGCGAAACTGTCGCGATAGCCTGCGACGAGATAGCTGACTGAAACTATCCCAATTCCGCTTGTTGAAATTCCGGGCGATGCGCAACTGACGTCGCAAATCTTCACGGTGTAATTTGCCGTGGCAGGCATGAACTGCGAAAGCCTTCCTTCTATAGCGCTCGTATTGCCTGTCAGGACTTCCTGTCTCAGTCCGAGATTCGAGTCAAGCGTTCTCAGGGCGTTGAATCCGATGAGCTTCCAGTTTACCGTTTCGAAATCAGGCAGCGGCCCTGTTTTCTGGAAAAGGTTTACGAAGACTGTAGCTATTATCAGAATGCCGATGACCGCTTCAAGAGTTCTCAACATTGCTTTCACTTTCATCTGTTTGATCTATACTTCATTTACTTTTCAGTAATTTCCAGGTTGAAGTTTCGATTTTCCGCGAGAGTTTGTATGAACTGATCATAAGTGAGGTTTCTCAGCGTCTTGAGGCGGTCGATTGAAACTGTCTGGAATTTCTCTTCTGGAAAAACAGTGGCCACTGCGTTGGCTGCCGAAGAAACGAAGCCGAGCGTGGCGTTTGAAGGAGTGATGGAAGTCTCGGGCGAATAATACAGGCTGAAAAATTGAGTTTCGCTGGCGCGGAGAGTGAGGTTGAAAACGATGTTTGCCTGCTTGACGTACGCTCCGGAGCAGTACGTGTGGTTGTAAACAGCCATGTTGACTTCTGTTCCGTTGAAATCGAACAGGCGGATTGTCGAGTTGTATGCCTTGCTGTCGCACGTCTCGTCGAGAAGGACTGTCGCGTTGACGGTTATGTTGCTCTGCGTGCCGCCGCTCGTCTCCTGCACCCGTATCGGTCGGCGGTAGATGTCGTTTATCAGCCCAATCTTCACCAGCACGTTCGTCCTGTTCCACCAGTCAGTCGGCAGACCTTTTGAATTGAAAAGGGCGTTGTATGCGTTTGATGCCGAGACCCGAAGCTCTGTGAGTGTCGTGATGCTGTAGTAATTCGTTAGGAAGTCGAAAAGGAAGTTGATCATCACGCTGAGGAAAATCAGGAAGATAGCTGTCGCGATTACAAAATCAATTTGCGAAGCCATTTCTAAGCTTAACCTCCACTATTTTCTTCCACTTTTTAATTTTTTCCATATCAACTTTCAACTTTCATTTTATTTTCGAGATGTCGATGAGAATTGTTCCGTCGCCGAAGACGATTTTATCGTATATCGTCCCGTTGAGCCTGTAGCGGTAATAGCTGAGCTTGCTGTTCGTCGGATCGCCACGGCCCTGGACTGTCGCCTCTATATTTGGAATATCGCGCTCCACGGAAATTATCGGATCGTTGACACTTCGCGCTATGACCTTTGCGCTTGGAGAGTTGATGATGTTTATCACAGACTGGTTGTTGATTGTCACGTTGAGAATGTTCGCCCAGAGGGGGTTTGCGATGATAACAACTATTTCGTAATTCTTGTTCGAAACCGTGTCAGGCAGACGAAGGTCGTCAGTCGCTATCAGAACGCTGGCGTTGCCTGTCGGCTCGATCTTGGAATTTTTTCCCACCTCGTACAACTTCAAGATGCGGTCAACTGTCTGTCCAGCTACCTGGTTCAAGCTTTTCTCGATGTCAGCCCTGATCGAGCGGTCGTAAAGGTTGAAAATTATGAGTGAAACCCCTACCATTACTATTACTCCAAGAAGAATCGTAATTGTGTACTGAATTATTTCTCCTTGGCCTTTCAATCGCATACGCGCATCAAATAACATTTGGTTCGGCTATAGAATATATTTATTAGCAAAAATCGAAATTTTATGTATGCTTAAAAGTCAGCAAAGGAGGCGCGCGCTGAAGGCGGTCTCCCCTCTCGTCGCGGCAGTTCTCCTAATCGCGGCCACGATGAGCATCGCAGGAATCCTCGCCTACTGGGCTTCGAGCTTCGTCCGTACTAGTCTGCCTGAGGTAAACAAGACCCAGCAGGAATGCCAGTTCATAGATTTCCGCATCGCCACATGCCGTTACGACAGTACGAACAATGCAATAGTTTTGATCGTCGATAACTTCCGCGCGGTCGACATAAAAAGCCCGACAGTCACTGTTTTCGACGCCGCAGGCTTGCCTCAGAGTCAGGTAACTCTTAACGAATCAGTTCCTTCCGGCCAGTTCAAGGCATATTCCGTCTCATATCCCGACGGCAATTTCACAAAAGTTGTCGTTGGCACTGCATTTTGTCCCGAAATAAAGAAAGAGGTAAGTTGCGAGAAAGTCTAGGCCAAAACAGTTAAGAATAATATTAATAAACACCAAGTTGATTATATGCACGTTATGCACGCAGGAGTTAAAGGCAAAGAAGTGAAGATGAAAGGAGTTTCTCCTCTCATTGCAACAGTTCTTTTGATCGCTTTTACAATTGCAGTCGGAGGCATCATCAGCGTCTGGCTGACTCAGTTCACGCAGACACAGACCGACATCGTGGGAAAGGAGTCTGAGACGCAGATCGTGTGCGGAACAGGAGGCATACAATTTTCAGACGTGAAGTTCTGTTCGACGAACAACTATCTGACCGGGGCGTTCAGTAACACTGGCAGCATCGGGATTGGCAACATCACCATGACGATTCTTTATACAAACGCCTCGCGAGAGGTGAGATATTTCGAAAACAGGGGAGGCTCTCTCTTCAACCTCACGAGCTGCTGCGGCAACCTCACAATGATTCCTGCTGACAAGTTCGCATTCAACATCTCACTCGGCGGCTCAAACCACGACATCATCCGCATAACCACCAACTGCACCACGACGAGGGTTTCTGACGAGGTTTCTTCTTCCAAGAACGAAATTTCAAAAGCTTGCTAAATTTGCTTGCTAAAATTTTTCATTTTAAGAATTTATTTTTTATTTATTAGCAAAAAATTCAACCAACAAGAGTGAAGACTATTATTCCAACTATCATCATGAACAGGCTGTGCTTCACGCCGCCGATTGTGGCTCCTTCTGCCATCTTTCCAACTGCCAAGCCTGCGAACAATCCCTGAATGACGATCAAATTACGGAACACGGTTTTGTACTCCTGTGCAAGAGCCGCCGTAGAGCCTCCTCCTATTGCCGTGCCGAGACCCGCCGCAGAGACTTCCGAAAGGCTTGGAACGAGAAATCGTCCGAGGCCGATGATGACGCTAAGGAAGACGAAAAAGATTATGTAGCCTGTTATCATCTGCGAATGCAGGTACAGCGCACGCTCCTGCCTCAGCTTCTCGACTTCCAAGCTTGTGTTTGCCAACGCCTCGAACGTCTCGGCAAGGTTTCCTCCGAATCTGTGGCTTTCAATAACTGTCGAAATGATGCGCGTGATGAACTTTGAACCGCTGCCTCTCGCAAAACTCATCAGTGCTTTGTCTACGGGAATTCCCCAGTCGAGTTGTGCTGCGATTTTTTTCACCAAAGGCGTGAGTGCCTTGTAGTCGTTCCTTGTCAGCGAACGGAAGGCTTGCGGAAGCGTCATTCCTCCCCGCACAGACTCGACGAAATCACGCAGGAAAACCGGAAACAGCTGCTCGATCTCTTTTTTCTTGCTGTAGTCAAGATAATAGTTCATCAGTATCGGCAGCACGAACAGCAGTCCGGCAATGATGTTTATTGAAGAAAATATTGTCGGCTGGTCGATGAAAAGCAGGAAATTTATAGTGACAATTATGACTGACAAAATCCCGCTCAAGACGATGATTATCATTATAGTCTTGGAAAACTTCGGCAATTTTATGTCCTTCAATTTCATTTTTTAACCTCGCAATCTAATCTCGCGACGTCAACCACAACCTCAATATCAGGCTCATATTTCCACCTCAATTCCTCTCAGGAATAGCAGGAACGCCCCGTTCAGTATCGGCACTATCAGGTAGATGCTGACTTTCATAAGGTCGAGTATGTTATGGCCCGAGATAGTTGGCTGGATTTGGTTGAGCACCGAAAAAAGCGCGATGATGAAGAGCGGCGCTGCGATGAGAAGGCCTGTGTAGAACTCAGCGTATGCTGAAAGCTGTTGGAGGAAGCGCTCGCGTCGTATTCTCCATTCGAACAAAGCCTGCTGTCCTGCGCTCTTGAGGAAGACTTTCACGTTTCCGCCCGATTCTGTGGTCGTGACGAAGCCTAGCAGGACTTCGCGGAAAGAATCAGACGGAGTTTTGTTTGCGACTTCCTTCACCGCAGTCAACGGATCGATGCCGAACTGCTCGATGTTTCTTACGATCTTGCCCATTTCCTTTGCAAGCTCGCCGTATTCGCTGAACTCGCTTATGAGGCGGAAAATCACGTACGGCGGGACTCCTGATTCGGCAATCGCGCCCATGTGAGTCAGGACGAATGGGAGGTTTGATTCTATGCTTTTCTTTCTAGAGCCGCCTTTCTGCATCGGATAAAACACTATAAAAAGAAAAGTCATCATTGCCACTGTCAGTGGAATGAACAGCACGTACGCAATGGTAAGAAGGAGGGGAACTTGCAAAATGAAGACGGCAACTCCGACTCCTATTACAGAAAATATGTAGGCAATCATCGTGTAAAGAAACGCCACGCTCATGTAAGTGCGAAGGGCGATTTTCATGTCCGCCTTTGGAAGAGTCTCTTTGACTATGTTGAATATGGCACCGTATTTGTCAACGAGCCCGCTGAACAAAAGAGTTGCCAATCCTTTGAACGAAACCATTCTTTTTCACTTTTTTTTCACTTGACTCAGTTTTATCCGCATCAGTTTAGTTTTCTATTTTTCATGTATAACTTTGAAGCCCAGCAAACTCAAAAGCGATACTCTCCCCCTCTTCTCCTTTTTCTTCTCAGCGATTACCGGTGATTCTCGCGCTTCAATCACCACAGGCATTTCCCTCTTTTCTGGAGCGAATGTCAGCGACGGTGCCTGAGTCGGTATTGAAGGTGCCGTAATTCTGCTGAGGTCTTGGCCCATCTCCTCGAAAAGCTTTTGCGGTTCCTTGTAATAGAGGTTGATGTATTGCGTTATTTTGTTGTAGTCCTTGATATTTGTTTCCTTCATCCACATCAAGACCCTTTTCCTTCTCTCAATCTCTGTCAGCGCATCCGCAATCGTTCCACCCTTCGACGCCGCAATCTCCTCGATCTTCAAGCTCGGATCCACTTTTTCATAAGTGTCGTTGATAGGGTCCCATTTGAAAATCATTCTTGTGTTGACCTCCTCGCTCTTCGGATCAACGCTTTCAATCTCGACAATCTCCTTGATTCTTCTCGCCGACTTCCCCTTCTCCTTCGCATGCGTCATTATTGCCACGACGTCCAGGCTTTCAATCAGGCTTGGCGAAAGCTCAATCGGCGGAGTCGTCAGTCGTTTTATCATTGTGTCGATGCTACCGGCGTGGAAGGTCGATATGGACGGGTGGCCGCTACTCATTCCTTGGAACATTACGTAAGCCTCTGCGCCTCGTACCTCTCCTACGATGACATAGTCAGGATTTTGCCTGAAGCTTTCTTTCAGCAAGTCGAACAGTGTGACCTCTCCATACTTCTCACCTGAAGGAGTCGGAATTCCAAAACCGACGCGCGCAAGTCCGGGCACCCAGTGTTCGTGCGGCAGTCGCAGCTCGCGGGTGTCTTCGATGCTGACGATCTTTGCTTCGGGCGGGATGAACATCGCCAGCGTGTTGAGGAAGGACGTTTTTCCAGTCGCAACTCCCCCAACAATCAAAAGAGAGATTCCATGCTCCATGAGATACCAGAAGTAGGCGAGAATTTCCGGGTTCGCGGTTCCAAGCTCCATTTGATCGACAGGAGAGAAAGGTTTTTCACCGAACTTACGGATGGTGAAAGTCGGTCCGCGAGTGGCGACGTCTCCTGCAAGCGTGGCGGAAATACGCGAACCGTCGGGCAAAGTGCCTGCAAGTATCGGCTCTGCATAACTCACATAACGCCCTGTTCTTTCTGCGAGCTTTATGATGAACTCGCGCAAAATCTCGAGATTTTGGAAGCTGAGATTTGTTTTCAGCGAGCCGAACTTGCGGTGGATTATGTACATCGGCGTTTCCACACCGTCGCAGCTTATGTCCTCGATGTTCGGGTCTTGCAGCAACGGCTCGATGTCGTTGAATCCGAGGAAGTTTCTATAAATGTAGTACATCATCTTCAGGTAGGTGTTCTGGTCAAGCACTATTCCGAACTCGCGCACGACGTTGCCGACGTTTTTCCGCAGGTATTCTATCGCCTTCTGCGGTTCTTTCACTGCCGACAGCTCCACGTCGACAAGCTCGATGAGGCCGTCTGTAATCCTCTTCAGCAGCTTTCTCTCCTCTTCGCTCAGCTTGGGCTCGATGACGTTATAGACCAGCTCTCTGGCGTTCGGATCCCACAAAATCTGCACGTAGGCGAACGGTTCTATTAGAGGATAAGTTATGTTGACTTTTGTTATGTCAGTTACTGTCGGGAAGTCAACTATATGCGTCGTCTTTTCCAGTGCGAAGCCGGGCATTGCCTCCTGCGCGGCCTTTTCCTTCTCCTGCGCCTCGGCAAGCTTCCTCCAGAACAGCCCTCTCCAGTTTTTTATTCTTTCAAACATGTGTCATTCCTCAGGTTTCTCAAGTTTCCTATATTATAGTTTATTTTATAAGTAAAAGTTCTTTTTTTTTGCAACTGCATCAACAACGACTGGATCGGCATCAAGCACAACGAAAAATAATAAAGACAACCTGCGGTTTTCTTGGAACTTTCCCTCTGCCAGAATTATACCGAATTTTATTATATACTTTAAAATATATTTTTCAGTCAGCAGTTACAAGCATTACAAAAAGTTGCCGCTGCTGCAGTCGTCGTAAAAAACGTAGAAAAATTTTTCAGTAAAATCTTCTGTCCATGTGCTTCTTTCTTACCGACTTTCCTGGCTGCGACACGCCTTGGAAGCGGGCGCACGACGGACAAAGACGAATATCGCGCTGCATAAGGTGGATCATTCTTCGGTCGACTTGCTGCAGAATCGCTGGGTCTGTTATGCGGAAGCCCCTGTGCTGGATGAAAGTCTTGTAACGAGGAACTAGGCGTCCGCAAATCCCGCACGTGACCGTTCCCTCTCTTCCGCGGGATTTTGTGTGCCAATACCTTCTATGGTACGGCGCTGTCGATATCGGCATTTTTTTCAACTCTTACACTCTTAATTCGTTTCTGTCAAGAATTAAACCGCATGTTATTTAAAGCTTCACTTATTCTTTCAATGTTTGTAAAAAATACCCTCTTTGTAATTTTTCACAATTTTGTCTGTTATAAAAAATAAAGGATCAGGCAATTTTTCAAGCGGAAACCACTTCCATTCAGATATTTCGTCGGGCTCCATTGTTTTTGCTTCTCCAGAAAAACTGTCGCACAAGAATCCTAATGTGACGAAATGTGCATTTTCCGTCACGTCGTTCGTAATGGATATCAATTTCAAATCATTCACTTTTATTCCTGTTTCCTCTTCAACCTCCCTTCTTGCGACATTTTCGAAAGTTTCTCCAAAATCCATCTTTCCTCCCGGCAATGTCCATGTGCTCTCGGCATGCGAGAAACTTGAAGCCTTTTCCGGATCAGCGCTCCTCTTTCCAAGTAGAATTTTCCCATCCCTCAGCAAAATTACGCCGACGCCAATTCCCATTTTCCTTTCCATTTCAATCTTACTCCAATCTTACTCGATGGGCTCAGCCATTTTCCTGAACTCTCTGTTTTTGACTTGTATCCACAGGCAGTAAGGCAGGTTTTTCATCAGCTTTCCGTCGAGCTTGTGTCCGTAGACCCACTGGATTTCCTTGACTTCTTTTTTTGTGAACGGCGGATTCCTTTTCTCTATCCATTCTCTCCTGTTGTACTTTTCCTCGAGCAGCGGCCTCAGCCTGGCCAGAATTTTTCCATCAATCTTTTCCTGCTTGTACTTACCCCTCGTTTCCTCTTTCAAAATTTCCTGCGCAACCAGCTTCTGAACAGCCTTCAATTTTTCAGCAGGCTTTGCGTTCGGAGCGAAATTTTTCAGTTGGTCCATAACTGCAGGAATATTTTTCAACGCCGACTCCTCGGTATAAATTTTATTCCCGACTTTTCTCGTCTTGAGCCAAACTCTGCTTGCAATTTTCTCAACATCATATGGCTTCAAAATAATAATTCCGTGAACGAGCGCGCTGTCGACTCCCCAGAAAGTTGCATGCGCTGCCGAAATTTTTCCATCTATTTTTATTCCGCATGCCTTGTTGTCCACTTCAACGTTTTCGATTCCCAGGTTTTCGAAAGCATTCCCAACAATTTCTGCATAATAGTTCCTCATGTCAGTCAGATGTTTGAAGGTTCCGTCATGAGGAACGGTGAACATGTAAGAAAGAGCGTTAGGTCCTTGCTGAACATGTGAACCACCAGTAATTCTTCTCGTCAACTCTACTTGGCTGTCAAGTTTCTTTATTGCGTCAGTCGCCTGTCCGTAAGCTAGAACTATTGTATCTTTGTCAAAAGTGAAGAAGCGAATTGATGGAATTTTTTCCGTCGCCGCAAGTTTCACGAAATGCTCTTCCAATGCCATGTTTATGTTTGAAGGAAATGAGTCAAATCCCCAGTAAGTGTAATTGAACATAATTATTTTTCTGATTTTCTTGAATAAATGTTTAAATAGTTTTCCTGACATAGGTTTCTTATGCAAAGGTTAAAACAAAATAATCGAATTGGAAGTGCGTGTCTTGGCGGAATGGGATATTCACTTGCTGCATTGGGTTTTGCTGCTGCTAACGAAGCATCTAAACTTGCTACTCAATATTCTGAATTATCGAAGTTTGTTCCAGTCTTATATGCAAGTACATTAGTGCTTGTTGCAATAGCTACTCCTCTTATTCTGAGTGGAGCTTTAGGAGTACGAGCTCATGACATTCCCCTGTATTTAAAAAATAAATTGACAATTCAAATATGAATCTTTTCTAATCTCTATCTATCAAAATCAAATCAGGATCTTCTAAATGTTCTATTAACGTTTGCATGAACTTCGCAGCGTCCGCTCCGTCGAAAATCCTGTGGTCGAACGACAGGCTCAGGGGCAAGATTTTCTTCTTGTACGCCTTATCCCCTTCAATCACGAGCTTGTCGAAAATTCTTCCCACTCCGAGAATCGCCGCTTCGGGATAATTTATCAGCGGAGTCGCGAAAGTGCCGCGGATGCTTCCGTAGTTCGTTATCGTGAACGTCCCTCCCTTCAGGTCCATCAAATCTACCTTGCGCTGTCGAGTTTTCTCAGCAAGCTCCTCGATTTCCTTCGCAATCTGCTTTATGCTCTTCTGGTCTGCGCCTTTCAAAACTGGCACGACCAAACCTTCTTCCGTGTCGACTGCAATTCCGATGTTGTAATATTTTTTCAAAATTATTTCTTCATGCTCCTCATCCATGCTCGAGTTGACGAATTGGTGGTCGCGCAGCGCGTGCACGCAGGCCTTGATGATGAACGGCAAAAATGTCAGCTTGAATCCTTCCAGCTCTGCTCTTTTCTTCTCACGCTCGCGCAAATTCCATAATTTTGTAACATCAGCTTCATCGAACGCAGTAACGTGAGCTGCATGGGTCACAGCCTCTATCATTTTTTTCGCAATCGCCTTCCTCACTCCCTTCAACGGCACTCGCTCGACGTATCCGTACATGTCATACTTCTTTTCAACGATCAACTCTGGTTTCGCTTCACCAACTTCTTCAATTTTTTCTTCAGCTCCTTCCGCAACTTCTGTTTTCTGCCCTGCTTCAGCTACATTTCGCACGTCCTGCTCGGTTATCCTTCCTCCAAGCCCCGTCCCCTTTATTTCTGCCAAATTTACTCTTAGCTCTCTCGCAACTCGTCTCGTCGCCGGCGTCGCTAAAACTTCCATCGCTGACCGCTTCGCCTCTTTCTTCAACTCTTTCTGCAATTTTTTCACCGCCGCAACTTCCTCGTCAGCTGCCTCTTCCAAGTAACCGACTGCTCCTGCTGGCTTGAAGACCGGCTGCTTTGTTGCTTGTTTCGTTGCTGAAACTTTTGCTGCGACTGGT
>Ga0209541_10012795_pt1 | contig 12939 bp, 10 predicted proteins | sample RifCSPlowO2_01_FD_184027 | JGI IMG/M metagenome (GOLD analysis project Ga0209541, IMG submission 184027) | Groundwater microbial communities from Rifle, Colorado - Rifle CSP2_plank lowO2_0.1 (SPAdes) (version 2) | ecosystem: Environmental > Aquatic > Deep subsurface > Groundwater | place...
CTTCGCAAGATGCACGTACAATATCATCATCACCATTATTGCAAACTTCAGCTATGCCTGGCCTTATGTTGGCATTGTTGTCGTTACAGTCGCCGCTTTGTGTTACCTTATAATTACCAGATGGAAAACACAAATCTTGAAAATTAGCACTACCATAGCCGTCATTATCAATATCTTCATAATATCTAATCTTTGTACACGGAGCAGGCTGCCAGAAGGGTCCCCATGCAGAATAAGAAGTCGTCAAACCAGTAATCCCAGTACCATCAGAATTAATTACTAAAATTGTCCAACACTTTCCATCACCTGTGTTTGTACAAGAAGCAGACTTAAGACGCCTAAACAAAATTTTTGTGCCATCTGATGACCATTGAGGAGACTGATCAATTGAACCAGAAGTTAGTAGTTTCACATTACTACCATCAGAATTCATAACATATATATTTGCACCTGCTCTTTGCCATACAATCTTTGTGCCATCTAGTGATAAGACAAGATACTCATCTGCGGCACTGTTAGATGTTAATCTTATCAAGTTAGTCCCGTCAGAATTTATTATATATATTTCATACTGCTCAGAGGGTGAAGAAATTTTAGCCATAAAGACTATCTTTGTGCCATCTGATGACCATTCAGGATTTATATCCATATACAAGCCAGAAACTAAACGAAGGTTATTAGTGCCATCTTTATTCATTATATAAATATGGTAATCATCGTTATATCCAATCTTTGTGCCATCAGGCGACCATCTAGGATTCTTGCCAAGATTGTATTGTATTCTGTTAGTTCCATCGGAATTGACTGTACAGATATATGTTGTTGTGCCACACTCATAGGCAATCATTGTTCCATCAGGCGACATCACAGGTTTATCATCCCAACCTAGATCTGTTACTTTAAATACGTTAGTGCCATCTCCATTCATTTTGTAAATTTGATTGTATGAATATTTCCTAGTAAATACAATTTGTGTGCCATCTGGAGACCAGCGAGCAGAATCATAGTTAGCAGTGCTACTAAGTATCGATGTAGTCTTAGCACTACCATCGGAATTCATTGTATTAACACCAGATCCTTGTAATGAATCGGGATCATTCCTATATACAATCTTATTAAGTGCCATTACTCCCATAGAAATTAGTATAAAAATTAGAATCCAAAAAAATGAGAACATCAGAATATTTTTCTTATTCTTTTTTCTATCCCGAATAGAATAACCAACTGCCTCTTTTTTATGCATAAATCCCCCAAGGTGCAGCTTAGTTTATGCACATATTAAAATGTTTCGAACTTCAAAGGATAAATTAATCAAAAATTTAAAGCAGAATATGTATATTTATCTCGAGCTGTCAGCCTGCCTTTCTATCTCAAGCTTCTTTGCTATCGCGTTTGAAGAGCCGCTCATCCTATAAGCGTTTATTATCTCTTCTGCAAGACTGCTTACAATTGATTTTTTTGTATTGAATGTCCTGTGAAATGCTCCCTGCGCCATATGCCTAATGACCAAATCAACCCTTCTTTGAGGAGAGCATTCAACTGCTTTTGGGTATCGGGCGCCGCCGTATTCAATTGTTATAATCTCTTCCCTCTGGGCGGCATTCTCCAAAGCCTTGACTAAAACCTTAACAGGATTTTCCTTTGTTGTTTTCTCTATCTGCTTAAACGCCTCTTCAACAATGCCATAAGCCGTTGGGGCTTTTCCAGTCATATGATAGCTTGTCTTAAAATGCTTCCTTCCCTTATGCCCGGGAATCATTATCTTATTTATCAATCTCTCAATAATAAAAGTTTTGCTCTTGTGAAATTTATTGCCCGAGTATCTTGCTCCTGTTTTTGGAACAATTTTAGGCTGAAGAGTGACATAAGCCTGCAAACCCTGGTCATCAACCTTAACCCCTTCCAAACTCCACCTATTGAAAACTCTTATGCTGCTCATTGTTTATTGTAAAAAATTTTTTGGTTTATTTCCTTGCCTTTTCTATCCTGCCTTTCAGCAAAGCGTCCAAACTTTGATCATTTACCTTTATAACTTGCCATCTGACTCCCGGGATGTCTCCTTTTGAGCCCCCCATTGCGCCGCCTATGCACTCAATTATAACTTCGTCGTGCTCGTCAATCATCTTTGTCGCGCCATCCCTTGGGCAAAAAGCCGTTACTTGCTTGCCGTTCTTGATTAATTGAACCCTAACACACTTTCTCATTGCAGAATTAGGCTGCTTTGCCTCTAGCTGCACTTTCTCCAAAACAATGCCCCGCGCCTGAGATGCTCCTTCTAATGGATCAGAGCGCTCCTTTAGCCTTAAAACACGCTTAACGTAAGGCTTGTAGTGCCATCTTCCTTTTTTTCTTCTTCTTTTCAGCGCATTGCCCGAATAAAATCCCTTAGATTTGTTTCCCATCTTCATCTAGTATTCTTGCTTAATTTTTAAACCTTGCTATCATACGACTTTTATTTCTTCAACATCAAAATATCTTTTTACAATATCGCTAATATGATTAATATTTTGCCTTTCCCTCCCTATAAGCATGGCTTTTGTGCCGGTGTCTTTTTCATAAATTGTAATGCGCCTGCCTTCTTGCTTTACATCCTCAACTTCGATTGGGTAAATAAAATTTTTCATAAATTGCAAGACATCATTATTAAATTCTACAAGCTTAATTCTTTTTTTTAGCTTGTTTTCTATTCTCCTTATATTTGAGCCATTTCTGCCTATTGCCTTGCCCATCTCATTTTCTTCCACGACAAAAACCAGCTTTTCATTTGGGATGCAGTCTTTAACCTTGGCCCCAGTCATTGACTCAAAAAGGGTTATCAGTCTTATCAAATCAGAGTCGTATTTTATTTTGTTCACTTACTTGCACCCTTAAGAAAAGCCAGCACAGATATAGAAAAAGGCTTTTTACATATGACTCCTAATTCGTCGTTAGGGTACTCAAGTTTATACAACTCAGTGCCATTTAAACCAGCATAATAGTTTATGTCCTTCTCAACCCCAACAGGGCAATTAGAGCTAACAAGAACTTTTTGCACTCTTCCAAGCTTAAGGCTTTTAATGCTCTTCTCCGTACCTAAAATAAAGCCTCCTGACTTTAACATTTTCTTGATTTCTGCAGCAGTAATTTTTTTAGTCATTTTATACTGAATTTATTATCCTCTTAACATTTATCACGCCATTTTCCGATTTTGAGACATCAATGCCGTCTTCACCATACTCAAATTGTATGATTTTTTGCGATGAGTCTCTCACAGTATTGTCATATTCAACTTTTAGGTCCTGCATTGCATTAGCCAGCCTTCTGTACAAATACCCGCTTTTTGGCGTTCTAAGCGCAGTATCCATCAAAGAGTCTCTTCCTGTCATAGCTCCAAAGAAAAACTCTGCTGGAGTCAATCCGTTCTTAAAGCCGTTGCTTATAAAACCATGCGCTTCAGAGCTTAAATCACCTTCTTTAAAATGAGGCAACGTTCTCATTTCATACCCTTTCTCTATCCTTTTGCCCCTCATAGCCTGCTGTCCTACACAAGCAGCCATCTGCGCTAAATTAAGGAGGTTGCCTCTCGCGCCGCTTTCCGCCATTACCATTGTATGTGTGCTCTTGTCAGCATAATCAGCAACTGTCCTTCCTGTCTCGTTCCTTGCCTTGTTCAAAACTTCTAAAATCTTAAGCTCTAAAGTTTCCTGCACCGTCTTTCCTGGAAACGCCTCAAGGTTTCCATCTTTGAACTGCACAATCAATGAGTCTACTTCTTTTCTGGCATTTGTAAGATCCTCCCTTATTTTTAGCCTTGCTGCCTCCGGCAGATCTGTATCAGACAATGCTGATGTGAATCCTGTTCGAAGCAGGTATTCTATTCCCAGCCTAAATATCTTGCCAAGCACGTTAATACTATAATTTTTTCCGTATTTTTGGTGAATTGTCCTTAGCATTAATCCTGACTCTTCGCCTACTGAATTGCGATCTATAACTCCGGCAACAAGCTTGCCATTCTCAATTACCACATGAGTATCCTTATCGCACTTGTCTTTTGATCTGTCGCATAAGCGTGAATGCCCGCTATAATTAAAGTCATCAGGCATCAGAACGCTGAAAACTTCCTTGCCACTAACAGCAGACTTTCGCGGCAGCTTTGAAAAATCATTCAAGCCAACCGCAGCCAGCAAGTCTATTGCTTCTTCCCTGCTCAACGAGGCTTTTTTTGTCAACAAGTAATTGCCCGAAATAGCGTCTTGCGTGCAGCCTATTATGCTCAATCCATATCTCAATGAAATAAGCTGAGTCTGGACTTCCATAAGAATCTCTGCCTCTGCCCTTGCCTCCTCAGTCTGTGGGATGTGCAAGTTCATTTCATCTCCATCAAAATCAGCGTTGTATGGTGTGCACACTGCTGGATTTAATCTTAAGGTTTTGCCTGGCAGAACTCTCACGCGATGGCACATCATACTCATCCTATGCAATGATGGTTGCCTGTTAAAAATAGCTATATCCCCATCCATTAAGTGCCTCTCGACTATGTAGCCTGGCTGCAATTCTTCTAAAGATGCCTCTTTAGTTTCTTCTGTAATCTTTTTCTTTTTGCCGTCAGGCCTTATGATGTAGTTAGCTCCAGGATACTTGTCAGGCCCGCTTTCAACAAATCTTTTTAGATACTGTATATTCCACTCATTGACTCTCTCTGGAACAGTAAGCTTGTTTGCTATAACAAAAGGCACTCCAACTTCAAAAAGCTCAAGCACGGGATCTGGGCTGATAACAGTTCTTGCGCAAAAGTTTGTCCTTTTTCCGGCAAGGTTATGCCTTATCCTTCCCTCTTTGCTTTTTATTCTTTCAGTTAATGTTTTTAACGGCTGGCCGCTCCTGTGCCTTGCTGGCGGAAGCTGAGCAATGTTATTATCAAAAAATGTTGTGACATGATATTGCAGCAAATCCCACAAATCCTCAACAATTATCTCTGGGGCTCCTGCATTTATGTTCTCAAACAATCTTTGGTTTATCCTGACTATATCCCCTAATTTGTGTGTTAGGTCATCTTCACTTCTCTCACCGCTTTCCAGCGTGATAGAAGGCCTCATTGTAACAGGAGGGATTGGTAAGAATGTAAGAATCATCCATTCTGGGCGCACATTAGGCATCATCAACCCAAATATCTCGCAGTCAGCGTCAGGTATCTTCTCCAATCTCGCTCTTAGCTCGATAGGGCTCAGCCTTTTTTCTTCCTCTAAAAACGTAGTGGGCTTTTCAAGAGTAAATTTCTTCTGCTTGGCTTTGCAGTTTGGGCATTTGTTTGTAGTTTTCAACCCTGCAATTATTTCCTTAATTTTTTGCCTTCTTTCCTCAATTCCATTTTCTTTTTCAACTTGATTGAGCAGTTCTTTGATTTTACTTATCTTGTTATCAGGAATAAGTATTCTTCCGCAATCCCTGCATGTGCATTTTAGCAAAGTCATTATAATATTCACGAACTTGATATGTATTATCGGCCTTGCTAATTCTATATAGCCAAAATGGCCAATGCACTCCTTCAGCTTTGAGCCGCACGTCTTGCACCTTAATCCCGGATCAATAACTCCCAGCCTTATGTCCATTAAGCCGCCGTCAACTGGATAGCCCTCTTTATCATAAAGCTCAGGGGTAACTACCTTAGCAGAAGCCATTTTCTTAATCATTTTTGGGCTTAAAACAGAAAACGCTATGCTCCTAACCTGTTTGTATATGTATTGCTCCTCCTGCTCTATCCTCTCGAGCTTGTCTTCGCTGCCCACTATAGCCTGCTTCACAGCTTCAAGCTCTTGCATTTCCTTTTCTTCTGTTTGTTCCTTTCTTTCTTCTTCTGCCATTTTATTTTTTATTATTTGCTACTTTATTTTAGAATTTTTAACTGACAGCTTAGACAACCCAGTTCCTATTGGGACTGGCTGGTTAACCATCACATTTTCAACAACTGAATCAAGGTTATCAACTTCGCCGACAAGCGCTGCGTTGATTATGTGCTTTATTGGTGTTTCAAAAGATGCCCTTGCCAAAACACTTGATTTCTCGCTGACGACTCCGTATCTCGTTATTCCCTTTAAAGTTCCGTTTACGCACATTATATCTGCTACAAGCATTATATGGCGAACATCAACATTCAAACCTTGGCTTTCTATAACCTTAAATATCTCATCCACTATTGCCTGGCGCGCTGCCTCTATACCAAGCACCTGCTCAATTTCAAAAATGTTATTTGTTGTCGTCCTGTAAGCATCTACTTCTTCTAATTGCAGCACATCCGCTAAGTTAGAGCCCGATGTTATGATTATAAACTCATCATCCCTTTTAACAGGCAGAACTTGTAAGATTCCTTTTACTCCCTTAACAGTAATGCTCTTTATTTTTTCCTTTGTTTTGTAAGATTCATTAAAGCTGTCTTCCTTGCTTCTGGATTTTAGTATAATAGACTCTTTATTATCCTTGATATTGTAGCCTTTTAATTGCTTTGAAATAGCATCCATAATCTTGTTGTTTGTCAAGTCAATCTCTTTCATCTTCCCTTTGTCCAGTTTCACTTCAATGGTAAAATCAGCAATGCTTATTGTAAACTCTGTTGACACATCTCTAAGCTCAGTTTCCTTTATTTGAATTGCAAGATGCCTTAGCTCTTCAATCTTTTTCCCCGCGGCATATGGCTTTTTTAGGTAGATGGTCATCATTGGATTCTCAAGCTCCTTTCTTCCATCAAGAATTTCAATTATCCTGGGCAAACCGAGTGTAACATTCATCTCAGCAACACCTGCGAAATGAAAAGTGTTTAATGTCATTTGAGTGCCGGGCTCTCCAATTGATTCTGCCGCTATCATCCCAACCGCCTCTCCAGGGCTAACCTTGGCAGTTATATACTCCTCACAAGCAATTTCCAAAATTTTTCTTATTTTAGAGTCGCTTGCGCCTTTAGGCAGGTTGTCCCTTATTTCCCTAAGCATCTTACTCGGAAGTTTCCCTTCGTACTCAGATATTATGTCGGTCATTTTGTTGTATCCTGGTTTAATATTTGCTCTCTAACTGAAGTTTCGGATATATACCGAGTGATTTAAATTCATCAAGCATTAGCTTGAATGCATAGCTTATCTCTATATCATTGACTTCCGCAGTCTCCCCGCAGATCATGCAGTAAGACTTATTCTTGTAGCTGTCCTTGATTGCAATTATTCCGCAGTTCTCGCACACTGGAACAACAGTTTTGTCGCTGTCGAACCTTTCCTTGAGCAGCAACGATGCGCCATGCGCAACAAATGTATCTTTCTCCATCTCACCTAATCTAAGGCCTCCTTCTTTTGCGCGGCCCTCCGTGGGCTGCCTTGTCAAAAGCTGGATTGGGCCACGGGCTCTTGAATGTATCTTATTTGCAACCATATGCTTCAATTTCAAATAATACATGTCTCCAATGAAAATCTTTGCGTCGTACTGCTCCCCTGTCTGCCCATTGTAAAGCACTTCAACGCCGCTTTCTCTAAAGCCTAATGAAAGCAGCTCCTTTCTCAGCCTCTCTTCAGGCTCTGCATCAAAAGTTGTTCCATTTATATATCGGCCAGCAAGGGCGCCTACTTTGCCAGCGACCATCTCAATCAGATGGGCAATCGTCATTCTTGATGGAACTCCGTGCGGTGAGAATATCAAGTCTGGAATTATCCCTCTTGCTGAAAAAGGCATATCGCTTTGAGGCACTATCAGCCCCACAACTCCTTTTTGCCCATGCCTGCTTGTAAACTTATCGCCAATCTCAGGCACCCTCTCGTCCCTTATCTTAACTTGTATAAGCTTGTTGCCCTCTTCATTTTCAGTAAGCAGGACAAAATCAACTATGCCTTCCTCACCATGCTTTAGATTGACTGAACTCTCCCTCCTTGTGCTGGACGCTAAATTGTATTCTTCCATTGAGCTCAAAAATCTTGGCGGCGATGTTTTTCCAATGACGACATCGCCTTCCTTAACTTTTGCTTCAGGGTATATTATTCCATCATCTTCCAAAAATCTGTAATCCTTCTCGGTCTTATAGCCTTTTACGTCTTTATCAGGAATGCATATCTGGTCAACTAATCCGCCTGCGTAGCGAAGCTCTTCTGCAACGCTTGGCCTGTAATAAGTTGATCTGCCTAATCCTCTCTCAATAGATCCCTTGTTCAAAATGATGGAATCCTCCATATTGTATCCTTTATAGCTCATTATTGCAACTACTATATTCTGTCCAGCAGGATGCTTGTCATAAGCAGAAATATCATGAAGGATAGTGTTGACTACAGAGCGCTGAGGATAGTGAAGAATATTGACATCCATATCCATCCTAACTGCAAAGTTTGAGGCATAAAAACCAAGAGCTTGTTTCTGGTTTTTAGAGCCTGCATTAAGCCTTGTTGATTGATTAAAATTGCTGTAAGGGACAAGAGAAGTACAGTATCCGAGCATTGCCAATGGTGTTATCTCAAGATGTGTATGATCTGGTGTAATCTCGCTTTCAAAAAATGCGACCAAGGAATTTTCTTCTTCTGCTGCATCTAAATATTCTATTACTCCCTGTTTCACTAAGTCGCTCCATGATATCTCATTTTTCTCCAATTGCTTGATATGCCTTTCAGTGAGCAACGGAGCGCCATCCTTAACAATAATTAATGGCCGCCTTGCTCTGCCCTTTGAGCATTGCAGCTGTATCTCATTTGACTTCTCATTGTAATAAACATTAAGGTTTTCAACAACTATGCCTCTCCTTCTTTCTTCCCTTAGCTTCTGCACAAATTCTACTGGATTGTCAACACTCCCTACAAATTTGCTGTTAAGATACACTTCTATCATTTTTTCCTGATTATACTATATTTTACTTTATAACTTTTAGACCCATTCCTTTTAATGATTTAAGTATCTCGTCCTCGCTTGATTCAGAGGAGATTGTGCAAAGCAATGCAAGATTCTTCCTAAGCCCTATGTTCGTCCCTTCGGGTGTTTCTATTGGGCATAACCTCCCAAGATGAGTTGGATGCAATTCACGCGCCTCAAAATTTTCTTGGGAAGCACTCAATGGGCTTACAACTCTTTGCAAATGTGATAATGTCTCCAAATAATTCAACCTCTGTATGCGCTGGCTAATCCCCTTTCTGCCGCCAACCCATACTCCAGTAGCCATTGAAGAGTAAATCCTCTGTGTCAGCAGCTTATCCCTTATAATGACTTTTATAGACGGAAACTTTCCCCTTTTCACAATCCTCTGGAAATTGTACAATAAGTCGCCAATCAAAACTTTTAGGTTCAGCCTTAACAAGTCTGCCAGCAAATCGCCGCTCATCTTAAGGCGCTTGTTCATGTAATGATCCTTATCATCTGCGCCCAGCTCGCCATTTGAAGCTAGAATGTATTTCTTCAGCATTTTGCATAGGTTATAGGCCTTGAATATCCTATCCTCTATCTTTATTCCTAAATGGGGAAGTAGGTATTTGTCCAAAATTTCCTTCATCCTTTCAATTCTTATTTCCTTAGACTGCGTAATTCCAATCTTCTTTGCAATGTAATCAATGGCCTCTTCCTCATTTTTTATGCTCACAAATTCTAATAGATTGATGATAACCTCGTCAAATTGCCTGTCCGCAGAAATAAATTTTGTTATCTCTTCATCTTTCAATAATCCAAGCGCTTTGATTACAACAATTATCGGTATTCTTTTTACCCTTGTAAATGTAAGATAAAACAGCCCATCTTTTAGCTTTTCAACTGTATGGGGGATCTTGAAAGAGCCATACTCAGAGAATAGTTTGCCTACAATCTCACTTGGACCTGTTACATCTTTTTCGATAAGAAACCTGTTTGCTGCAAGGTCCTCAATTGTGATAAGCACTTTTTCTGTTCCATTTATAATAAAATAACCACCGGGCTCATCTGGATCTTCGCCCTTAGATATAAGCTCTTCCCGGTTTAGCTTATAAAGATGGCAGCACTTGCTTTTTAGCATTATGGGCAAATTTCCTATCTGAGTATCAAAGCTTTCTCTTTGAACGCCGTTTATATGCGCACTCACAGTAATCCAAGTTGGAGCAGAATAGGTTATTTTTCTAAGCCTTGCTTCCATAGGGTAGATATTCCTGCTTGAGCCATCAGCCTCTATCATCTTAGGCTTTTCTACCCATATCTTATCAAGCTTTATCTTAAACTCATCAATATTATGGGGAATTATTGTGGGTATTATCTCTTTATTCTCCTCAATTATGTTCAAAAGCTCTTTGTCGATGAAATTGTTAAATGACGCTATATCTGAGTCAACAAAACTCTGCTCTTCAAAATATTTTTGTATAAGAGTTTTTCCGTATTTATACATCAGTCACCACCCTATAGAATATTGACTCACCTGCTGTTGGGCTCTTTCTTATGATTTTTATCATGTCGCCAGGCTTGGCATCCAATTCCCTTATAGCTGAATCTGTCTTTAATATTTTTGGCATCTCTTTAGAAGTTACATGGTATTTTTCAAGCAACTGTGCTTTTTCTCTTTCACTAATCTTCACGTGCTTTGGAGTTAGTATATGCTTATCAATCTTAAATTTTTGCTTCTTCATCTTTAGTTTTAAATTAAATTTAGTGGGCCGGACGAGACTTCCGTATTTAAAGAGCCTGAAAGGCGCATTTTTTCGGACTCGCGACCACCTGATTAAAAGTTTCACCCGATATATCTGCATGCTTTCGCATATACCCTTACACAACAGGTGCTCTATTGCCCAATTGCAGACATGCTTGCGATTCCGCAAGCTCGCGTTCGAAGCAATTACCAGGCTGAGCTACCGGCCCATTAATATTAAAGCGCCCTGGTCGGGATTTTCAAGCGAATAGTTTATTTGGATTTATGGCCGCATATTTTTGAACCCGAGTCGAAGCCTTTCCGCACCTTACAAATACGACAGGGCTTCATGATAGTTCCTGCAGCGTAATAGCATACAATCTCAATGCCTTTTTATGCTGGTCCAGGCTACACTACCAGGGCAGTTACATGGCGAGCGAGTTTCGTGAGTAGTGAGCGAGTTCGCAACGGAACTTACTCGCATATCACACGAACCTCGTATGTCACTAGCGTTAAAAAGGCATAGTAACCCCCCTTTAGCAAAATTAATGATGAAATCATAGTAGTTTGTCTAAAGAAGGATTATTTACCATTACAATTGGGATTGTTTGTTTATTTATAAAGGTTGCGGATTTTAGCAGTTTACGTATTTAAAACATTAATTTATTAATTTTAAAGTATATAAATTTTTTGCATAATCTTTAAATATCTACATCAAACTCTTATAATCATGAAAAGAAGTTCTCGTCGATGGAAGAAGAAAAGGCAGATGCGCTGGAAATGGCAGCGCAAGAGAATTAAAAAGGAGAGAAGGCTAAGAAAGCAGCATAGGGCAGGATAGGGATGAACTAAAAATAATTCTTTGAATAATATTTTATTATAGAGGATTTTGAAAAATTCGTTTTTCAACGAATTTTTCAACTTTTATGAGTCTATAATGCTTCCGCTTTAATGACGATAAGTCCATTAAGCGGTAAATAATGAAAAAATCACTTTTTTTGGAAAAAGTGATTTTTTCAAAGTTCTCTATATTTTATTTGCTTTAAATTTGCTTTAAAAAACTTATGAAACCTTATTCTATAATTATTAATTATTTTTAAAAATTTGAGGTGATGCAAATGCAGAAAAAATACAAGCCGTTCAAGCTGGAAGACCTGTGGTATTTGGAAGACAACTATATAAGCCATATAGAAGAGAATGAAGAAGAGAATGAAGAAGAGATAGAAGGTTGACTTATTTAGTTTATTCTTAAATTTCCCGAAAACTATATAAATAATCTAGCTTGCTTCTTTCTCGGTGGTTTAAATTTCAATGATGGATGATATATCAAAAACTGACTCTGAAGTTTTTGATGCAGTCAAAAGGGAAGGGGAAAGAATAAGGAATGGCATTGAGCTGATACCGAGTGAAAATTTTGTCAGCAAGGCCGTGCTGCAGGCTTATGCAACATTCTTCACCAACAAGTATTCTGAAGGTTATCCTGGAAAGAGGTATTACGGCGGCAACCAATTTGTTGATGTCATCGAGACTCTTGCTATAGAAAGGGCCAAAAAGCTTTTTGGCGCAGAGCATGTAAACGTGCAGCCTTATTCCGGAAGCCCTGCCAATCAGGCTGTCTTCTTTGCCTTATTGAATCTTGGAGACACTTTCATGGGATTTGACCTTACAGCAGGAGGCCATCTGACTCATGGAAGCCCTGTCAATTTTTCCGGAAAGCAGTATAACTGCATTTCTTACAATGTTGACAAAGAGACAGAATTGCTGGACTATGACCAGATAATGAAGCAGGCAAAACAGGCAAATCCCAGGATGATTATTTCAGGCTTGACAGCCTATCCAAGAAAGATTGATTTTAAAGCATTCCAGGAGATATGCGATGAGGTGAATGCTTACCATATGGCAGACATTGCCCACATTGCTGGATTATGCGCAACAGGAGTGCATGAAAATCCTGTCCCAATATGCGATGTTGTCACGACCACAACCCATAAGACATTAAGAGGCCCAAGGGGCGGCATGATAATGTGCAAAATCCTGGATAGGTTTGACCCTGATGGAAAGAAAAATTTAGCGCAAAAGATTGATTCTGCTGTTTTTCCAGGATTGCAGGGAGGTCCGCATGACCATGTAAATGCGGCAAAGGCAGTGGCTTTCGGAGAAGACCTGAAGCCGGAATTCAAAACATACTGCCAGCAGATCGTAAAAAATGCAAAAGCCTTGGCAGATGCTCTGATGGACAAAGGGCTTGAACTAGTTACCGGGGGAACTGACAATCATCTTATGGTTGTAAAGCTTGTAAACAAGGGTCTTACAGGCAAGGGCAAGGAAGTGCAGACTGCCCTGGATGCAGCCGGGATAACAGTAAA
>Ga0209541_10012797_pt1 | contig 12939 bp, 24 predicted proteins | sample RifCSPlowO2_01_FD_184027 | JGI IMG/M metagenome (GOLD analysis project Ga0209541, IMG submission 184027) | Groundwater microbial communities from Rifle, Colorado - Rifle CSP2_plank lowO2_0.1 (SPAdes) (version 2) | ecosystem: Environmental > Aquatic > Deep subsurface > Groundwater | place...
AAATGCAAATTAATCAGGAAAAAGGACATGGTAATTCCACCGAGACCGCAGAGAGCGCGAGAAGAATACGCCATAGTCCTGGACTTCCTGCAGCACGGGTATGCTGACGACCCGAGACCTTTGCACCGAAAAGAGCCAATAATTCAGGCCATTGGAAAATCATTTTTTACGCTTCTTGAGCTGGTGCCTGCTGAAGGCGTGCAACTGAAGCCTTTTGACGAGGTTTACATTGGGGATGGCAAGCGGGACAAGGTTTCATACATCCGCTCTGCGCTTTTCCCAGACAAACTGACGCAGACTGCAAAATCCACGTTGCCGGCCATCGTAGAGAAACTAGTTTCAGACAACGAAGCAAAATTTGTTGAATACTATAACAAAGCAGGCCCTGTATCCCTGAGGACACACCAGCTTGAGCTTCTTCCGGGCATAGGCAGGAGGCACTCTGAGGAGTTGCTCAAGGCCCGTGCCGAGAAGCCTTTTACGAGCTTTGAAGACATAAAAGCAAGGGTCAGCTCAATCTCAGATGCAAGGAAGGTTATAGTGCAGCGCATATTAGATGAGATAGAGGGGAAGGACAGATTCAGATTATTTGTAAGAGTGTAATAATTTATTTGTTTTACTTGCGTTCGTTCTGCCGACAGCTTAGGTTTGTTGGAGGCGGGGTTCTCCGCTCCAACGCGCTTAGCGAGCCTTGCGAGCGTCCAAGAGGGTTGGGATTGGAGATTGAAGGGAAGGATGGGTATGGGCTGTTTGTAAGAGTTTAAAAAATTAAATGCGGGTTCCCCGCCGCTCAAAAGCAGAGCTTAACGTTTCCCAAACGACAGTTTTATTATGTAGTTCTAATATTTAAATGTTTCGTAGCAAAGCTGCCGTCGCTCAATGGTGGAGCGCTGGCCTTATAAGCCAGTGTCGTTTTCCCAAACGGCATGCGGGTTCGACTTCCAGTACGGAAGTCCCGCCGGCAGCGCTAACACTACACCGCAGTATTCACTTCCGAAAGCTTTTTATACTTAGTTATACCCTGTCTAACATGGCAGTCTTGCTGGAAACGAAAACAAAAAAATGGGGAAATTCGCTTGGAGTGATAATTCCGAGCGAAGTGGTAGTACGGGAAAAATTGAAGGAAAACGAAAAGGTGGAGCTCTTGTTGGTACGGGATAGCCGCGTGCTCAAGGAAACATTTGGTGCGTTAAAAGGAAAGTGGAAGAAATCGGGCCAGCAAATCAAGGATGGGATAAGAGCTGAGCTCTATGAGTGAAATCTATTTCTTTGATACTTATGCGCTAATCGAAATAATAAAAGGCAATGAAAACTATGAAAAATACGCTGGCTCAAATATATTGCTGACAAAACTAAATCTATTTGAGTTATATTATGCCCTGCTCCGCGATTTTGATGAAAAAACTGCGGAGCTATTTATTAACAAATACGAACAATTCGCGGTTGATTTTGATAAATTAATAATAGGTGCAGCTGCAAAATTCAGGCTTGCAAACCGTTTAAAGAACCTGTCAATGACAGATTGCATTGGCTATGTTGTTGCAATCAAGTATGGTGTGAAATTTTTGACTGGCGATAAGGAATTTGCCAGCCTGCCAAACGTAGAATTTATCAAATAGCAGTATTCACTTCTTCATACTTGAACTCTTCCAGCACGGTGAATGTTTCATAATCTTTTATTGCGCCCAAACATAGTTAAATTTTTAAATCATCCTGATTATACGGGATAATGAATAAATTTTACGTTGGCGAGTGCAGATTTGGCAAAGGCATTTTTGCCAAGGAAAGTATAAAGAAAGGTGCGGAGATTTTGAAATTTTCTGGCCCGCTGATTGATTTTAAACAGACAAAATTGATGGGTGATAGAGAATGCGCTCCATTGCAAATTGAAAATAATATATATATGCTTAGAAGAGCCCGGCAGTTTAGTTAATCATTCGTGCAATCCAAATTCCGGAATAAAATTTGATAAAAATTTAATAGCAATTAAAAATATTAAAAAAGATGAACAAGTATTCTATGACTATTCTACCGCGATGGATGAAGATTCATTTACTATGCAGTGCGACTGCCGCAAGCCGGACTGCAGGAAAACAGTAAAGGATTTCAAATATCTTCCAGCAGATGTAAGAAAAAAATATTTGAAACTTGGCATCGTGCAAAAGTTTATTGCTAAAATTATTCAAAATACCCTCACAATCCTCGCCGCAGCCACTAACCAAAAGCTTTAAATATTAAAAACATCACTAAAAACATACAAAAAGTGATTAAAGTGATAGACCCATATAAGTACAAGTTACGCCCAAGCAAACACTTTGTACTTGACAAAATGCGCAAGTGGAATTGGGATATTGAAGACATAAGGGTTGCGATTGCAAAGGCAAAGAAAATTGAAAAAGTTGGCAAGAGCAAATATGAGGTGTACACGACACACGGAGGGAATCGTAAACTGATATTTGTAATTTACGAATCCGAACCTAAGGAAATATTCGTAATAACAGGAGCGGAAGGATAAGATGGATAGGCTATGTCCGGCTTGTGAAAGGGGAAAGTTGACTAAAGCAGACGATATTATTTTAGAAATTTCCGGTTATGTTTTTGTTGTTAAAGGAGACCGCTGCGCTGAGTGCAGAGAAGAATACCCATTTGAAGATGAAACACAAAGAGTGATAGAAGCCTCTAGGAAACTTGGAGTCTGGCCAGAGCCGCTGAAACTATACAGAACTCTTTCTAAAAGCGGCGAAAGCCTTGTGTTAAGGGTGCCAGCAGACATAGAAAAGCAGCTAAAATTAAAAAAGGGCGAAGAGGTATCAATATCCAAAATAGGTGGCAAAGTTGTTATAGAGCCAGCCTAGCCTAAACAGCCAAAACAAACCCAAAATCCTCGCCACAATCCATCAACTCTTGGATAATAAAATAATTTTCAATTTGTTTTTTTAGTTTTTTAATATCTGTAACTTTTTTCAAGGTGGTCAGCACAAAAATCCCGTCTTTTTTCAGAATACGTTTTGCCCCTGCCAGAAAGTTTTCCTGCTCTTCAACATTCTGCAAAACTGTGAATGAAAGAATTGTTGCGAATTTTTCATTTGCGTATGGCAATTCTGTATTTAAGTTACAAAACTTAGTTTTCTCGCCGCGCGCTTTTGCTTTCTCCAACATTTTTTCAGAAAAATCGCAGCCGAACAGCTTTATTTTTCTGCCGAGAAACTCCTGCAACAAGCCCGTTCCGCAACCCAAGTCCAGAATCGGCTCTTTCAGCGCTATTTTGGAAAGCATTATGGAGTATTTCTCAAACTGAATGTCCTTGTAGCGCGAGTCGTAAGTATCTGCGCTTTTCTCGTAATCTTCCTTTATTCTGCGTTTCTTGCTGGCCATAAACTTTTAATTGAACCATCGGTTAAAAACATATGCCAAATGCGCACATTTGTCTGTGGCTGAAGATTTAAATATTACTGGCACTTTCATCAACACATGCAAATCATTCTTGACACAAATGCGCTGATATACGCAGCAAAAAACAAGATAGACATAGTTGACGAGCTGAAAAAGAGGTTCGGCCTTATTGGCGTTTATGTCTCTAGCCTTACGATAACAGAACTGAAACAAATCAAGGCGGCTGGCAAGAAAACAGACAGGGAAAGCGCGGGCTTGGCATTAGACATTCTGAGGCATAAGAAACTCCCGGTAGTTGAGATGCAGGGCATTACGGATGATGAAATAGCAAAATGGGCAGAAAAGAACAATGCAGCAGTCCTCACGAATGATGTAGAGCTAAAATTCATCCTTCGCGGGCTTGGCGTGCCTGTTTTTCACATCAGGCAGGGGAAGTTTGTGGAGGAGTGGTAGTTAAGCAGTTGCTAGCAGGCTAGAAGAAAGCATAACTAAACACCTTGTGAGGTGTGTTTCCGCTCTTAGTATGTGAAAGAAGATGTCAGACAAAATATTATCAGAACTAGCGCCCAACTAACAAGATACTATCTTATTAGAAATATCCCATGATCTTGCTTTGCATTTTACGCTCTCTTTGGCATTTGCTTCGGGACCATGATGACTGTCATAATCTTGAACGTTCTGTTTTAAAGTAATTTCATGCGCTCTCAAAGTAACCCTTTTTCCAAGGACAGAATCTAAAAGTAGCCATTTTTCTCCGTCTGGAAAAGTTTTAACAGGCACTTTTATTATGTTTGCCATTAACATTCACACCTTCTAATGCATCCATGATTTTTTCAATCTGTTCTGTTGGCAGGTTCAACCCATCAACTAAATCAATAATACTAACTTTCTTAAATCCTTCTTGTTTTAATTGTTTTATATAGTCCAATATTTCTTCTTTTGCTTTTGTATCTGACATTTTTCTTTCTATGTGAGAACTAGAGAACAGTCTTTCTTTTTTTAACTCGGTTTCTAGTGAATTCACTTTATCGCGAAGCTCGCAAAACAAGTTATACATAATTCTATCTTTTGGTACCTCAAAGTTTAAAGGTACCTCAATCTTTTGTCTTTCAAAAGATATTGTAATTTTATTATCTAATTGAATTGGATCGTGTTGCTCAAACATTTGCTCAGTTTTCATTTTTTCTCAAGCTCTTCAAATATTTTCATAAAATCATCTGAAATCTTACTCTTTTTTAGATTAATATGTAGAATTTTAGATTTGATTTCTTCTTTACTTTCATGAGAAATTATTATTGGGAACATTTTTTTTGATTTTTCATCTTGTTCGCATGCAATTAAAATCAAGGATATTGGTTCAATATCTAATTTTTTCTCTTTAACTTTATTTAAAAATTCTTCTTTTAGTATTTCATTTAGTGAAACTCCTTGAAAAAGTAGAACTTCTTGATTTTTTATTATTCTTGGCATAATATCTCCCTTTGGACCCATAGCCTTACCGTTATATATAAACGTTTCTTTTTAAAGGTACTGGCTCTTCCGTTATGCGCCCGCCCAATTTCGTAAGAGTGAGTTCGGCTAACAGACACACTACATTTTGTCTAAATCAAATCAAACCCCGATGCGCTGCCTCAAACGCTTTTTAAACCAACCATTTCCTTTTTAATCAACCAACAAAATGGTGTTGGGGTCTTAACATGTACTATAAATCTAGGATAGTAAGAGTTAATTTCATTCACCCGAATTTTTCTGGACCTAACGACTGGAAGGTTGGGGCGGGGGAGACTAGGGAAAAGATAGGTATTAATTTCTAATCCGATATGTTTTTGATAATCTATATGCCAGCCCAACGCTAAAAAAAGCTGTAAAAGGTAGCGTAATTAAATCCAGCATTAAAAATCCATTTGCAGTGTCATAATGTCCGCGACTAGCAAAATCAATATATATGTATGTATCTAAAAGCATGCCAAATATGCCGATGGGCACAAAAAATGGTGAAATTTTCAAAAGATCTTGCCATCTTTTATATACCTATTTTGGTATCATAACTTTGTCATCAATCGTTTCGCTCGCTACCATGGTTTATTTAAGATCTCCTGAAAGTTCTATAGGGGTTATTAGTGTTTTTGTCGTAGCCGATATGCTAATGCAATGGTAAGTACTGCAGCAAATGGCAAGGTAAACAAGTCTAACACCAGAAAGCCATTCGCCGTATCATAGTGATTCTTGGCCGCAAAATATGCATAGAAATAAGTGCCTGTCGCCACGCTAAACCATCCGATTGGCGCAAAAACTGGCGATATCTTTACGAGGCCATCTTTAAATCTTTCAAACGACCCCTCTAGTACTATTATTCTGCGCTCTAATGTTTCACTACGTGTCATGTTTTATTTCAGCCTCTTAGAAAGTCTTATAAGGGTTTTCATGTAATTCAACAAGCACCCAACCAGAAATATCGATTGCGCCATTAGATTTGTTTTCAAGCTCAACATATTCTTCATTTAAATTAACCCACTTGCCGCGAATTCTGTCAAAGCCTGGAGGGTTGTTCCTGATTAGAGATATTTTAATATCAGCTGTTGCCATAGGCGTTATATATAAATTTAAATTTAAAAACCTATCTGCCTGTGCCAAATATATTTAAGTCCGCCCCCGTCTCCCCTCTGAACGTATCGGAAAGAATAACAACAAACCTTTTAAACCAACCATTTCCTTTTTAATCAACCAACAAAATGGTGTTGGGGTCTTAACATGTACTATAAATCCCGAGTAGCTGGCGTTGTCAGGATTGACCCGAAACTGTTTAGCGAGGAGCTGGACAAGGCAGTGATGGCCCAGCTGAAAACAGATTACGAAGGGCTGCTCTCAAACGAGCTAGGCAAGGTAATTGCAATCCTTTCTGTTGATGAAATCGGCGAGGGAGTCATAATCGCAGGGGATGGCGCGGCTTACTACAAAACAGAATTCACAGCAGTCCACTTCCTTCCGGAGCTTAACGAGCTGGTCGAAGGAGAGATAAAAGACATAGCAAAGTTCGGCGCTTTCGTGGATTTTGGCCCGTTTGAAGGCATGGTCCACGTCTCGCAGGCAATGGATGACTTCGTTTCCTTCAGCAAGTCAAAGGCCCTGCAGGGCAAGCAGTCAGGAAAGGTTTTAAAAGTCGCAGACAAAGTCCGCGCTCGAGTAATCGCGATTTCGTTCAAAGACCCCAAAGGCCCGAAAATCGGCCTGACAATGAGGCAGCCTTACCTAGGCAAGCAGGAATGGATTGACGAGCTTGTGAAGGGCGAGGCAAAGGCCGCGAAGAAGGCTGAGAAGGAAGAAAAGGCAGAAAAAGAGGGAAAGAAAAAGGAGAAGAAATAAATGGCGAAACTCGCATGTAAAATCTGCAAGAAATTAGTAACGGGTGATAAATGCCCGCTGCACCCAGATGCAAAGCTCACTGAGTCTTGGAAGGGAAAAATTATAGTTCTGGATCCTGAGAAATCAGAGCTTGCCAAGAAAATGAAAATTACAGATAAAGGAGAATACGCGATAAGAGCTTGATTTCTATGGAACTTAAAATCTCAAACAAGGTTGAAAACCAATTATTGAACCGGACAGAAATTACTGGCGAAGTCTTGCACGCTGGCGCGGCAACGCCAAAACGCGCCGAAGTGAAAAAATTGCTTGCAGCGCAACTTGGGGCAGATGAGTCACTGCTCACAATAAGAAAAGTCAACACGCCGTTTGGCGCAAAATCAAAACTCACAGCAATGCTTTACAAAGACAAGGCAACTTTGGAGAAGTTTGAGCCAAAATACGTGATTGGCAGGGACACCGGCAACAAGAAAAAACGAGTGGGAAAGAAGAAGTAATCGTTAGTTGTGTTAGCGAAGCTAACACGACCAAAGCGTAACTGATTCCCAGCGAACGAAGTTCGCGGGTGCATCTGAACTCGTTCGGATAGCATTGCGGTTGAGTTCCGAGCGAAGCGAGGCATTGTATTTGCACCAGCAAATACGATCAAAGCGTCAACCGATTTTGCGGTTGGTAGGGAAGAAAAAATAAAATGGATTGGAAAAAAATTAAAGCAGAAGATGTTGCTGTTGCATTTTTGTTGGCCTTTTTATTTATATCTATTTTATATTTACTAATAAAACAATTTATCTGAAATGGAAACAAAAGAAAAAATGTTAACAATAATGTTCTGGACGTCTTTTGCGGTTTTAATAATAATGATTTTGTTGTATATTTTCGGCGATTCACCTACATTCGAACAATTGCTGTTTGGTGGTGCTGTAACAATTACCTTGGATATCTATAAAAACCTTTTAATTCTAACTAAAAAAGTTTCAAAACCAGAAGAAAGCAACAACTGGGTAAAGCAAAGCTTAGAAAGGATAGAAACAAAAATAGGTGCGTAAATGGCAGACCAGAAGAAACCAATCAAGAAAGGAAAATCAGTCCTGAAATATAAGAAATACTCAATTAGCGGAGAAACTTTAACTCGAATGGGCAGAGCCTGCCCCAAGTGCGGGCCAGCCATCTTTATGGGCGAGCACAAAGACCGCTATGCTTGCGGCAAGTGCGGCTACATGGAAGTCAGGAAGCAATAATTACTTTAATATATTAATCACTTCATCCAAACTCTTAACGCAATAATCCGCACCGCAGTCAATCGCAGGATTTTTTGTTTCCAGATGTATTGTTGTTGCGCCAAGCTTCTTGCCCATAATTATGTCTCGTGTGGAATCGCCGACAATAAAAACTGATTCCAAGTCCTTAATGCCGCGCAACGCCCTGCGTGCAAGCTCAGGATTAGGCTTTTCAATTCTGTCGTTGTTAGTAAATGAAAAAGCATCAAAATAACCCTGCAGGCCAAAGTAGGATAATGCCAGCCTCCCCGGCGCTTCCGGCGAGTTTGTGACAAGGGCAAGAAAATATCCTTTTTCCCTGAGATTAATTAGAAGCCTGTGTGCGCCAGGCATCATAGTTGCCCTTCCGCTTTGCAGCGCATCAAGCCTGCCCGCATAACCATACTTATTAAATTCAATCCAAAATTTTTCGGGAGGGATATTTTTCTGCCTCAAGTAATTATAGTCAAACCTCGTAATTGTGTGTGCTGTTTCCAAATCAATCTCTTCGCCAAGGTTTTTCATGGCCTTCTGCGCTATTTCCGCGAACAAGTGCTTTGGCCAGCACACAAGCGTGTCGTCCAAATCCACCAAACCTGCTTTCATCAAAAACTTAAGAGAAATCGTTTTAAACGCTTTTTTATACTGCTGAATATGATTTGCTTAGGAATAGAGAGTACTGCGCACACACTCGGAATCGGAATCGTAAATGACAAAGGCGAAGTTCTTGCCAATGAGAAATCAACTTTTACAACAGACTCTGGCGGCATAAAGCCCGGAAAGGTTACAGAGCACCACGTTTTGATGTACGAATTTGTTTTGAAGCGCGCACTCGAGAAATCAAAGGTAAAACTCTCAGAAATAGATTTGGTTGCTTTCTCGCAGGGGCCCGGGCTTGGGGGCTGCCTGCGTGTCGGTGCCGCCGCAGCACGCGCGTTCGCATCAAAACTTAAAGTCCCTCTGTTCGGAATAAATCACTGCATCGCACATGTTGAAATTGGAAAATTAACTTCTGAGTTTAAAGACCCAATTACTTTGTATGTTTCCGGGGCGAACACGCAGATTCTTGCGCTTGCCGCTGGCCGCTACCGCGTATTTGGCGAAACATTAGACACTGGGGTTGGAAACTTTCTGGATTCATTTGGCAGGGCATTGGGGTTGGGCTTTCCGCAGGGCCCGAAGATTGAAGAGCTTGCGCTGAAAGGAAAGAAATATATTGAACTTCCATACACAATCAAAGGCATGGACTTTACTTTTTCAGGAATTCTTACAAAGCTCGAGCAGCTAATCAAAAACTCAAGACTGAAGACTCAAGACTCACAACTAATTTCTGATTTGTGCTATTCCGCGCAGGAAACTGTTTTTGCAATGCTGACTGAAGCAACTGAACGCGCGGTTGCGCACATAGACAAAAAAGAAATCCTGCTGACTGGCGGTGTTGCTGCGAATAAAAGGCTGGCTGAAATGTTGCGGCTGATGTGTAAAGAACGCGGAGTAAGGTTTGCGGTGGTGCCTAAAAGCTTAGCGGGGGATAACGGCGCGATGATTGCGTGGGCAGGCATTTTAGAACACAAAGCAGGCATCAAGAAAAAAATTTCTGAAACCGTTATAAACCAGGACTGGCGGACAGACCAGGTTGATGCTGTATGGAATTAGAAATTTAATTCTTCTTCAACTTCTTTTTTTACTCTTTCATAATTCACTCGCGTCAGGTAATGCACCTTCACATCCTTCCGCGATTTTATATTTTCAATGAACGGGCTGCGTGACTTCATTGAAATTGTCGCAAGGACTCGTTTCGTGCCAAGTGCTTTCTCAATAAGTTTCTTGAATTTTTCAGAAAACAATTCCATGTTTCCGATTTCATCAATAATGATTATTGCGTTTTTTGATTTTATGCCTGCCTCAAGTGCGGGCAACGCAACCTTTTCAAAACCAGCAACATCAATCCCGTATTTTGAAACAACATGCGGCTTAATGTCAACTGACGCGAGCAAGCCCTCCCTTCCAGTCCGGATGTCAACAACCTTGAAGCCAGCCCTTTCGTGGTCTTTCCGGTATTCCGGCATCACAATCCCGCAGCATGTTTTTCCTTTCGTCAGCTCTTGGATTAAAGTAGACTTGCCAGAAGCAGGCGGGCCCGTTATTAAAATATTGTATTTCATCGCCAGTGGAACATATATTTGTTGGGCAGCTAATATAAACCTTTTGCATGCCGCCCGTGAAAAAGCGGACAGCATTGACCACAATGCTTTTAATGTATTCTCAGGCAAACGGTTTGGGGAAAGCAATGGCAACGGCAATAGAAGTAAGACACCTGAGGAAGATTTTCAGGACTCATGAACGGGGGGCAGGCCTGCTTGACGCAGCAAAATCTCTTTTTTTCAGAAAATACAAAACAATCCATGCACTTAAAAATGTGAGCTTGAAAGTAAGCGAAGGAGAAATTTTGGGATTGATTGGCCCAAACGGGGCAGGCAAATCAACATTAATCAAGGCTATGTGCGGCACCCTCTTTCCAACTTCTGGTAGTGTAAACTGCCTTGGCTTTGAGCCTTGGCGTGAGCGCGTGAAATATGTCGCGAACATCGGTGCAGTATTCGGCCCGAAATCATTGCTTTGGTGGGACCTGCCTGCGATTGACACCTTTGAATTCCTGCGTGAGCTTTATGATGTGCCGAAAGAAGAGTTTGGCAAGAGATTGAAAAAAATAATCACGCTTCTTGACATAGCTGATGTTTCAAAAAAGCCTGTCCGCGATTTGTCTCTTGGGGAAAGGATGAAGTGCAACCTTGCCTGCGCACTGCTGCACAACCCGAAACTCGTTTTTCTTGACGAGCCGACAATCGGCGTGGATTTGGTTTCAAAAGACAAAATCAGGAAATACATCCTTGAAGTCAATAAAGAATTTGGAACAACTTTTGTAATCACGACGCATGACATGACTGATATCGAGAACTTGTGCAAAAGGATTGTCATAATCAACAAGGGCGAGATTATTTATGACGGCCTGCTTGAAAAAATAAAATCAAGGTATGTTAAAACAAAACATTTAAAGGTGAAGCTTGCCTCGCCTGGCAAAAAATTTCTTCTGGCTGGCTGCAAAGTAGAATTACAGAACGATTACGCGCTTACCATTGAAATTAATTTGAGAAACGTCTCCATTGAATCTGTTGTGCAATACTTGCTGAAAAACTTCAAGGCTGCAGACATAACTATAACAAACCCGCCAATTGAAGAGATAATCAAGGAGATTTACAGGAAATGAGCTTTGAATTCGGCGCCATGAAGCTTGGCATTAAGGAAGCGCTTGCCTGGAAATTCAGTCTGATGCTGTGGATAGTCATATCTATAGTATCTATTGGAGCATATTATCTTTTATGGTCTGCAATCTATGGGCTGAGCGGGCAAAGCCTAATTGCCGGCTACTCGTTCCGAGAGCTGATGACTTATTTTGTAATGAGCGAGATAGTCCAGACGCTGACATGGAACAACGTAATTATGGACTTGAGCCAGAAAATCCGGCGCGGCAGTCTTATCACCCAACTTGTGCGCCCTGTTGAGTTCCTGCACTTTGATTTCTGGCAGCATATCGGCAACAGGGTGATGCAGTTCTGGATATACTGCGCGCCAATGGTCTTGGTCGGCGTGTTGTTATTTGGATTGAAATTTACTGGCTGGGCAAACCTGCTTCTTTTCACAATTACGGCCGTGCTCGCTGTCGTCCTGAACTTTGTGCTGTCCGCCTTGGTCGGGCTTGGCGCGTTTTGGATGACGGAATATCATGGCATCCGCTGGGTTTACATGGGATTTCATAGCATATTCAGCGGGTTTGTCTTTCCGCTCACTTTCTTTCCGCAATTCTGGCAGAAAATATTTTCGTTTCTGCCATTCCAATACACAATTTTTGTGCCAATCCAGACTTACGCCGGAAAATATGGACTCCTCAGCGTTCTTGGAAACATGCTGATACAACTGGCATGGATTATTGTGCTGATGATTGCAATAACTTTGATTTGGCGCAGGGCAATGAAACAATTCTCTGCGGCAGGTGGCTGAGATGCTGCGCTGGCTTCGCCTCTGGAAAAACTGGGCTTCTCTCGAGCTGGCAAGCCAGATGGCATACAAGTGGAACTTCTTCCTGAAATTTTTTGGCGCGATTACATTCGGCGTAATCGGGCCGCTGATTGCAATCTTGATTTACACAAACTCAAAAGGCATTCCTGGCTGGAGCTTTGAGCAGTTCCTGCTGCTAACTGGATTATTTTCGCTGGCAAGCGGGCTTAGCGCGTTTTTCTCAATGCCAATGACTTTCCACACGATTGAGAAAGTCCGCGAAGGGGATTATGATGTTGATTTAGTGCGGCCAATGCGGCCGCTGAGCTACGCACTGGCGACCTCGACAGACTTGGACCAGCTAGCCGAAATACTTGTTGGCATTTCAGTCATTGCGTATGTAATGCCAAAGCTCGGGCTGCAACTGGCAGCAGCGAACATTGCCGCGAGCCTGCTCCTGCTTTTAATGGCTGTTGTTTTCTTCCTGTCTTTGAACATAATAATAGCTGCATTTGCGTTTTTGTTTGTAAAGACATACGCGCTGATAGACTTGTTCTATGAAGTCGCAAAAGTCGGGAAAAATCCCATAACAGCTTACGGAAAGACAGGAAGCCTGCTTTTGACTTATGTGTTCCCGGTTGGCCTTGCTGCATTTTATCCTGCACAGGCCTTGTTCGGAGTCCTAAGCTTGGCAGAAATATTAAAATTGTCATTAATCGCACTCGGATTTCTGGCTTTTGCAATAACTCTCTGGGAACTCGGCATCAGAAAATACCAAAGCGCGGGCGGCTGACTATTTTATGAAAAACGCGCAAAACCCCGCGCTTCAGCGCGAGGGATATGACAAAATGCAAAGCATTTTGGCATTCCGCTA
>Ga0209541_10012798_pt1 | contig 12939 bp, 15 predicted proteins | sample RifCSPlowO2_01_FD_184027 | JGI IMG/M metagenome (GOLD analysis project Ga0209541, IMG submission 184027) | Groundwater microbial communities from Rifle, Colorado - Rifle CSP2_plank lowO2_0.1 (SPAdes) (version 2) | ecosystem: Environmental > Aquatic > Deep subsurface > Groundwater | place...
CGTGCATTACGGACCCGCCGTATGGGATGTCGAGCGATCCCGATATGCTGGAAGTGTTGACGCATTGGATGTCGGGTGAGAAGTATGTGCATACGGATAGGGGGGGTATGATGAACAAATCTTGGGATAGTTTTGTACCGGGGCCGGAGTATTGGCGGGCGGTGTATCGGGTGTTGAAGCCGGGCGCGTATCTGCTGGCGTTTGCTTCAACGCGGACATGGGATTTGATGAGCATTGCGATTCGGTTGGCTGGGTTTGAGAATCGGGACACGATAGCGTGCTTCGGGGGGAATCCGGGTATTGCCTGGGTGCATGCGCAAGGTTTTCCGAAGGGTCTGGACGTAAGCAGGGCGGTCGATCAGATATATGGGATGGAACGGGAAGTGATTGGTCCTAGTCGATGGGCGCATGGTAATGGCGGGAAACGGGAGAAAAAGAAAACAAACGTATATGGGAACGGGCAGGTACAGAAATTGGTTGAAACTGCGGCAGCGTCTCTTGAAGCGAAGCGATGGGCGGGCTGGAATACGAGCCTGAAGCCTGCATGGGAGTGCGTGTTGGTCTTTCGGAAGCCGATTAGAGAGAAGACGATTGCGGCCAATGTAGTGAAATGGGGGACGGGGGCGGTGAATGTTGAAGGGTGCAGGATCAACGTGAACAATGGGGAGAGCGTGCAATCGAATTATGGGAGTGGGACATTTACGGGTGATGGATATGTGGGGCAAGGTCGAGAGTATCAGAATGATGGTCGTTGGCCTGCGAATGTGATCCTGATGCACACGGAGCATTGTGAATGCTTTGGCACAAACTCCGTGCGGAGTCATGGTGAAATATCAGGTATTGGGGGTAAGGCTACTGTAACTTTTGGTGATGGATATAAGTGTGGACGTTCAGCTAGAGTACCATTTCCTGATGGAACGGAGACAGTCGAATTGTGGCGGTGCTTGATTGGGTGCCCGCGGTGCGGGAAGGCGTGGACGGCAGAGACGAAGCAGGTATGCCCGGAATGCGGCTGCGGGGACACGGAATGGCTGTGCGCGGTGAAGATGCTTGATGAGCAATTGAGTATTCGGAAGGATATACAAGTGTTTGTAGATACAGGTGGCGCATCGCGGTTCTTTTATTGTGGCAAGGCGTCGCCGGATGAATGGGATTTGGGATGTCGAGCGTTGCCATTGCGACCGAGCTTTATGGTGGAAGGCGGTAGTAAGACGGTTAGTAATCAAACAGGCAAGCAGTATGATCGCAAGACAGTTCAACGTAACAGCCATCCTACGTTGAAGCCTATTTCTCTCATTCGATATTTAGTGCGGTTGGTGACGCAGAAGGGAGGGTTAGTGCTTGATCCGTTTCTTGGGTCGGGTACGACATGCTTGGCAGCGTTGCGTGAAGGGATGGAGTATTGCGGGGTTGAACGAGAAGACGAATACGCGGAGATCGCGCGGGCTCGGTTGGCGTCGGCGATAGAGCATCCATTGTTTGAGGAAGAGGTTTCCACGAAAGAGCACGAAGAAGATACGAAGGAAGAAGGGAATCAGCGGATTACACAGATGAATGCAGATGGGAGTGGTGGTGAATCATTGTTCGGGAAGGAGTAAACGATGTGGCGACCACAACCGAGTCGGCATGGTCCGTCGTATATGGAGCGTATTGCTTTGCCGGGTGACGGGATGCCGGCAAGTGAGTTGACGCCGGATGTCATCGAGGCGCGGAAACGGATACTGGGGTGGCAGAGGCCGATGGCGAATGTGCATCAGTTGCGGGGCGGGCATCCGCATGATGCGCCGCGTGATATTCGGATAAAGGGCGCACGTGTGGGCCGAATGATGGAAGGTGAGATGACGCGCGGTTTGTTCAGCAAGGCGCATGGCAGTAACAGAAGTTGGCACATGTGCAGTGAGTGATTCCTTACTAAATAGCGAGCGTAGGATGTTACCGGATGTGGATTTGATTGTAACAGATGCGGAGCTTACACAAAGGACGTGTAAACTAAGATATGAGACAGCATCGGACCAACACGTGTATTCCAGAGGGGATGGTAGAGGAGCTACGCCGTGTGGCGGGTGAGAAGGGGGTGTCGGTCGCGGAGATCATCCGTCGTGCGTTGGACGAGTGGTTGCACGCGGAGCGGGTGCGGGAATTGCAGGAGAAGGGAGAGTCGAAGTGATCCTTGCTCACAAGATTGCGTTGGACCCGAACGATGCGCAGGAGAATTACTTCCAGCGGGCTGTTGGCACAGCGCGTTTTGTGTGGAATTGGGGGTTGGAACATTGGAATGCTGCGTATGCACGTGGTGAGAAGGTGAGCGGGATGGAATTGGAGAAGCGGTTCAACGCAATCAAATATCAAGAATATCCGTGGCTTATAGACATACATCGTGATGCGCATAAACGTCCATTCCTGAATCTGGACCGTGCCTTCAAATCATTTTTTAAGAGGAAGGCGAAGCATCCGGTGTTTCACAAAAAGGGTATGCATGATTCGTTTTACATGGCAAATCATGTATTTTGGTGTGACGGGAAGAAGATCAGGATACCGCGGCTTGGTTTAGCGCGTATGCGAGAGGAGTTGCGGTTTGATGGGAAGATCATGGGGGCAGTGGTGAGCCGTGAAGCGGATCGTTGGTTCGTATCGGTGCAGGTGGAGATGGGGGAGTATCACCGTGAGCGCGTTGCAGACGGTGTGATTGGGATAGATTTGGGTATTACGCACGCTGTAACGACTTCGGATGGTGATACTTACGACAGTCCTAAGTTGTTGGCGCGTCACGAGAAGAAGTTGAAGCGTGCTCAGCGGGTTGTCTCGCGTCGAATGAAGGGGTCTGCGAATCGTGAGAAGGCACGTCGTCGTCTTTCCAGGATTCATCGTCGTGTTCGGAATGTTCGTAGTGATTTCCTTCATAAAGTGAGTCATCGTCTCTGTAGTGAGAATCAAGCTATCGGGATGGAGAGTCTCAACGTGAAGGGGATGATGGCGAACCACTGTGTTGCTCGGTGCCTCGGTGATGCGGCACTTGGCGAGTTGGCCCGGCAGATCGAGTATAAGGCGGTGATCTTCCGGGATGACTTGCGCAAAGTAGACCAATGGTTCGCGTCATCGAAGCTGTGCAGTGAGTGCGGAGCTAAGAAGGACGATCTGTCTCTTTAGGATCGGGTGTATCGCTGCGGCGTGTGTGGTGCTACGAAGGACCGTGATTGGAATGCGGCAGAGAACATACGTACCGCGAGTTTCGCGGGAATTTACGCCTGTGGACATAGAGACGCTTCTATGGATGAAGCAGGAACCATGCAATCGCTTATTGTAAGCGATTGTTAGCGAATGGAAAACGTTTATCAGAGTTTTGAATAATGAACTGGCGGAACAAAATCATTGAATGGGACGTATCGGTAACACCGTGGCCGATCCCGGACCACAGTGTACATTGTTGCGTGACGAGCCCGCCTTACTACAGACTCCGTTCGTACAAAATTTCGCCGAGCGTGTGGGGAGGTGAGGCGGGTTGTGCGCATGAATGGGGGCAGAGTCTTCCGGGTGACAGCCGTGGCGGGAGTGGAACGCCTACGGACAAGAATGGGCGGGGCGAGGAGTATGCGCGTGCGGTAGAACGGGGGCGGGTGTGCGGCAAGTGCGGCGCATGGGAAGGGTGCTTGGGATTGGAACCGAGTTTGGATTTGTACATAGAGAACATCGTCCGGGTGTTCCGGGAAGTGCGGCGTGTGCTCAGACCGGATGGGGTAACATGGCTAAATCTCGGTGATGGATTTTCGACGGATCCGGGGAATGGTCGGGGCCAGGAAACGGTGTGGGGCGGGAAGCCGAACCGGAGCGCGATGGATAAGGGCGGGTGCGGGGTGAAGAACAAGGACTTGATCGGGATGCCGTGGCGGGTCGCGTTGGCATTGCAGGTGGATGGCTGGTGGCTGCGGAGCGATGTGATCTTCTCGAAAATGAACCCGCTGCCAGAGGCGTTATCGGGTTGGCGGTGGGAACGGCATCGGGTGAAGACGGGTCGGGCGCCGGTAGATTGGAGTTTAGCACCGAAAAGCTGGAATTACGGTGAGGGTGCGCACAATGGGATACCGGAAGGGAACTATCGGAAAGTTGGCGATCCGGGGGCGACTGTGGCGGTATGGGCGGATTGTCCGGGCTGTGAGAAGTGTGAGTCGAATGAGGGGTATGTGCTGCGGTGCGGGTCGTGGCGGCCGACGCGGGCGCACGAATATGTGTTCATGCTGACGGCCAGTGAGAACTACTTTTGTGATTCGTATGCGGTGCGTGAACCCGCAAGCGCGGCCAGTCTGAAGCGGATCAATCAGAAGAGCTTCGATTTGCAAATGGGCGGTGAGAAGGACTATCGGAACGGGGTGAATACGAGTCGGTCGGCGCGAAAGACTTTGGAGAACTTCGTGGCGAATCCGGGCCGGAATCCGCGGGATGTGTGGCATTTGGCGTTAGAGGGAAGCGACGAGAACCATTATGCCACGTACCCTACGAAGCTGATTGAACCGTGCATCAAGTCGAGTATTTCATCCTATGGGTGTTGCGCGGTATGCGGGATGCCTTGGGTGCCGGTGATCGAACGGGCAATATTGCCTCCTGTAGATCGTGTGAACAATAATCAGTTCAAGCACGATGATACAACTACACATGGCGAAGGTGGCAGTACACTGCGGAATCGCATTGAGAAGAATTGCATTGGTTGGCGTGCGTCGTGCCGATGCGGGACGCCGGATAAGTCAAGGTGTGTAGTTCTCGATCCGTTTATGGGCAGTGGGACAACGGCGATTGTGGCGCGTCGGTTGGGCGCGGATTTTGTGGGCTTGGAGAAGAAGGGGGAGTACATCGAGATTGCGCGTCGGCGATTGGCGGAACGGGAAGGGGCGATGTTTAGAGAGGAAGAAGATGGGTCCACGAAGGAACACGAATGGGACACGAAGGAAGAAGAAAGGCAGCCGCAGATTACACAGATAAGCGCGGATGAAGAGGGGGGAGAATGATGAACGAACTGCCGATCAATCGGATTGTAACGGGTGATTGTCTCACGGTGATGGGGCAATGGCCGGAGAATTGCATCGACTCGATTGTGACGGACCCGCCGTATGGGTTGAAGTTTTGCGGGGCGAGTTGGGACCATCAAGTGCCGGGCGTGCCGTATTGGGAAGCGGCGTTGCGTGTAGCGAAGCCTGGGGCGACGTTGCTGGCGTTCGGTGGGACGCGGACGTACCATCGGCTTGTGTGCGCGATAGAGGACGCGGGGTGGATCGTAAGGGAATGTATCATGTGGATCCACTCGGAAGGGTATCCGAAAGGTGCAAATATCAGCAAGAAGATGGATCAGATGGTGGGGGCGGAGCGGCAAGTGGTTGGTATGGCACACAATCGCGCGGATAATGTTAATGCTAAGGTATTCAACAAGGATAGCTGCGGATGGAAACAGCATTATGATATAACAGAAGCGGCTTCAGAGGAAGCGAAGGCATGGGATGGATGGGGGACAGGGTTGAAGCCTGCGGTTGAGTTGATCTGTGTGGCGATGAAGCCATTGGACGGAACCTTCGCGGAGAATGCGTTGAAGTGGGGCGTGAGTGGATTATGGATTGATGGGGCGCGGGTGCCTACGGATTGGAAGGCAGACAGAGGTGCATCGTGGCTGCGGTCGGGCAAGGATGCGAAGGGGCGTGAAGAGCATGACTTTGTGTGGCCTAACAAATCAGGAAGTGCCTGCGGGGATCGGGTATCGGTATTGGGGCGTTGGCCGGCGAATGTAATTCATGATGGGAGTGAAGAAGTGGTGGATGCGTTTCCCAAGGACTTGGGGTCGCGTGGGAATCGGGGGCCGACAAAACACGGGCGGAATAGGCGTGGGAATTTTCTGAAAGGAATGAACAAGAGGGAGTCGAGTGTCTATCCGCATTTGGACAAAGACAATGGGGGGAGCGCGGCGCGGTTCTTTTACTGTGCTAAAGAAAAGAATGATAATCGTGACGGCAATCTCCATCCTACGGTGAAGCCCCTGATATTGATGAAGTATTTGTGCAAGCTGACGCGGACGCCTACGGGCGGGATTGTGTTGGACCCGTTTTGTGGGAGTGGGACGACGTGTTTGGCTGCGATTCGAGAGGGTCGTGATTACATCGGGATTGAGCTTGAGGAGCAGTGGGCGACCGTGGCGCGTGCGCGATGCGCAAAGGCGGAGACGAGTCCTCTCTTTGGTGATGCGCCCGATGTCCGTGAAGCGAGCGATATGTTTTCTGTTGCGGATGACGAGGAGTGAGTGTGGTGGTGCATCGGAGCAAACGAGTGGCTGATTGCGCTTTTGTTCGGATCGAGGACATTGTACTGCCGTGGATGCGGATGTTCGGATGGGATAAGGATGTCGCGCTTGTAATTACCGGCTTGGCTGCGTATGACGTTCACACGCTGATTGCGGTGTTGGATCGTGTGGTGGGCGATGCGAATGTGACGCCGGAAATGATTGGGCGGGACGTGCTGGTTGTGAAGTGCATTGACTACGCGGATGCGCTACGGCGGGTGCCGGACGGCCACGAGTGCTTACCGCCGATGATGGTCTTTGTGGATGGCGTGGTGGTCTGGCGCGGTGGACGGTGTTGGAATGCCCTGTGACGCGATTAGAGCTAGTAGGGCTGTCAGAGGTCCGACACGTGTCGAATTTCTTGTCTCCGCTTAATTGCTGCCGTTTACGAAAGGATTACAGCGATGCCCAAAGGTAAGGTTCGGATTGAGTATCGGTTCAAGAATGGGATGAAGCGTGTGGAGGAGCACGAGAACGTTGTGGTGCTTGGCGGGTTGCAGAAGATCATTGATTGGATTTGTCCTGGGACGCCGGACCCGGTTGCGAAGATGCAATGGGGCGCGGGCGGTGCGGCTGCGGTGCAGACGGATGACATGTTGTACAATCCGATCATGCCGATCAAGGACGCGGATATTACATTCCCCGTGGGCGATGTCAAGACCGTCAAATTTGAGGCGACACTTGAACGGACGGAAGGCAACGGGTTCCCGATTGCCGAGATTGGGTTGATGACGGATGATGGCGTGCTGTTCGCGCGTAAGGCGTTGGCGGGCATGGCTAAGACCGCGGACTACGAGATCAACTATCAGTGGATCATCAACATGAAGGGCTGAGCCAATGGTCGCTAGTACTAAGTACTATTGTACTGTAGTACTGTATATAGGTAGTGTACTTCTACATAGTAATCCTGAAGTACTTACGGATTTACATATAGAAGCACAGACTCTATAAGAGTACGTACTAAGTACAGAACTACTAAGTACTAACCCTGAGAGCGGGAGACTCATGGGTCTGGATTTGAGAGAGTTGTATGAACGGCTGCGGGCGCACCATCGGCCTGCGTTGATTCGCGGGCAGAGGGTGATTTTGTACACCGGGCCGGTGAATGCGGAGATACGGAGCGTGGCGAATCAGTTATTGGAGGCGAAGCTCGTGTCTGTGATACTGGACGAGAAAGAACAAAAACAGTTAGTGTTGGGGCGTTGGGAGTATGATTTTAGGTGGAACCACAAAAACGGTGAAGCAACTGAAGTGGCAGTACTGTTGAGGGCGTATGTTGAGGATGCTCAAAAAGCGTTGCTTACTTTGAAGCGCGGGGTTGAGATGAATTCGGATGGGAATGTGTCGGACAAACAATGGGGGGACTTTTTGCGGTACGTCAAAATCTTTCCAGAGTGGGCCATTGTGGAAACGGCGAAGCGGTTCTTTGAACGCAACTTGCATAAGCAAAGTGGGAAGGGGCTGCGATATGTGTATCGGATGATCGAGGGGATTTCGCAAGAGAAGAAGGAAGAACAAAAAGATGGGTCCACGAAGGACACGAAGGAAAGCACGAAGGGGACGGATGGAAATTGGAAGCCGAAGGCGAATGGGAATGGCGGGGTCGATGGGGTGAAGATGCAGGAATTGAGAGAGAAGCTGGTGGCAATGGGCTACAGCGATCCGGCGAAAGCACCGGGCGCGGCTGTGGCAGACGCGATGCTGGCGTTGAAGAAACAGGACGGTCAAACCAAAGGAGAATAACTATGTGTACAGCGTTCAATGATGCAGAACAGGCAGTGCTGAAGGTTATTGTCGCCCCCCGCGCGGGGGCGTGGATTGAAACACGTGTGCCGTGGCGAGTTGGCCCGGCAGATCGAGTATAAGGCTGCGATCTACCGGGACGATCTTCGCAGAGTGGATTAGTGGTTCCCATCGAGTAAGCTGTGTAGTGAGTGTGGTGCAAAGAAGGACGATCTGAAGTTGTCGGATCGGATTTACCGATGCGGACTATGCGGTGCGGTGAAGGACCGGGACCGTAACGCTTCAGAAAACATACGTACCGCGAGTTTCGCGGGAACTTACGCTTGTGGACATAGAGACGCTTCTATGGTTGAAGCAGGAACCATGCAACCAATCCTTGTGAAAGGTTGTTAGCGAATGGAGAACGATGGAGTGGAAACCATGATTGAGCGTAACACCATCATCACCGGCGACTGCCTTGAACACATGGCGTGCCTCCCTGATAACTCGATATCGATGATCTTCACCGACCCGCCATACGGACACAACAACAACAGCGACGACCTGATTGCGCGAAGGGAAGCCGCGCTCGGAACCGGGACACCTACGGCGACACGCCCCATCACCAATGACGGCCCCGAAGCGAACGACTTGTTCCGCGCGTTCCTGGTTGAGGCGAGGCGCGTACTGAATAGAGGGGGCTGCTGCTGCTGCTGCGGCGGCGGCGGCGGCCCCGACCCGCAGTGTGCCCGCTGGAGCCTGTGGATGGACGAGATATTGACGTTCAAGCAGATGGTTATATGGGACAAGGGGCGAATGGGCATGGGCTGGCAGTATCGTCGGTCCTACGAGACTGTGCTTGTCGCCCATAAGGGAACGTCCTGCAACTGGTACGATACAAGCTCGACCGTCGAGAACATCATCCGGCCCCACGACTACGGGATACGGAAGATCATACCGGACGCCACACAGCATCCCACTTGTAAGCCGATCCAGCTCGCGATGCACTTCATACGCCTGCACTCGCGCCCCGGCGACCTGATCCTCGATCCCTTCTGCGGGAGCGGTTCGACGCTTGAGGCTGCGTTTAGGGAACGCCGGGATTACATCGGGATAGAGATTGATCCAGCGTGGGCCGAACGCGCCCGTAAGCGGTTGGAAGAGTGTAAAGAAAGAAGTGAAATGTTTGAACCTGAAGAAGTCAATACGCTGGCATCGAAGGTACATAAAGAAGAGGAGAGTTTGTGGTAATCGCTGAGATTTTGACCTATTTGGAGTCGAAGGGCTGGACCTATCAGCGCAGCGCGGATGGGCATACGCTGACGCTGCCGCGTTGTCCGCTATGCGGGCAGACTACGGGCTTTAGTGTGACAGTGCGGAGCGGTGTGTGGCGGTGCAAGGCGTGTGAACGATTCGGGACGCTTTTGACGTTGAAGCGGTTGGCGGGCGACTTGGGGACGATTGAGGGGGATGAACGGCCATTGAACGTAGTGGTGCCGGAAGAGAAGATAGAGGCGTTGCACGCGGCGTTGCTGCGGGACGATCAGATTGTGACATGGCTTGAAAAGCGGCTGATTCGGGACGAGGACATACGGTCGTGGCGGTTGGGTTTGTCCGTGGAAGAGGGTGGGCGATGGGTTGTGTTTCCGTATGTGGCGGGCGATACGGTTGTGAATGCGCACTTATTAGAGTGGCGGGAAGAAGGGTTTGGGATGGGGAAGTGGTTGAACGGCGAGGCAAAGGGCGGGCATGTGTTCGGGTCTGAACGGCTAGAGGACAGCGCGTCGCGGTCGGTGATTTTATTTGGCAGTGAGGTGGACGTGATTGCAGCGAATGCCTTTGGGGTGAAGGGCGGGGTGTTTTTGTCGCGTTGGGAGTTTGGTTCGGAGATATACGATTGGTTCGAGCAATTTGAGCGAGTTTTTGTTTGTTGGGGTGACAGATATGGGCCAGATGCGCTTGAACGATTGGCTGGCCGATTGGGGCCGGAGCGGTGCTTCCCGGTATTGTATCCGCGGGATTGTGGGGGCTTTCAGGCGTATTTGGCGCGTGGGGCGAGCTTGGATGATGTACGGGGGCTATTGAAGACCACGAAGCCAATGGCGGACGCGCGTGTGGTGTCTGTCGGGGGGGTGATTGACAAGTTGTATGAGGAGTATCAGAATCAGCAGACGGATCGGTTTGTGTGGCCGTGGCCGGGGGTGAAGCGGATTATGGGTCGAGTGCGGCCGGGGGATATGATTGTTGTCACGGCCAAGCCGCAGACAGGGAAAACGACGTTTTGTGTTCAGACGGCAATAGCGAATGCGAAAGCCGGAGCGTCATGCTTGGTTTACTGTTTAGAGATGTCAGATACTCGTTTGATGTACAATATCAGTCGTAGTGAGTTAATGAAGAAGGACATTGGGCAGGATGATCTATTGTATCTGAAGGGGACTATGGCGGGGCTTCCGCTGTACTTTTGCGGGATGTTGGGGAAGGGGCATGACGGGGTGTACGACACGATCCGGTATGCGCGTCGTCGGCACGGGGTCGAGGTGGTTGTGCTGGATAATCTGCACTTTCTGTGTCGGAGTGTGGAACATATCGTGGCGGATGTGGGCCGGGTGAGCCGGGATTTGAAAATGCTTGCGATGGAGCTTGGTATCGTGATTATGGTAGTAGCGCATCCTAAGAAAATGTCGGATAAGGAGATTCCGGGCCTTTACGCGGCGCGAGATTCGAGTAGTGTGGCTGGCGATGCGGACTTGCAAATAAGTTTGTATCGGAAATCACTTCAGCGCGAGTGCATTCAGGAAGAAGATTGGGATACAGAGACGATGCACACGATGGATCCGTGGATGCTGGTGCGGGTGAGCAAAGGCCGGTACACGGGTGGCGGGCAGACAAAACTGTACTTTGTAGAGGACTTTAGTAGGATTTTGTCACCGGATGAGATGCAACGCGAGCCGCCTGCTGAGGAGAGCACCGATGATGAACGCGGATCCCCGGTCTGAACAAATCATTGCCAACGAAGGCTTGATCTACAAAACCGTTGGCAGCTTTGCGGCTCAGTACCCATTTCTACCCTTTGATGATCTGATAAATGAGGGGCGGATTGCGTTTGCGGCTGCAATCGAAGCGCATGATCCGAATCGGCCTATTCATGCGAAGGTCAGCACGTTGGCGGTGCGGTGTATTTGTAATCGGTTAGCGAATTATGCAGTGAACTGGATGCGATGGAACAAGAAGAATGTGGTGATGGTGCAAGAATATGTCGATAATGAATCTGGAGAATATATAGATGAACCTAAAGCGGATGAATGCACACTGACTGATGTTGAATTTGGTGAGATAATAGAGACGCTTCGCGTAAGATTATCACCGTTGGCGTTTGCATTGGTAGAACGAATGGTGTTTGGGAAGGTCGAATACTCGGAATTTGCGCGTGAGTATAGCATCGATCAATCGGATGTGGGCTATCGGGGATTGTTGCTGGAGATACGGCGGGAAGTTGCAGAGCTTTATGGGGGGGGATCGGATGCCGCGTCGGTGTGAGGGGCGATTGTATTGTGAGCAAGCGTCGGAGTGCCGGGTGTGCAAGGCATCAGTGGGGTGCCGGTCGAAGTCACACCGACTTGACACTGTTGGCAATGGGGACGCGGAATTGCTGAATGCCTTGGGCGTGGATGGAACGAACGTGGATGAGCTTGCGGACTTTGGCCCGCGTTGGCATGTCTTGTGGCGGCTCAGGAAGCTGAAAATGGCGGGTCAAATCGTGGTGATTCGGGATGGGCGGCATATCCGATATGCGCGGACAAGAACTTGACAAGAGATAGGCGATATGGTATAATATGGGATAGGATGGAAAGAAGAGATGAACCACAGAGGCGCGGAGAGCACAGAGGAAGGCGATCCGCAGATTACACAGATTAACGCAGATAGGAGAGTCGGATGGCTGAACTCTGCCGAACTTGCGAGACGCCGATTCAGACGCCTGTGGATGGGCGGACGTGTTGGCGGTGCGGCAATCCGGTGTGCGTGGTGTGTTACGAAGGGATGCACGGATTTTGTCGGGCGTGTGTTGGGGAGGGAGCATTCGAGTGGGCTTTCATGCGGCCGGTCGCTTTTGAGGGGGATATTGTGGCGATCAGCGGGCGGTACACGAGGGAAGAGGCCGCCCGATTGATGGAAGGATGGACGGAATGGGGGGGCGAGATCAATCCAGATCATCTAAGCCGAGAATTGATTCGCTGGTCGATCATGCCGGATGCGGGATGGGGTTGGTGGATTGGCGAGGAAGGACCGGGTTCCAAGGCTGTCTGGACATGGAGAGGAGACAGAGCATGACGCCGAAAGAGATACGGAGTAAACGGGCTGTGATTGCGCGGGCATTGGGTCAGGAGACGTCTCGATGGAATGCCGAATCAGAAGCCCACACAGAGATAGTGATGAATTTGAACATTGAGTTGTCAGAACTTAGGGAACAGTGCGAGCATCCGAGGCGGAAGCGATACGGGAAGAATTCGTGGTGGAACTGCATGGACTGTCATGATCTTGTTGTGTCGCCGGAGAATAGCGGGGATGACAGGGAAAGGCCCGCTAAACACGCTAAACACGCGAAAGAAAGGCATCACAGAGACACAGGGGGCACGGAGAAGAAGGATGAACTACGTTTTGTCAAGGATGCCGTAACAGGCGTGATCCGTGACAATCAGACGGTGTTGGAGTGGTTAGTTGGGCCGGACCGCGATACGGATTACGCTATGGCAGAGAAGTGGGTCGCTTCTCTATCGGGCGTGTCTGGTGGTGGTTGGCGGATGCCAACCGTGGCGGAACTAAAGACGCTCTACCAGTGGGGCGTTGGTGATCGCAACATGGATCCGGTGTTTGGGACGACGGGTTGGTGGGTGTGGGGGGAGCCG
>Ga0209541_10012799_pt1 | contig 12938 bp, 18 predicted proteins | sample RifCSPlowO2_01_FD_184027 | JGI IMG/M metagenome (GOLD analysis project Ga0209541, IMG submission 184027) | Groundwater microbial communities from Rifle, Colorado - Rifle CSP2_plank lowO2_0.1 (SPAdes) (version 2) | ecosystem: Environmental > Aquatic > Deep subsurface > Groundwater | place...
TAAATCCTATTTTGGCCGGCGCAGCTATGGCTTTCAGTTCGCTTTCGGTAGTTTTAAATTCTTTGAGGCTGAAAAATGTTAAAATATGAATAAAAAATTAATCATATTGCTTATTGTTGCGGCCGTTATTGCTTTAGTTGCTCTCTTCTTCGGTTCAATGAAAAGCGCCGGTATTTTATGGCAATTATCGAACGGAGGCCGATTGCTTCTGCCGCTTATTGCCGCCGCCGCCATAGTTGACAGCGTTAATCCCTGCGCTTTTTCAATCCTTCTTGTAACAATGGCGTTTCTTTTCAGTCTGGGAAAATTACGCTCTTATATTCTCAAAATCGGGGGATTATATATTTTGGGAATTTTAGTCGTTTATATTTTTATTGGATTAGGGATTACTCAAGCGCTTCATATTTTCAACACGCCTCATTTTATGGCAAAACTGGGCGCTTCTATTCTTATCGCTTTTGGTTTTATCGGTCTTTTAAGCGAACTTTTTCCCGCGTTTCCCATTAAGCTGAAAATTCCCGACGCGGCGCACCGGAAAATCGCAGAACTGATGGAAATCGGTTCGGCGCCGGCGGCGTTTGCTCTCGGAGCATTGGTGGGGTTATGTGAATTTCCCTGCACCGGCGGCCCCTATCTCATGGTTTTGGGTTTGCTTCACGACCAGGCGACATATATTGCCGGACTAGGGTATCTCGTTTTCTACAATTTGATATTTATTCTGCCACTTGCAGTAATTCTTTTTATTGCGAGCAACAAATCGCTTCTTGAAAAAGTGCAAGAGTGGCGCAATAAAGAAATCGGCAAATTCAGATTATGGACCAGCATCGCCATGATTTTTTTGGGACTTATTATCTTTACGTTTTAATATTAAAAAAATAAATTATGGGCGAAAGCGAAAAATTTAAAGAACTGGTGGAAAAAATTGAAAAAATGAAAAAATCCGGGTCCGCCAGCTGGCGGATTGACTTATCCACAGACGAGGATTTAAGCATTGCAGTGATGAATTTAATTTCTTTAGAAGAGCACTTTTTCTTTACGAGCGCCAAAACCGGGAAAGATGATTATTTAAATTTGCTTTTAAAAGTAAGAGAACTTCGCAAGTCGCTTTTAAAGCGTCTTATTGATAAGCATGAGGGCGAAACTTGGTGCATTTCAAAACACCTCCTAGGGGCGGCCATGCGGCTTATAGAAGTTGGCACCAAACTCTATTCCGATAACAAGAAAAACGAAGCTAAAGAAGTTTTTGACAAAGCCCATGAAATTTATTCCCTTTTTTGGGCGTTAAAGTTGAAATTAACAAATATATCCGGAATCAAAGAAACGGCGGCAAAAGAGCGGCCCCTCCTTCGCAAAAATGCTTCGGAGGGCAAAGCCTGGACGTTAAAAGATATAATGGACAAATTGGTTGATTGCTGCGATGAATAAAAAATTATTGATTCTAACCATCATCATTGTCGTCTTTTTTGGCGCCGTTTATTGGCTTTACCCCATAAAATCTCAGCCGACAGTTGGCAAGTATGATGAATTTGCCAAGTGTTTGGCTTCGAGCGGAGTGACAATGTACGGCGCTTACTGGTGTTCTCATTGCCAGAATGAAAAAAAGTCATTCGGCAGCTCGTTTCAATATGTTCCGTACGTAGAGTGTACGCAAGACCCGAATTTATGCCTTGAAAAGGGTGTGCAGGCGTATCCGACTTGGATTTTTAGCGACGGCAGAAAATTTACGGGAGAGCAAGGCCTTCTAAAATTGTCCGAAATAAGCGGCTGTAAACTGCCAAGCAAATATTAAATATTAAAAATAAAAAATCCTACAATTTATGATATATCATAAATTGTAGGATTTTTGGTGTTGATAACAATTCGCAAAAAATATGGTATACTTAAATAACTTAATAAATTAAATTTAAAATTATGTTATTTGATTATAATAAACTGCCGAAAGTTGAACACAGGATATTTTTAATCACGATAATTCTATTGGCGATGTTTTTGTTTTTTGCGGGACTGTCACAGGCATTTAGTGTTTGGTATGACTATCGCAATGCCGGCGCCAGCAATGTTTATCAAACGGTAAACTTTGTCGGAGAGGGGAAAATTAAAGCGGCGCCGGATGCGGCTAAGGTTGATATTGGGCTTATAACCGAAGGTAAGGATTCTATTTCCGTCCAGAACGAAAACACCGAGAAAATGAATACCGTGATTGACTTCCTTAAAAACAAGCAAAACATAAAAGATGCTGATATTAAAACATCCAACTATTCGCTGTCTCCAAAATATGATTACGCCAAAGGCAAATCGGTGCTTTCCGGATATATTTTAAACCAAACAGTTGCCGTTACTGTTCGCCAGCTGGACAAAATCGGAGAAATTTTAGATGGCGCGGTTAGCAGCGGAGCGAACCAAATTAATTCAGTCTCCTTGTTTATTGAGAATCCGGAGGAGCTTAAAAATAAGGCGCGCGAGGAAGCCGTAAAAATGGCGAAAGAAAAAGCGCGCCTGACAAGCGAAACTGCCGGCTTCAGATTGGGGCGGTTGGTAAATTTTTCAGAAAATTTTAGCGGCGAGCCGCCGATATATTTTGAAGCGCTTGGCCGCGGCGGCGCCGCTTCCGCTCCGCAAATAGAACCCGGCAGCGAAGAAATAAAGGTGAGCGTAACTTTAACCTATTTGATTAAGTAATGTTAAAATCCGGAAATTTCTAAAATATCGCCGTCAATAATATTTGATTTTCTGGCAAATCCGGCGTTAACTTCCACAACGAATCGCGCCGGATTTTGCGAATCATAAATCGGGCAAGTTGATACTTGGTTTAAGCAGGGTTCAAGCGTCACTATTTCATTAATACGGCCGTTTGAAGCGATGAAAATCAGGTCCAACGGAATTAAAACGTCTTTCATCCAAAAACTGCGATTTTTTTCATCGGAGAAAACAAGAATCATTCCCGAATTTTCCGGGAGCGATTCTTTTCCCATTAATCCTTTTTCTCTTTTTTCCTGAGTTTCGGCGTACTCCGCTTTTATTTTTACCAAACCGGCGCGGGTGAAAATCGTGATAATATTTTTATCCCGGTATTTTTGGTATTCCTGATAAAAGATTATTGATGCCAAGCCGATAACTAAAAGCAAAAACGGGAAAATAAAAATTCTTTTTGAATCTATCAGAACCATCAATTTAATTTTATCGCGGAATGCGGAATAATAAAAGCAATATAAAAATTTGTGTTGATAAAATATTTATATAAGAGTATACTCCATCATGTGTGTTTATAATTAAAATAACGGAAAAGATAAAGATAATAAAATGAATTTCGAAAACGAATCAAAATTTAATCAACAGGAACAACCGGAAACGTCATCAGCAGAAACCGAAAAAAGGTTAATGTCTCCGGAAGAAGTAAGGGAACAAATTGAATCCTTAAACGAATTCGTAGAAAATTTTAAGGTTTCTCTCGTTGAAGAACAAGACGAGCTTCGGCGACTCCAGGAAAGACCAAATACTGATGCCGTAGAAATTGAAGCTCTTAAGTCTGAAATTCAAGATCGGCAAAAAGAACTCTTAGAATTGGAAGATTATGCCGCAGAACTTATAGAGGCTCTATCAAGGGGCGAGCAAATTTTTGATAGAAAGGTAGAATAATATAACAATTTGATATAGTATCGCTTCACAAATTTATGAAAAAATTAGAAAAATTTTTAAAGGCATTGGCTAATCGTCGCCGATTGGCAATTTTAAAATATCTCAAAGAAAATAAAGAGGCCTCAGTGACAGAAATTGCTGATAAAATTAATTTATCTTTCAAGGCCACGTCCAGACATCTTAGTGTTTTGTCGGCCGTTGATGTTATTGAGAGAGAACAGCGGAGCACACAAATGTTTTATTATTTATCAACCAAACAAGAGCCGCCAGTAAAACACATTATTTCAATTATTTGATTTAACTAGTTTTTGTCTATAACTTCTTTCTCTTTATCCCATATTCGCACGAATAAGGGGGGTAACGATATTCTTATTTTGTAAAATTTGTGTTTTTATAAACTTTTGTCTATTATTAATTAACATGGATATTTTTGCAATCATAATTTCCGTAATTTTTGGGGTAGCGCTTGGCGTTTTTGTTTTTAATATTTTCAAAAACAAGGGGGGCAAGAATTCCGAATCACAGGCGCTGGTTTTAATCCAGAATCAAATAAATGAAATTACCCGAACTTTAGATAAAAAACTCGGCGAATCAACCCAAGCAATCCAAGGTCAATTCAACCAGAGCGCGCGCATTATTCGCGATGTTACCGAAAGATTAACCAAACTTGACGAAACCAATAAACAGGTTGTGAATTTTGCTGACCAATTAAAAAACTTGCAGGATATCTTAAAAAATCCCAAACAGCGCGGAGTGCTGGGTGAGTATTATCTTGAAAATTTGCTTAAAAATGCGTTTCAGCCGAAAGATTATGAAATGCAATACAAATTCAAAGATGGAATTGTTGTTGACGCAATACTTAAAGTTGGCAATAAAATAATTCCCATTGATTCAAAATTTTCCCTTGAAAATTATAATCGGATTTTGGAAGAAACAGATCCAATCAGGCGTTCTGATTTGGAAGCAATATTTAAGCAAGATTTAAAAAAACGCATAGACGAAACCGCTAAATATATCAGACCAGAAGAAGAAACGACGGAATTTGCTTTTATGTTTATTCCGGCAGAAGGAATTTATTACGATCTTCTTATCAATAAAATAGGGGCGGTCAAGGCAAGCACAAGGGATTTAATTGATTACGCTATCAATGAAAAGCGGGTCCACATTGTTTCTCCCACAACTTTTTATGTAACACTCCAGTCTATGTGGGAAGGGATGCGGGCCTACAGAATCCAAGAATCAACCAAGGAAATTTTAGGGAACGTCAGCCGACTAGCAAAGCACTTGAAAGTTTATAACGATTACCATAATAAAATCGGCACCCATCTTCAGACGACGGTGAATACTTATAACAATTCAATGAGGGAATTTGGTAAAGTTGATAAAGATATTTTAAAAATTGCCGGTGAAGGAGTTGGGGTTGAACAAAATTTACTGGAAGGTCCTAAAAATGAAGATGAATAAAGTATGAATCGCATCGTTTTAGACATAGAAACCCAAAATTTATTTGCCGATGTCGGCGGGAAAGAAAATCTTACCAAACTTTCACTTTCGATGGCCGGCGTTTATTCTTACACCGACAACGCTTTTTTAACTTTTACTGAAAGCGAGGTGCCGGAATTTGAAAAACTGCTCAAAAATACTAACCTTGTTATCGGATTTAATACCAACCATTTTGATTTGCCTATTTTACAAAAATATTTTTCTTTTGATTTAAGCAAAATTCAGTCTTTGGACATAATGGAAGATGTTATCAATAGCGTCGGTCATCGGGTTAGTTTAGACGATTTACTAACCAATACTTTAAACGCGAAAAAAAGCGCCAATGGGCTTTTAGCGGTTCAATATTGGCGCGAAGGCCGGATAGAAGAGCTTAGGAAATATTGCCTTAACGACGTGCGGTTAACCCGCGATTTATACGAACACGGTTTGAAAAACGGACAAATAAAATTTACCGCCCGCGACGCCAATTTGCCATATACCAAAACAATCCGAGTTAATTGGGCGGAATATTCAAATTTTCAATCCAACAGCGCATGGACTCCTACACTTTTTTAGACAAAATAATAAATGAAAGCTTCAACCGCGAACCATACGCCAAAAGAAGCTGGTGGGCGACCGATTTAAATTCCTGTTTGCGGGGCGCTTTTTACCGCCGGAAAGGACTCCCGCCGACTTCAACTATTCCTCCGGATCGAATGGGCATTATGGAGGTCGGAAAAATCGTTGAAGAGTGGATAGTTAATAAGGTTAAACATTCGGGTAATTTAATTGCCGAACAGCTTAGAGTGGAAGCGCCGGAATATGAAGCATCGGGCAAAGTTGATCTTATAATTGATGAAGGCGGCCGGCCGATACTTTACGAAATTAAATCAACAAATTCTTTCAGTTTCAAATATAAGCTTAAAAGCAAAGAACCCCAGCCCCAGCACAAGCTGCAGGCGCTTTTTTATTTGTGGCGGCTAAGAAAAACCGGCCATTCGGAGCTTCCGGAAGTTAATTTTTCCAATATTGAAGGACGAATTATTTACGTTTCCCGCGACGATTTGAGCCGCTTGATTATCCCGGTTAATTATTCCGACGCGGCCGTAAATTCAATTGTGGGACAGTTGGAAGTTTTAAACAGCTCCTGGAAAAATGATGAACTGCCACCGGTGCCGGAGCCGATTATTTATGACGCGGAACGCGGCAAATGGGGGATTAATTGGGTTTGCGATTTTTGCGCTTATCATGAACTTTGCGCCGGCCGCAATTGGCGCGCCCGCGCCGAACAGGAAATTAAAGAAAGAAACGGCGCAATGGACACTAATAAAAAAACATATTAATATATTAGTATTGTCTCATTCGCGCGAATAAGGGTATACTAATTCACGTTAAATATGCATAAGTTGGAGAAAATTTTGAAAGCTTTGGCCAATCGCCGCCGATTGGCGATTTTGAAGTATCTTAAAGAAAATAAAGAAGCGCCGGTGACGAAAATTGCCGATGAAATTAATTTATCGTTCAAAGCCACATCAAAACATCTCGGCGTTTTATCGGCGATTGATATTATTGAAAGAGAGCAGCGAAGTTCGCAAATGTTTTACAGCTTATCTGCCAAGCAGGAATCATCGGTAAAATTTATTATTTCCATCCTTTGATTTAACTGATTTAACTTTTCATTATTATAATTATTTATTTTTATCTCCTATTCCCTTATTCGTGCGAATAAAGGAATACCAATAAGAAATAATGACAGAATCAGTAAAAGTTACATAGTATTAATAAAAAAATCTGTCTTGCGACAGATGATTTGCGGGTTTAAAACCCGGAATGCTTGAACTCTTTGTTAAATATGTTCGTTTAGACTTACAACAGAAACACCATTTACTTTGAGCACCTCAAAAAAGACAACTGCTCCAATAGTATCCCACATTAAATCCGGATAGAATTGCTTTAAATCTTCGAAATACTCTGTATCAAAATAATAACCATTCTTGTCAGCATCCTTCTTGTTTCGCTTTAGGTATTTGAATGTATCTTTCTTCGTGTCTTCTGTAATATGTAAAAGAATGTTAAATCCGTCTTTGAATTCTCCAATGACGATTTCGTCTTTTGAAAAATCATGCGCGTCTTTGCGATACTTACGAACAGTAAAACGCTTACTTCCATCAAGAGAAGGGACCATTAGTCCTTCGCCAAAAACCAATCGCTTCATTTCAGTCATTTTTCCATCTCCGATTTTTCTTAAATTATGTAAAGTGACTTTTCTTTAATATTTAATTTAGCAAAGATTATAGTTCGGTGTCAAATTCCCGTTCTCTAATCAATACCTTGGAAACATTGTTTCATTAAAATTTGTAATGGCGTCTGCAATTTCAACCCGAAGTGCAGACGTTTTTCGTTGTAATACGGAAGATAAGTTTTTAAAGCCTTGTTAAAATCATTCACTGTCTTGTCTGCCTTATCCAGACACTCTTCTTGAATGGTTCGGTTGAATCTTTCAAGATGGGCGTTGTCGTTCGGTCTTCTGACTCTAGAGTGTCTATGTACTGAACAGACATGTTCGCTGAATTGCTGAGAAAATTCACTGCCATGGTCGCTTTGAATGACCTGAAACGGAAAGGAAGCGATTTGTTCAGCTCTCCTTACGAAATTCAAAGCAGTTTGGGTATTGGCTTTCTCATAGGCTCTGGCATAAGCCCACCTTGAGAAAACATCTAAAATCGTAAATACATAGATTCTTCTTCCTTCCGGATTAAGGATATGAACCGTGTCAATTTGGACTAAATCTCCCTGTTTCAGGACATCGGGGCGCAGTATCGGGAAATGATACCGTTTCCAAGGCGAGCGTTTCTTTAATAGGTTCATTCTATCAAGTGTCCGTTTAACAGAGGAGAGGGATACCCGGATTCCCTCATTTACCAATTCTTGCTGTATCACTTCGGCGCTTCGTTTAATGGCCAGTCTTTTGTCGCAGATTTTAGCAATCAGTTCCTGGGAAAGCTGCTTTGGATGACACTTGGGTTTACAAGAAAGCGTGGGAATGGGACGATACCCATATATTTTAGCCTTCTTTACCCATTTGCATATCGTGCCCGGACTGACTCCAACATATCTGGCTGTTTGCCTGATACCCCAACCTCTGCGAACTAGATCTGCCGCGTCCCTGCGGACCTTCGGCAGATACGGATTTTTTGTGTATGACATATGCATAGCATTTTACCACAGGTGTTTCCAAGCTATTGAACCATAACGAAATTCTTTAATTTTAAGTTTTTTCGTGGTATAAAATGATAATTATGAAATCAATCTATTTTGATTATGCGGCGACGGCGCCGGTTGATAGGGAAGTAGTAAAAGCAATGATGCCTTATTTTTCCGATAGATTCGGCAATCCGTCGTCAATCCATTCATTCGGGCAAGAAACAATAACGGCAATAGACGCGGCGAGGGAAAAAATCGCCAAACTTTTAAACTGCCGATTTGATGAAATTATTTTTACCGGCTCGGCTACGGAAGCGAACAATTTGGCGATCATTGGTCTTACTAAAGGTTTGTCAGAAGATCAGTATGATCCTATTCGCGCGAATAGGGGAATGCTTTTTCATATAATTTCAACCGAGATTGAGCATGAATCGGTGCTTAAACCGCTAAAGAAGCTTCAAAAAGAGGGCTATGAAGTAACTTGTTTGCCGGTTAGTAAAGATGGATTTATAAAAATCTCCGATTTAGAAAAAGCAATTAAAAACAATACGGCGTTAATAAGCGTTATATATGCCAGTAACGAAATTGGGACAATTCAGCCGATTAAAGAAATCGGAAAATTTCTTGAAAAAATAAACGTTAAAAGGAAAATCGCTGGATTAAATAAAATATATTTTCACACCGACGCCGTTCAAGCGCTGCAATTTCTTGAGTGCCGGCCAAGTTGGCTAAAAGTTGATTTGATGACCTTTTCTGGCCACAAAATTTACGCTCCAAAAGGAATCGGCTGTCTTTTCGTGAGAAAGGGAACGCCAATTAGGCCGATAATTTTCGGAGGCGGCCAGGAATTTGGTTTGCGTTCGGGAACTGAAAATGTTCCATATATTATCGGTTTGGCCAAGGCCGTGGAACTGGTTTTTAAAAACCGGGAAAGAACTGCCGCCAAAATGTTGAAATTGCGGAACAAATTGCTTAATAATATAATTAAAAACAACAAAAGCGCGCGATTAAATGGCTCTTTTGACCCCCCAACTTCGCTCGGGACAAGCAGTCGGCTTCCCAATAATATAAACATAAGATTTCCGGGAGTAAGCAATGAAACGCTTTTAGTGTCACTGGACCAGTCGGGAATGGCGATTTCTGCCGGTTCGGCCTGCTCCGCTCGCGCTTTCGGCGCTTCCCATGTTTTAACCGCCATCGGCTTAACCGAAAAACAGGCCAAAGAAAGCATTCGCATTACCATCGGAAGAAATACTACCGAGGCAGAAATTAAAGAAGCGTCCGAAGTCATCAGTAAAACAATAAAAAAATTAAAATCAATATGAAAAATTATTCATTAAAAGAGATTATTTTAACAGCTTTAACTGCCAGTTTTATAACTGCCATTGCTGTCGGGCCATTTTCTGATATTATTTTTACCAGGGCTTCCGTTTCAGATTTTTTCCAGAGTATTCCTTTTTTAAACAAACTTTTCGGCAATGAACAACAGGCAACAAGCACGCCCCAAGAGTTGAACTTGAAATCGGCCGGCGAAGTTTACAAACCACTTGATTATGAAGCTAAAATTATTAATATAGTTAAGGCCGCTTCGCCGGCGGTAGTGGCCATTACAATTTCCAAGAACGTCCCGATTATTGAACAATGCCCCTTTAATCCGTTTTCAGATTTGCCGCCGGAGTTTCAACAATTTTTTGGCTTTAAAAATATGCAATTTTACCAGCCATGCCAGAAAGGAACAAAATTACAGGAGGTTGGCGGCGGCAGCGGTTTTATTGTCTCCGGAGACGGAGTAATTTTAACCAATAAGCATGTGGTTTCCGATGCGGAAGCCCAATACACAGTTTTGACTAACGATGGCAAGAAATATTCGGCGAAAGTTCTGGCTCGCGATTCGAACATTGACATCGCGATAATAAAAGTTGAAGCGTTTGGCCTTCCGACGATAAAACTTGGCAATTCCGATTCAATTCAAGTGGGCCAAACTGCTATTGCTATCGGCAACGCGCTTGGCGAATTTAGAAACACCGTCAATGTCGGCGTTATTTCCGGATTGTCGCGCAATATAACGGCAAGCGGCGGCGGCTTAACCGAAGCGATATATAACGTTATCCAAACTGACGCCTCAATAAATCCCGGCAATTCCGGCGGTCCGTTGATTAATATGCGAGGGGAAGTCATAGGCATTAACACGGCCATAGCCCAAAATGCCCAAAGTATCGGTTTTGCCATTCCGGTTAATCAAATTAAAAAAATTGTAAGCGATGCTTTGGCTTTATGAAAATATTCACCTTAAGGACCTATAATTTTTTCGCGTCTCCGATGGTATTTTTTATTGCTTCCACAGTCTGGTTTTTAATTCTCGCCCAGACAATAAGTTTTTTTTACGGCCTTTTTATTTTTACTTTGCTGGTTTTTTTAATATTTCGCGCGGGATTTACCATAAACAGGCGAGCGGGAATGCTGTTCGGGATTAAAACCAAAAAACAAGTTTTAGCAATTTCACTGGTTGTTGCGGCGGGTTTTGCTGAAATATTTTGGGCGGTTTCTTTTATGCCATTTTCTTTTTATACGCTAGGCGGAATAATGGCGGTGGTTTTTACCGTTTCGTTCATTGTTTTAAAATCTTATTATGAACGGTTAGATATCAAGTCGTTAATGATAAAAAACATTTTATTTGGTATCATATTAATAGCGATTTTTATTGGCATAAGTTCATGGCTTCCAAAAAACCGATTTTAAGAAGTATTTTTGTTTTAGCGCTGGTTCTTGGCATCGGTTGGTTTGGTTTGTGGTTTTTGGGGAATTCAAGAGGATTTAAAGTTGAAAATCCTAAACAGAAAATTGATAGCCAGCCTATAACTATTGATGAGTATGGCGGCAAAACGCCTCGCGAAACACTAAATCTTTTAATTGCGGCGCTTGAAAAAAATAATATTGATTTGGCGTTAAAATATTTTACTCCGGAACTTCAGGAAGCGCAGTCTCACGATTTAAAAAAACTTCAGGATGCCAAATTGCTTGCCGATCTCGTAAAAACTCTCAAGGGCATAAAAAACGGCAAGAATTTAAGTGGAAATCGCTACCAATTTGATGTGCCGGAGGAAGAAACGGGAGAAATTATCGCGGAAATTGAAATGAAAAAAAATGAAACCGGCTTTTGGATGATTGCTTCGTTTTAAGAACGGGGATGGACAAAAAATTTTAGACATGCTACACTGTGGATAAGTGGGTAATCCGCTGAAAAGCGGAAACCAGTTGAATGTCGGCGCAAAGCCCCGCAATGCGGGGCTTTGAGCTTTTCCGGTTTGGCGCTTTAAGGAACCCGGGAGTGACTAACCCCAATTCAAATGTCTTTAAGTGGGTTGTCAGTACGCACCGGGCTCCTTAAAACGCCATTCATTGTCATTATATACGAGACTTTATAATATAATCAATGTTATAATAAACATATGAATATAAAAATAAAAACAACAAATTTTGGCCTTACGCCGGCGATTCAAACATACGTTGAAGAAAAAATCGGTTCGCTTGAAAAGCTTCTGCCGAACGATTCCAGTATCTCCGCCGATGTTGAAATAGGGAAAACCACCAATCACCACAACAAGGGCGATATTTTTAAAGCCGAAGTAAATCTGGTTATTCCGGGCCGCTTAAGAAGGGCGGTGGCCGAAGAATGGGATTTACGGGTGGCGATAGACAAAGTTAAAGACGAACTCCAAAGAGAAATTAAAAGCAGTAAAGAAAAAAACTTTTCGCTTTATAAAAAAGGCGCCCGGCTTTTCAAAAAAATTTTGAGAGGAGAATAAAATTGACGCTCAATTGATTTTATGAAATAATATCGGCTAATCGCCGGTACTTTTGTTTTTAATATGGAGGCATAATGTTGGGAAAAGAATGGACGGTTGTTAAGGTTCCTTATGGTGGCGGATATTGTTCTTTAAATTTAGCAAGGCCAAAGGACGCAAAATACGCGCCCGACGCGCTTCAAAAAGAATTCAAAAGGCAAAGCGTTTTTATGACCGATAACGGGGCGATGATAAAGAACGCGTGGTGGAACAGTATAGATACTAACTCTCGTCGTTGCAACGCTAGTGACGGCTGGGCAAAAATAAACGCCCGTTTGGTTTATAATGCGTCTAATCTTTTCCGGTCTCAAAAAAACCTTTTATTTCTTGGCGGTTCTCATACCATAACTTATTCAACCTTTAGGGCGATGAAAAACGTCTTCGGGCCGCAAACAGGATTAATTGTTTTTGACGCCCATCCGGATTGCTGCCGCAAAGCCGACTGGCCGGTTCACTCGGATTGGCTCCGCGATCTTATAGTAGATTTCTATCTTCAGCCGGAAAATGTTTTAATCATTGGCCTGCGGCAGATAGAGAAATCCGAAAGAGAATTTTTGAATGAATATAATATTGCACACTGGTGCGCGAATCCTTTAAGACGCCCTGACGACTTTAGTATGGACAATCTGTCAGTTATTTGGGCTTTGAACAAATTGCGAAAATTGGAAGCGACATACTTATCGGTTGATATTGACGTCGTATCAGGAGTTTTTGCTCCCGGGACCGGGTGCCCGAGCGTAGGCGGTTTTACCGATAGGAAACTTATCAATC
>Ga0209541_10012800_pt1 | contig 12938 bp, 14 predicted proteins | sample RifCSPlowO2_01_FD_184027 | JGI IMG/M metagenome (GOLD analysis project Ga0209541, IMG submission 184027) | Groundwater microbial communities from Rifle, Colorado - Rifle CSP2_plank lowO2_0.1 (SPAdes) (version 2) | ecosystem: Environmental > Aquatic > Deep subsurface > Groundwater | place...
TCCCAGAGGATCTCTGGTAGCTTCAAAAAAAGTTAAGAGCCTCTCTTTTCTATAAGGAGAAACAAGTATCAAACCCAGCGTACTAACCCCTGCAACTGCAAGGGCGCCTGAAAAATGTAAAAAATTAATCCCGGAAACAAAAATTTGGCTTAAAGCCGTCAATGCTACCACCAAGGTAGTACCCAAATCCGGCTGAAACATAATTAACCCGGCTGACATTATAACCGGAGCAAAGTAAGATAAAGTGTTTTTGTTTTTCGAAGAAACCTTGGCCAAATACATGGCCAGGCTCAATTTAATGAGCTCAGAGGGCTGAAGTGAAAAAAAACCGAGCGGGATCCAGCGCCGGGCTCCGAATGCCTTAAAACCAAAACTTGGGAAAAGAACCACCACAAGAAGGGCGACTGAAACAAAAAAGAATGGTGTCGCAATTTTTTCCCAAAAGGTATATGGAATAAGCGAAGCGGTAAAAAAAACAACCAGCCCAATCCCTGCCCAAACAAGTTGCTGTTTGAATAAAAAAAACTTATCTCCGTATACGCTTAACGCCTGAGGTGCAGAAGCATCGGCCACCGCAACAAGTCCAATAAATATAAAAAGAAGAACTAGAACCAATAAATTTCTATCAACAGATCTATTTTGCTTCTGAAGATTCACTCTTTTCACAGATTAATTGTAGCAAAAAACTAACTTTCACTGTAAACCTAAAATACTAAAAATACTTTTAACATACAATTTCGTTAATGTGTTTTTAGCTTGTACGACCACATCTTCAGGTTTAGAATAATCAATATATCCCCCTCCTGTAAAAATGCTGGTTGGATAATCATTTTCTTTAATAAATTTACCAACAGACTTGTTTCTATAATCAAGTTCATCTTCATTAAATCCTGGTATGCCCCCAGTTCTATCTGACCCTAAAACATCCAAGCCATTAAAGATAATCAATAAATCTGGATTAAAGTTTATAACTTTATCGAACATCTTTGTCAGTTTGTTTTTGTAGTCTTTTGAATCTATAACTTTTAAATGATAAACATTCTTATTATTTGGGGTATATTTCCAATATGGAAGCTTATATTTCCACAAATCGCAAGATAATATATTGTCATTTTTATATACAAGCGAATGAGTGCCATTTGCAAAATGAACATCCAAATCAAGTATTGCAACTCTTTCTACTTCACCATTTGAAATCAATTCTTTGGCAGCGATTATCATATTTCCAATTGGCCCGAATCCCCTCCCAATTTCATATTCTGCATGATGGCCACCCTGTGTTATTGCGACTGATTTACCTGACTGGACAGCTTCTTTAAAAGCATTTATAGAGACCCATGCAGTATTGACAATATAACGATAAAAAGCTTCGTTCCACATTATTCCTGATGATTCTGCGAGCTCTCTTGGTTCTCCAGTTTTATAAGACTCGAGTAATTCTCTCGAGTGAGAATTTGATAAAACTGAATCATCGCGACTATCAACCTCGACAACTTCAACTGATGGGTTTTTGATTAACTCCTGGTGGATTCTTAATGGAATATCTATTGCATCTAAATAATAGGAATTCCCCTTTTCACCAACATGTAGTATTTTATCCGTTCCCTGAGGGTAGAACGCTTTAATTCGTTTCATAGGAATTCATATTGTCGCCAACCACAATCCAAAAATCGCAAGCATTACTCCGGCAATCCAGGCTCTCATGACTATTTTAGGTTCCTCCCAACCCAAGGTTAAAAAAGTATTATGCAACGGGGCAAGAGGCAGAATCGGCCTTTTAAGTACTTTCCAGCCAAATATCTGAACAGCCGAAGAAATTGCTTCGATAACAAAAATTCCACCAATAACAAAGAGGGCAACGGTGTTACCAATCAGAAGTCCAATTACGGCAATTGTCGCGCCAAAGGAAAGTGCTCCGGCATCCCCCAGGAAAATTCTGGCAGGATATGTGTTGAAATATAAGAAAGCTATTATTGCCCCCAGCCACAACGCAATAAACATAAAAAGCGGAGTATCCAAAACCCCGGCCGCAAGAATCATGTAGGCAAAAAGGTAAATCATGAGTAGACCAGAGGCGAGTCCGTCAAGACCATCTGTAAAATTAAATGCATTATTGAAAAAAATTATTACAAAAGCCGCAAAAGGAATATACCAAGATCCCAAATAAAATACCTTATTGATTAACGGAACATGAAGTATATTTATCCCCAAATATCTGTTCAAGAAAAATCCTACTGAAAAAGCTAAAACAACTTGCAAAATAATTTTTGGCATTCTCCCCAACCCAATCCACATTCCCATTTTCCCTGGGATAGCCTTACCGAATATTTTTACATAATCGTCCAGAAGCCCCAGAAGACCAAATGATATAAAGGTGAAAAAAATTACAAGAAGTTCTCCTCGTATATCATAAGCAGCCTCAATATAGACGCCAAGGCGGGAAGATAATGGAAAAATAATTGCAAAAAGAACGCTTATAAGGGCAATCAGAAGAATTCCGCCTCCCGTAGGCGTTCCGGCCTTTTTATCATGCAGCTCATCAAAAAGTGATTTTTTCCGCGAACCTTCACCCTCCCGACGTCTTAACATTTTAAATTTATAAAGAAGGTTAATGAAAGGAATAATTAGAAGACTCGAGACCGTAAATGAAAAAATTATAATTCCCAGGGCAAGTGCCATCACGCTTCGAGTATTCATATCGTTCGTAAAAATTATAACATCAATTATCGGGCTGTACACCAAAATATGGAAATAAGTCTTTCGCAATCAAATACCATAGAGGGGCGGCGGTTTCAGAAGCCCACGGAGAACTTGTGGGGGACTGAAGGGTCACCAGCATTATAAACTTCGGCTTACCAACAGGGGCAAAACCAATATACGAGTGGTTGGTGTTTGTGGGATCATAGTGTCCGGCAACCGGAATCTGAGCCGTACCGGTTTTTCCTGCAACGGTGAAACCTTTAACCTTAGTCCATTTTGATTCTCCCGAGCTTGCCGCAGCAACCATCATCTGCGCCATTTCAGCTGCAGACTTTTCACTGATTATTCTTTTTGGATCTTCCAATTTTACTGTTTCGTTCCACTCCTTCCCGCGAATTTCGGTTACGACTTTCGGAGACACTAAATACCCGCCATTGGCGATGACGGAAACGGCTCTTATCATCTGTATTCCCGTCACCGCTATTCCCTGTCCAAAACTGGCAGTGGCAACATCCACCACATTCCATGTTCCCCTTTTTCGCATTTTTGGAGAGGACTCTCCCTGTAAATCGATGCCTGTTGGTTTTCCAATACCAAACTTATTCAAATAATCGTAAAGATTGTCTGCTCCCAGTTTTTGTCCGACAAATGCCATACCTACGTTGTCCGAGTTGACAATGACGTCCGTCATGGTTGACTCCGCATGGTATTTATTATTCCAAGTTTTTATCTGATATTTGTCCAGGCTAAGCGGACCGTCACAAATATCACATACCGTGTCCGGAGTCACCACACCGGCATCAAGCCCCGAGGCCATAATCAGAACTTTAAAGATACTGCCTGGCTCGAAAGAATTGGAAATAAGGGGGTTTTTAAAAAGTGAATCGTTATACTTGTTGTATTCCATTGGGTCAAATGAAGGAGATGCGGCCATTGCGATTACGTTGCCTGTAAAAGGGTCCATAATAATCGCCGAGCCGCCAATTGCACCGTATTTTTCTATCCCATCCGAAAGCTTTTGTTCCAAGAGTATTTGAATCCTTTTGTCGATACTCGTCACAAGATCTACACCGTTTACGGCTGTAATCTCGTGTCCGCCATCTAAAAGGATTGGCACGCCGCGAACATCTTCCTGCCGCCCTATAAATCCCGGCTTGCCGCTTAATGGGAGATTGTAATAACCTTCGAGTCCAAAGTATCCCAGGTCAGTTCCGTTTTCATCTTTTCCGACGAACCCTAAAAGTTGTGCTGCTGAGGATGCCTCAGGGTAGTAACTTGCTTCCTCGGGCTCAAAGCTAATTCCGGGAATACTCATTGCCTCAATATTTTTCTTTACCTCGTTATCGACCTTTGTTGCCAGGGGAATCCAAGAACCTTTCCTGGATAGTAGGTCAGTTAAACGAGCAAAATCAGCATCTTTCAAAAGGGGGATAAGTTTATCAGCAATGGAATTGGGTGAATTCTTGAGTAAATTTGCGTTAGCAATAAGTCGCCACGCACCTGTTCGAATTACCCAATAACTACCGTCACGGGCGATTATATTTCCTCTGGGTGCGGATGTTATTTTTGAGGTGCTGTATTGTGACTGCGCAGCACGGGAGAGTTCAGACCCCTTAACAATCTGCCAATAGAAAAGCCTTACCGTTAGTCCCAAAAAAAGAATCGCGAAAACTGCAATAAGGACTCTAATCTTAACAACCATAATTAAGGAAGCTTTACCGCAACGGGTACAACTTCTGCGACGTAAATCAAATTCTCAGGTTTAACAAACCCCAGCTCAACACCCTTTTCCTGAAGTTGAGCTATTGAAAGCGTCTTTACTAAAGAGCCGTCCAAAACCTGTTTTTGATCCGTAAGTGTGCTCCCCGTTTTTTCCAATCTGGATATTTCCACTCCGGTCGTTGCCGTCTCGATTGTCAGAAATATAGAACTCACTGCCAATACCACTACCGTTCCTATAAGAATAATGTTTTTCATGTTATATTTTTTTCTACAATTGTCATTATTGTGACAAGTGCTACAAAAATTTTGTTTCAAGATTTTTCTATTACTCGCATTTTTGCACTCCTTGCACGCCTATTGACTGATACTTCGGTTATACTCGCCCTAACGGGCGAAAAAGTTATCAGGCGTGCCTGCAGACGTAAATTTTTTTCTTTAAAGAATTCTTTTACGATTTCGTCTTCTTTAGAGTGAAAACTTATGACTACGATGCGTCCTTCTGGCTTAAGTAAATCAAAAGCCTTAGGTAAAACTTCTCTTAAATTATCAAGCTCGCTATTGACTGCAATCCGTAAGGCTAAAAAGGGTAGTGTTCCTTCTCTTAGCCCCGTTTTGCCGGTTTTTAATCCCTCGCAAATTTCAAGTAAGTCAGAAACTTTTGAAATCGGCTTAGCTGCTCTTGAGTGTAATACCCTACCTGTTATCCATTTTGCCGCTCCCGGTTCAAGAGTAACTGCAAATAAATCTTCTATCTGATCCTCCCGCAAAACATTAAGAAGGTCACTTGCTTTTACACCCTGGGTATTTGGGTCAAGACGCATGTCAAGATCTGCCTCAGGATTTTCAAATGAAAAACCTCGTTCAAGATTTTTAAGATGGATATTACTTACCCCTAGATCAAAAAGTATTCCGTCAACCTCTGGAAAGTCATTTTCTTTGGCTATTTGGTCAATGGTTACGAAGTTGCCTTGAACCAACTTGATGTTTTTTAGGCCCTTCATGCGCTTCTTGGCAACTGTTATCATTTCCAAGTCAGCGTCAATTCCCAAAACCATTCCGCCTTTATTGGCTATTTCCAAAGTGTGTCCACCGGTTCCAAGTGTTGCGTCTATGTATGACGAGCCTTTTTTAACGTGCAACTGATCAACTACTTGTCCAACCATTACCGACTGATGGTACGAATTTTTCATTTTTCTTTTTTTGACAGCTCTTCGATGTATTCCGGTGCCTCTTTTACAATTGTCTTTACTTTTTCGTCCCAAATCTGCTTTTCCCAAACTTCTACTCTATCTCCCACCCCCAGGAAATAAATATCTTCTGATAGTCCTGCGTACTTAACCAGGTCTTCTGGAATTACTATTCTTCCCTGATCATCCGGGACCACCTCAAAGGCGGAGCTAAAAATGAAATGCTCCGATCCTCTAACGGGAGCTGTGATCAGCCCCTGTTTTCCCGTAACCCTTGTTAAAAGTGCATTTAATGAGCTTTCAGCCACTAATACCAGACATTCTTCGTACCATTTGGCAATAACAATATTTTCTCCCAAAGCCTTCCTTAGGGGTGCTGGTACGCCCACACGATGATTGGTAGCCAGCTTTGCCGGATATGTTCCTAAAAGCATATGAGTTGTTCCAATAGCAATACTTTGAGCCGGGCAGGTTCATATTAATAAATGGCTTATGGTTTCTTGTCCCGTCAGACCGCAGCTCGAGGCGCATTCGAACAGAATCTAAAGCCGAGAGCTAAGATCCTACGGGAACTCCATTCCTCACCATTATTAACCATTTTGATACGTTTTCACGAGGATGTCAAGGCCCAGTGAAGTGGTTTCACGCTTCACGGGCCGTAAATCCTGAGCGAACGCAGCGAGTCGAAGGATCAAGAAGTTCTTATTGATTCACAACTTCCCCACTATGGGGCTTGCCGTCTGAAGCGAATACTCCGTATCCGTTTTGCCATACTACAGACATTGAAGACTTGGGTTCAACAAATGTGGGCATGATTATAAAAAACACACCCTTTGCTTCCTTGTCTAATGTGTACTTAAACTTTCCGTCAACAGAGGTCAGCTCGGTAACTCCCGACTGCAAGTGAAAATCAGTCGAAATCTTGCCCAATGACTTGCCGTTTTTATCTCTAAACGTAACGGTCATGGTGCCTCTTTCTACTCCGGCATCATATCTGAACTTTCCTGATGATTCGGAACCCATTAGAAGTTTTCTCTCTATGTCTTTACCGTCCAGTTTGACTGCACCGGGAACTCCTTGCTGGCCACCATCGCTGGTGTTATATACCAAAAGGTAGTCCATACTAGCCGCACCGGATACTTTAATCTTTTGAACTTTAAAATCCAGCCAATGTCCATCGGAACCACTGACATCGGGATTCTTTGTAGGGGTAAGAGTAACTACCGGCCACTGGCTTTGCGGAAGTTCGAGAACGATTTCCTCTGCTGTCTGTTTCACATTACTTCTGGAGCTTCGAATTATGGCGAAAATAACACCTACAACAACCAAAACGCCTACTCCGATTAAAATTAACGGAAGATACTTTTTCATCAGATTAATCCATTTTGGAAATATTCTGACAATTTGTCAATGGCAATCCGTTCCTGTTTGACCGTATCACGATCCCGGACCGTGACCGTATCATCATCAAGACTCTGAAAATCAACCGTAACGCACCAGGGAGTCCCGATTTCATCCTGCGCAAAATATCTTTTACCAATATTTCCCCTGTCATCCCAAACTGACGAGTACTTAGTACGCAGTAAAGAGTACACAGATCTGGCCTTTCCGACCAGTTCCGGTTTATTTTTGAGAAGAGGAAATACTGCAACTTTATAAGGAGCGAGTTTCGGATTAAGTTTTAATACAACTCTTTCCCCATCCTCGTGATAGGAATCAATCAAAAAGAACAGTAGTGCCCTGTCTACTCCTCCGGAAGTCTCAATCACCCACGGGGTATATTCTTCGTTTGTCATTTCGTCCTTATATTTTAAACCGTGGTTTTTCAAATCAAAATCTCCCCTATGGTGAATTCCTTCAAATTCGCTCCATCCAAAAGGGGCTTCATATTCGATATCGGTGGCATATCGTGCATAGAATGCCCGTTTTTCGGGTTCGTGATCATGAAAGCGCATCTTATCCTTTTTAATCCCCATGTCCATATACCATTCCATTCTTATTTTTTTGAAATCGTTAAAAGTCTTTTCACTGTCCTTCTCATCCGGTTTAATAAAATACTCAAGCTCCATTTGTTCAAACTCCCTGGAACGGAAAGTCAAATTACCAGGGGTTATTTCATTTCTAAAAGCTTTACCTATCTGGGCAATTCCAAACGGAATTTTGACACGGGTTGAGTCCACTACATTTTTAAAATTTACAAAAACACCCTGGGTAATTTCCCCCCTAAGATAAGCCTTTTCTTTGGGTTCCGTTACTCCGAGAAAAACCTCGGTCATTAAATTAAAGGTTTTTGGTTCGGTAAATTCTCCTCCACAATCAGCACACTTGTCCTCAATAGTCTCTACTTTAAATCGATGGTGGCACTTCTTACATTCGACCAGAGGGTCAGTAAACGCCTTAAGATGGCCCGATGTTTCCCAAACCTTAGGATTCATAATAATTGAAGCGTCCATCCCCACCACATCCTCCCGTTCATAAACCATACTCTTCCACCATTCCTTTTTGATATTATTTTTGAGTTCTACTCCTAAGGGCCCATAATCCCAAAAACCCTGATACCCGCCGTAAATTTCACTTCCCTGAAAAATAAATCCGCGTCTTTTTGCAAGTGAAGTAATTTTCTCCATCACGCCGAGTGACAAGCTTTGCTTATCAAATTCCATATATGAAGATTATAGTGGAAAACTTACATATTGAGAAGCCAAATGGAGAAATTAAGCACCGCGGCAAAACTTACCCAAGCGATATATGGGTAAAGCAAATAACTTGCGATTTTAGTTACCTTTCCAAAAACCAGAATGGTTTTAAGAATATAGACCCACATTACGATTATCACAACCAGAGCGAGTGATATGTTTTTTAACCCAAAGAATATCGGCGACCAGGAAAGGTTCAATATCAACTGGATTGCAAAAAGTTTCAGGGCATCCTTAACATTCTTTTTCTTTAATCCTTTTTTCCATATCAAGAACGCGGAAATAATCATCAAAATATAAAGCACGGTCCACGCAGGAGCAAACAGCCAACCGGGAGGGGTAAAAATAGGTTTATTAAGAGTAAGATACCAACCAAGATCCATCATAAATCCATGATAGACCTAATGTATAATAGTTTTCAAGATGCTCGAGAAAATCAAGTCTAATTGGCAGAATATTCTGATTGGTTTTCTCCTCTTGGCAATTTTTACAATCGGCTTTTTAGTAGTTTACTACGGATTAAAATCGTCCAAGGCAAAAGCTGACAATGCCAAAAACCAAGGCATAAGCCCGACAGAAACTTCGTACCAGGACGCTTCCCCCATTCCCCTGAAAACCGAAAGTAGCAAAAAAGGGACTTATAATATTCTTTTCCTCGGTTACGGCGGAGCCGCCCATGAGGGTTCAATGCTGACCGACAGTATTATTGTTATCCATATCGATACAAATACTAAAAAGGTTTCTTTAATTTCTATCCCCAGGGATCTGTGGGTAACGGGAGGACGGAAAATTAATGCCGAAAGCTCAAGCCTTGGCTTCGGCAATATCGGCAGCACCATTAAAAATATAACAGCTCTTCCCATAAACTATTATGTTGCTATAGATTTCGGGGGATTTGTCAAAATGATAGATAGTTTGGGAGGAATCAGTGTTCAGGTTCCCACAGCTTTCACCGACTCTTTTTACCCAAAAACAGGAGAGGAAAATAACACTTGCGGGAAAAGTCAGGCGGAAATTTCGACGCTTAAGACAAAATATTCCGGATATGAGCTTGAAACGCAATTTACCTGCCGTTACGAACAAATACATTATGATAAAGGGCCGGCAAACCTAGACGGAACCGCTGCATTAAAGTTCGTGAGATCGCGTCATGGCGACAGTGACTTTGCAAGGTCCCTTAGACAATTCGCGGTATTAATAGGTATAGAAAACAAACTGATTTCGACCCAAGGGGCAGGAAAACTCGATAGCGTGATTAATACTATTTTTAAATTAGTTAAAACCGATCTAAACGCAGGAATCATTAAAACTTTGATTCAAACTCTGGGAGATACGAAAGCTTACAATGTTAAGCAGATTCAAATAACGACAAGTAATCTTCTTAACGAAGGAAAATCCGGTGACGGAGCTTACATCCTCGTTCCAAAAGCGGGGAACTTTGATTTTTCGGAAATCCAAACTTTTATCAAGACCAACTTGGAATAGTTAATCGGTAAGGATGTAAACATCCTGACGGGTATCACTAACTCCAACCTTCTCCCCTTCTCCTTTTAATATCCTTTCGTAAGGAATACAGTTTCTGCAACCTTTAAGTGGGCAAAGGAAGTGTTTTAGTTGTCTTGCGAGTTTTATTCTCCTGGCGACTTTTGAAACCTTCTCATACGCATCGTCCATATTTGGTAGTTTCTTTTCAACTATCCCGTCATCTCTATCTAAATACCAATAAGAGGCTTTAGCTACTTTTTTTGTTTGCGTGTTGGTTGCCAGAAGTAGATAGATGGGTAGTTGGAGAGAATCTTCTTTCTCTTCATACTTTCCGGTTTTAAAATCTATTATGTGCACTGCATTCTTTTTCTCTAAATATTCGAGCCAGTCAATCTTTCCGCAAAGAATGATGTTATCCTCCTCCGAGAGGTAGTAATTCGGTAGCCCCATTGAACCGGTTTTTATCTTTATGGCTTTATTTAATATCGGACCGGGTTCTTCTTGCAGGTTAATAAGCATTCGGATAGCTCTTTCTTTGTATTCCATTTCGATGTTGTGATCACTAAATCCACCAAGCTTTCCTGAATTTTTCTCCCATACAGGATCTAATCTTTTAACAAGAGAGATCTTTAGACGGTCGGTAACCGGAAGAACCGCGAGAGACTCGATTACTTCATGCACGGCGCCTCCCAGCGCCATTGGTGGCGTCACAATCGCCATCTTATGCCCCGTCTTTGGGTCTTTATAAACATTCCGGAGAAAGTACCCTCTAGGACATTTCAAAAAATCAGAGATACTACTGTGTGAAACCCAGGTAGCGGAATATTTGTCAGGCGCCATTTATATTTTCTTAAGCGAGGATAAAATTGAATCGATTTGATCAAGAACCGCTTGAATTGGAACTGCCGGTGTTGACACAGAAATATGCCCAAAACCTGTTGGCTGACCATAACCTCCTGATTGCAACTCACAAACCGTAAAACCCGTCCCTCCACCGTCGGCTTTACCCCTTCTCAATTTATCTCCGGTTGCCGTTGTTATACCCACAAAACTTGCAAACCGGGAGCTTGGCCCCTCCTGGTCGGGATCGCCGGGGTATAAACATGGCGCTCCACCCGTCGCTGCTTGATAAATTGTAATTTTATAACTGCCTTTCGTAAGAATTAATTTATCAATAGCGATGTCTCCCACCGGAGCTGCTTCTTTTGAATATGTCCAATCGGTTGGAACGTCAATAGAGTAAACTTTGAAAACCAAAATTCCTCCGGCTTTAACCACTGTAAATCCGGCCGTAGGACTGGCAGAGGGAGACGCAACGGGAGCCAACGATGGCGCATTCAAGACTTCTATATTTTCCACAGAAACAGCCTGAGGTTTATTAAAACTAACTGTCGGCAACCAGCCTTTAAAATAGGCTGTGACACCCATACCGACTATTAATGCAGTCAAGATAATAGTTATTGCGTATTTCATAGAAACAATTTACTTTGGGATATTGTAACTCGGTTTTCTCACAAAAAACAGAGCCACACCTATTATTACAAGAACCGTACCGATTATCGACCACGTTTTCATAAATTCCTTAATAAGAGGTGGTAAAAGGTTACCGGCTAAAATGTTAGCCAAGGAAGAATTGTTTGATAAACCATCTGACGATAAGGTTTTTAAACTTCCTCCAATTTTGGAAATGATAAGAGTCAAAACACCCGATGAAAAAACGGCGATTCCCGGAGCCGTCAACCTACTGCTTTCCTTAACTAAAAGAACTAATAAAATTAGGATAACTGCGAGAACAGAAACCAAACCCATAAAGACAAATGTTGCCGACCTTCCCAAACTTCCCAGTTCCTGCAGTGGAAGACTTTGATAGTTTTGATAATTAAACTTGGTAAGTAAGTCCTTGAGGGGTATTTCACTTTGAATTCCGATTAGGTTTTTGGGTAGTAAACTTTTTGGAATAATACTAACGGGAATGTAAGCAATAACTTGCGGCGTTCTTCCATTGACAAAGGATAAAATATTTTGAATGTTTTTCCCAATAAAATCCTTAAGATTTTCTGTTGTTATTAAATCCGTTAAAACTTTTACTTCGTTTTTACTACCCCCTTCTTTTTCAATTTGAGATTCAAGAGAGTTTTTAATTACTACGGCGAGATTTTGGTAAACATTGTTCTTTTCAAAAGACCTTTGCCAAAAATTATAATCAAGAAGTTGGAACTTAAAAGTGGCCGTTAGGAGACTAATAAAAGATATCAGTACAAAGAAAATAATAAGAAACGCAGATGCAACCGATCTCATTAAAATAATTATATCCTAAAAGAGACTGTTTTGGATATTTGAACCCGAAAGTACGGGGTAGCTAAAATCCAGTTTTACTTCATGGGTTTCATTCCAAAAATCAATGTACTTTAAAGACGCGGTCTTTAAAGCTATGTCATAAATATCTCGAGTAATAGCGACGTCCATCTCACAGTATTTTTTTAATTTCTCTAAACTGACAGGATCGTGTGCATCCCAATATTTAATAGCGTTTTCGCCACTGTCATTTTTTTTGGTTCCGAGTGTCGCTTTGGCCAAAGATTCCAAAGAGACTCTTTTTCCTTCAACCTTTTTAATCTCATCCATAATATCAAAGTGTTTTAATTTTGGCCAATAAGGGGGGAGATATGGGGAAAGAGCCGGAACATCAAATCCGATTGAATTAAAACCAATTATCCTATCCGCCTTTTCAAAAAGTTTAAACATTTCGTCAAAGTCTTTTTCCCAAAAACTTTGCATTTTACTCTCAATCTCTTTCAGATTTTTATCAAGAGTTCTTGAGTAGACAGATGTTATGGAAACACCAAGTTTGGCAGGATCAAACCCTGTTGATTTATCAAAAAACTTTTTTGTTTCAGTATCAAAAATAACTTCAAATATTGTCTTTACCATAGTCACCTATTTTACTTGATGAAGTTAAAAAGATGCAATTTCACTTAATTGTTGACTGTAGTACAATGCGCCATGAGTTTGGAATTTAACTATAAAAATGCGGTCCGGTTTGCATTAGCAGCTACCCTGCTAACTAACGCTACCGCTACCTATGTACAACGTCCAGAAACAGGTAGGGCATTTAGTGCTTTAGGAGGGTTAAATCCCAATTGCCAGA
>Ga0209541_10012801_pt1 | contig 12937 bp, 19 predicted proteins | sample RifCSPlowO2_01_FD_184027 | JGI IMG/M metagenome (GOLD analysis project Ga0209541, IMG submission 184027) | Groundwater microbial communities from Rifle, Colorado - Rifle CSP2_plank lowO2_0.1 (SPAdes) (version 2) | ecosystem: Environmental > Aquatic > Deep subsurface > Groundwater | place...
AAAAAAACAGGTAAGATAAAAAAAGGGGTTAATGAAGTTACTAAATCTGTTGAAAGAGGAGTTGCTAAGTTAGTTGTTGTTGCCAAGGATGTTAATCCTAAAGAGATTATAATGCACATTCCTGCTCCCACATTCAGCACATTCGTCCTTTTTTGGCTTTGCCATTTTTTCTGTAAACCGTTTTAATTATATTTTGCATGGCACATCAGTAACGTTGATTTTTTCCGAGCCTATGCCTGTTTGGCCTGGACTTACATTTATTATGTTACTATCTGTATCCTCAAAATATATGCAGAACTCATTTTCAACTCTTAACTTCCTTTTTAAATCTGTATAATTTTCTTGGAGTAATTCATTAATCTGGCTTATGTTTTCACTTATATTGAGGTTTTCCAGCACTTTCGAGGCGTCATTTTCCAAAGTTTTAATCTTATTTTCAGGCTTACTGACAAAAATCAAATAAAAAATAGAAATTGCGCCTATAAAGATCACAATTGCAATCATTACGTCCATCGACCATGCTTGTGAAGTGTCAATTTTTCTAATATTAACCATTTACAAACCTCTTTTTAATCTAAAATATTACTATTAAAACTTATTGTATTTAAATATATCGCATTTTTTCTACAAAGTCGATTTTCGAGCTGAGATTTTTATTGGCTCATATTACAAAACTTATATAAATAAATTAATGCTTTATTTAATTGAATGGTAATAAACTTTGATTGGGCTAAGGGAGTATACAAAGATAAGTTCAAAAGGTACTTGATACTTGCTCTTGTAGTTATAGGCCTGATTTTAATTTTTAAAGGCAAGGAAATTAATGTACAAACACCTTCCAGTGACCTTGAATTCCATTTTTTTTTCCATCCAGCTTGTCCTCATTGCCAGGAGCAAAAACCTTTCAACGAAATTTTAATGAAGAAATTTCCTGATGTTAGATTTGTTTACCACGACGTTACAAAACCTGCAGAGTTAGAGCTGTTCTATAAGTTTGCAGACAGGTTTGGCATTCCAAGATCAAGCTTGGGCGTCCCTGGCACATTCTTTGGAGAATACCATTTTATCGGATTTGATAAAGCTGAAACTTCAGGAGCAAAAATAGAATCAGCTTTAAAGGCTTATGTTTCAGGACAAGCTGCACAGAATGAAATTCAGCAATCTGGAGATGAAGAGAAAATAAAGCTCCCTTTTCTTGGAGAGATAAATGTTCTGGATTATTCCTTGCTGATGCTTGCTGTGATTTTAGGTTTGGTGGATGGCTTTAATCCATGCGCAATGTGGGTTCTGGTTTATTTAATTTCTTTGATAATAAGCATTGGTGACAGAAAAAAAATCTGGTTGATTGTAGGCTCTTTTGTATTTGCCTCAGGAGTTTTGTATTTCTTGTTTATGACAACATGGCTTAATGCTTTCCTTTTGATAGGGTATTTCAAGCCTTTGACAATAATTATTGGCCTTGGAGCATTATATTTTGGCGCAACAAGCATATGGGATTATATCAAGACAAAAGGCGCTGAAATCTGCAAGACAGGTGACATAGAGTCCAGGGAAAAAACAATTAGCAGAATACAAAAAATAGTAAACTCACCTATAACAATAGCAACAATATTAGGAGTTATTGGCTTGGCATTTGTTGTCAATTCCCTTGAATTTGTATGCTCAGCAGCAATACCTGCTGTCTTTACACATGTTCTTGCAATAAGCAGCTTAGCTACATGGCAATATTATGGGTATATTTTATTGTATGATTTCTTCTTTATGCTTGATGACTTAATTATTTTCAGCTTGGCAGCTTTCGCAGTAAATACAACTTATAGCACTAAATATGCCAAATATTGTAAGTTAATAGGCGGTGTGATCTTATTGGTATTAGGATTAATTCTCGCTTTTGCACCACAGTTATTAAGTTAAAAATAAATAGGCGATGCCGAGCGATATCATAGAAATCTTTCAGATTTCTAGGATCCAAAAATCTTTGATTTTTGTGCATGGCAGAAAAGCGACGCCCTGCAAGCGACACGCTCGCTTGCTATTCGAGCACTAAAATTGCAGAGCATATTAAATAAAAAAATTATATTATTCTTAAACATTTTATCCTAAAGCAACTTCAAGAAACAGCATTATAACAAAACCTACCATTAAGCCGAATGTGGCTTCATTTGCAAATCCTTTTCTATGGCTTTCAGGAATGATTTCATTGCTAATTACAAAAAGCATTGCTCCTGCTGCAAAAGCCAAACCCCATGGCAAAAGTGGCTGGGAGAAACTGATTATGCCAGCGCCTAATAAACCTCCAATAGGCTCAACAAGCCCTGTAGCAAGCGCAATCAAAAAGGATTTTTTTAAGCTATACCTATGTGCAATAAGCGCAAGTGCAACAACCAAACCTTCTGGCATATTCTGAAGCCCAATTCCAGTGGCCAAAGTTATTCCATTGATTATATCTCCTCCGCCAAAACCAACACCAACTGCCAATCCTTCAGGAAAATTATGTATGGCTATTGCAAAAATAAAAAGCCAGACTCTTTTTAATGATCTTATTTCAATTCCTTCATGGCCTTTAAAAAAGTGCTCATGAGGTACAAGAATAGCTGTAAGCCACAAGAAAATGCCACCTAATAAAATCCCTGCTATTACAATTATAGCTGCCTTTAAGCCATTTCCTCCTGCTTCCAAGCCTGGTATTATTAAGGCAAAAGAAGTTGCCGAAAGCATAACACCAGCACCAAAACCCATGAAAATATCCTGTAACCTGGCAGAAATGTTTCTTGTGAAAAATACTGGTATTGTTCCAAGGCCAGTCGCAAGCCCGGCAAATAAACTGAACACTGCACCAAGAACCCAAATAGGAAACTGGCTCAAATATTCGATTACCATCACTTATCCATACTTTGTGCAGTTTAAATTAATTTCTATAATTATAACAAAACAAATATAAACATAAAAAATAATCATATTATTATGCACGAAACTTTAATAGCACAAAATATTATTAAAGAAGCAGAAAAACATGGCAAAGTTAAAGAAATTTATTTGGAAATAGGAGAATTAGCGCATGTTCCTGCAAATGAATTAATTGAGTGCCTGCAAACTTTAGTTGACTGGAAAATACATTTTAAGGAAATTCCTGCAAAAATAAAATGTGATTGTGGCTTTATTGGAAATCCTATAATATTGGAAAGAGGCCATGATTCTTTTTTAATTGAATGCCCAAAATGCAAAAACCCAATGCCTGAAATAACGAAAGGAAAAGATATAAAAATCAAGAAAGTAATAGTAAAATAGAATCATTGTATAAGTATGCGAGGGAAAATTCAATGGCAGAAAGAATTTTTCCGAGCACTAGATATTGTGAGCGAAGCGAACAGATTAAAAAATAAAAATTAGATTTTAAAAATAAACTTTGCCTAAGGCAGAATTATTCAAAAATAAAAAGTTAAAATTTAATTAAAAATGTGCTTAGCAGTTCCTGGAAAGATTATTGAAATCAAAAATGGCGTAGCTACAGTGGACTACGGCATAGAAAAAAGAAAAGGAAAAATAATTGAAAAGGGCTTTAATTTAGGAGACTATGTAATTATCCAAGGCGGCGTAGTAATTGAGAAAATAGAGAAAAAAGAAGCGGAAGATGCTTTGGAGAATTATAGGAAGGCTGTGTTATAAAAGGTCGTATAATGTATGGCATTAAACGAAGTTGCCTGAATGGAGCGAAGGCTGTCCACAAAGCGTTTAGTTATAAGTTTCAGAGCCCCGCAATTTCCAAAAGTTTTATATAGTAGTTAAGACTATTAATTTATAGTCAAGAGTTGATAGTATGTATTGGGAAGAGATTAAAAGAAGTGAACATTTTGAACAATATCATAAAGGAATTTTAGCTTGGAGTGATATTGTACGTTTAATTTATGCTATCAAAAATAAGAGAAAGAAGGGAGATAAAATAGAAATTGAGGATAACAGGTTTTATATTTTGTGCGAATTGAAAGGTAAGCCCAAAATGTGATTCAAAAATGAAGGAAGTTAAAGTAAAAATACAAGATGCACATAGTCCCGTAACCAGTTACCAATGTGGTAAGTGTGGTTATTTTGACTTTGAAGAGAAATCAATAAATAGGGCAATAGGAGAGATTAAAGCAAAAGAAGCACCTTTAAAAATAAAACAAAAAATAATAAAACTTTCTCATGACAGATTAGGAATGTATATCAATAGGGATGTGGCCAGAAGCTTAAATCTCAAAGGTGGTGAAGAAGTATATGTTTCTGTGCCCGACAAGAATCATCTTGTTGTGAATGTAGCAAACCCATGAAATTGCGGGGCTCTGACTATTTTAGCGAAGTGGACAGCCGAAGCGGAATTCGGCAATTTGGGAGAGCGAGTGCAACGAAGCGAACCGTTTAATGCCTGTTCAACGCCCCGAGCGAAGCGATATATTAAGACATAGAATTAAAGGGCTTTGGCATTTATGAAAAAATGAATGTTATAACTTATAAGTGGTTATAAAACGAAAGATTTAAATATAGTAGTAATTTCTCTGAAGAACAGATAAAATGAATGACCAAGACAATATAGGCAAATATTTAAGAAAAGCAATCGATGTTGGTAAAAAAGTACCTAATGCGGAAAACTTTGTAAGTAAATTAGAGTCCCTTTTAGAAAAGGGAACTGAAGACCAAAATTTTGCTGATTCTCTAATAGGTTTGACTCATGATGAATTGAAAGATACGTATAGCAAAATATATGGTGCTGAAAATCCCAAGAAATCTCTAATGCAGAAAATCGGATTGAAAAAAACCGAAATAGATATGCAAGAATTAACAAGTTATGTGACAAAACAAACATATTTAACAGGAGTGATGTTGGAAGTAATTAATTATAGTCAAACTGTATCTGATGGTGTTCCAATTGGAGCAGTTATGTTTGTTATACAAGATTGGCCAGCAAACTTAGAGAAAATTAAACAACTTAAAGAGAAAGGCGCACCCTTTGACAAAAACCTTATGATAGAAATAGATATACTCTACAATAGAGATACAATTAATACCTTAAAAGAAAGATATATGAAACCTAAGTCTTAAATAAAGAGTCTAGCCAAAGCCCCTTTCTCGCTTTTAGGACTCCAAATTTATTGAATATAACAAGCATGTTATACTTCCTTTCCATTCAAAACCCCCAATATCCTCTCCGTATATTTCTCCAGATTCTTAGCCTGTTCCTGAGTTAATATTAATGGAGCAAACCCCCAATGCAATGCTACAATGTCATTTTTTTTGATGTCAGGCAGCATTTGTTTTAAAAAAACTGCAGTTTTTGTTTCGTTTTCTTTTAATTCAAATTTATTATTTTTTTTTATTAATGAATTTGTCTGTACCAGCAATTTATCATCTATAACTTCCAAAACTTTTCCCCATGAAATTCTGCAATTATCCATATTCTGGATGTTAGTTTCCACTGATTTTGTAGTCATTCCGACTCCAACATACATTACATTGAAGTTATGGTGGGGCATTAAGCCTGAAGGCATATTATGTATAAGTTTTCCTCCAATGGAGCTTGGCAGTCCGCGAAATGTCAATTTAAGTATTACTTCTTTCATGTCTTTGTCATTGAAATTATCCAATAAATTATTGCCAATCCAATAAGCTTCAATAACTTTGTAATCAAAGCAATCCAATTTAGCTTTTTCTGCTATTGAAGTAAAATAAGGCCTTAGGCTTTCGAATTTTAATAATAAATTTTTTACTTCTTCCTCATTGTCTTTTTTATCCAAATACTGCAAAAACTGCTTATGGGCTTCTGAAGGGCCGCAAAATCTTAAGGAATTGGTAATATAAGAAAACCTTGAAGCAAGTTCAATTCCGTTCATGTTGCTTCACTGTAAAAACGTTTGTTATTAATGAGATGAGCTGAGAAAGCCATACCACAAATATAACGCCAGCAGCAATGAAAAGCATGCCCAATCCTTCATGCAAAGATATTTGTGCTCCACTAAAAATAAAAGAGAGCAAAGTGGTTATTGGAGCTCCAAGAGCTAAGATGCATGCTGCGGTAGTTACCTTAATGTGCTTTAAGCCGTTATAATACGTAAAGACGTAAAGCAATAAAAATATTGACGTCAATGCTATCCATAAATACTGGTTATAAGACATGAAAAATATAATTGGCGCTTTTCCTGTAAAAAGTAAAAATACCAAAATAAACAATGAGCCAAAAAACATTCTTCCAAAAGCAACTACTGTTCCAGAGACCTCTTTTAACACATATTTAGCTAAGGTATTTTCAGCAGCCCATAATACTGTCGCAATCAAAATAAGGAAATTGCCAAAAGACAAATTAAAATCATGCCTTATCATAAAATAGTTTCCTATCAATAAAAACAAAGCTCCAACAAAAAGCCCTTTTGTCATTTTCTCTTTCAAAAACAATAATGCAAAAACAGCGACATAAACAAACATTGTTTTATGGATAAATCCTGCTGCTGCGCCTGTTGCCATCTGCAAGCCCTTAAAGTAAAGCAAAAATGGAATTGAGCCTCCAATAAACCCGATTCCAATAAGCTGTAGCCATTGTTTTTTATTTAATTGCCTTAACTCATTAAATTGTTTAAGCAGTATAACAATCGAAAATAATAGTAACGCAACAACAACATTCTTTGAAAAAGTAAATACCGATGAATCAAAGCCCTTGACTCCAAAGCTATTAATAAAAATTGAAAATCCTGAAATGATTGCTGTAAAAAAGACAAGCAACAATCCTGTTCTGCTTAGATGCATGCTTCCACCTCTTTTGCTATCCCTTTAATATCCCCCTTGGAAGGAATTCCTATTATTTTAATTTTTTTGTTTATTCCCATCTCTTTCATCAATTTTAAAAAATATCCTAAATCAAAATCATGCAGGCTTAGCATATTCCTAGTTTTTATTTTGCTAAAATCATCAATTATTATCGGCTTTTTAATATCTTTGACAACGTCTAATATCAATATTTCATCCTCTTCTGCCTCAAGCAGCTCATCAGGGCTTCTGCAATGGACTACTTTGCAGCCTTCTATGTGCCTGGATACTTCTTTGGCTAATTTATCCTCTTCCAGATATTCATTCCCGAATACGTATATTTTTTTCACTTTTTGTGCTAAATTTATTCTTCCAAAGCTGTTTTATTGTTTTCGCTTCTAAAATCAAATAAGCAATTACCCCACCAACTATAGCAACAATAAGTGTTTCCGAATCAAAATGCCCTTTTTTGTTTTTTATTAAATCCATTTTACCTCCAAAAAATGCACTGAGCATGAAAAGCACGGATCATAGCTTCTTATTAATTTTTCAATGTCCATAATAATATTTTTTTTCTTTTTATGCAATACAGTAGGAACAAGCTCCCTGATATCTTCCTGCATATTTAACAAATTCTGTATAGTTGGTGTAATGATGTTTGCATTTTTTATGGTGCCCTTACTGTCCAAAGTGTATTCATGCCATAAAGTTCCACGAGGAACTTCAATTGCACCAAAACCTGTAGCAGATTTTACCTTGAGCTTGTCTAATTTTTCTTCCTTTATTTCCAGTTTATCGCATATATTAACAGCATGATCAATGCAATGCACAATTTCAATAGCTTGTGCAATATTATTATGGTAAGGGTTCTTTGACGGCAGCATGACTTTGGATTTTTTAAGCATTTTCACAGCATCTTTGCTTAACTGGCTATTATTGCTGTTTAACCTTGACAAAGCACCGACATAATATCTTTCCCCTTTAACTGTGACAAAATTTGCATTTGAATAAGGAACGTGGTGCTCTTTCAAAAATTTCCTGTAGTTATGCTTGTGGGTGCATAAATTTTTTGAGCAGAAATTTCCATCCAGAACAGCGTATTGCTTACTGTCCATTAAACAAGACCATCTTCCTTTTGTTGTAAAATCAGGATAATTTAATGAAAAAAACAGTTTGCATGTAGTGATTGCATCATCTTTTACATCCAGTAATTTTTTCTTAAGCTCTTCAATTTCTTCCTGTTTTGGAAATTTAAGCCAGCCCCCTACTGTGGCAGAGACAGGATGCAAATCTCTAGCTCCAAGAAGTTTTATTATTCCATTCCCTGTTTTCATCAAATTCAACGCATTCTGCAGTTCTTTCTTGTAGTTTTTTGCCATAGCCAATGCAGAGTCATAGCCAAGATAATCCGGCAAAGCAAGAAAATAAAGATGCGTTGCGTGGCTTCTTATCCTTTCACCTAAAGTCAAAAGCTCCCTTAAAAGTTTTGTCTGCTTAGTTGGCTCATATCCAAAAGCATCCTCAATAGCTGATATTGCAGCAATTACATGCGCGCAGCTGCATATTCCACAAATCCTTGAAGTCATTTCATGCGCTGCATAATATTTTCCTCCCCTAACAATGCCTTCAAAATACCTGGAGCCTTCTGTAGAAGACAGCTCGCATTTTACAACCTTGTTTTTCCTTATTCCCAAAGCTAAGCTGGCATGGCCTTCTATTTTCGTTATATGGTTCAGGGTTATTGTTTTGGTCATCTCATTCAAAATAGTCTTTTTTTCCTTTAAATTTCGTATTCAGCTTCAAGGCTTTTAACTCAATGTCTATAAATTTTTCAATTATAGGCATCTTTAACCCGACAAATGTCCTCATCCTGTTCTCAATAAATATATCGTCAAAGCCTCTATCCTTAAGCATCTTGATCATAAGTTCAAAATTCATGTCTTTTGTTGGTCCTCTGCATCCCCAGCATTCAAAGCTGCCATTAATGCATACTGCATTACAGCCACCTGATGTTATAGGCCCCAAACAAGGCTTTCCCAGATCAAGCAAGCACTGGTTATTATTTTGCCTGCATTCTATGCATACAGGACTTTCGTATGGAACAGGTTTTTTACCAATGACAATGCTTTTAATAAAATTTAAAATTTCTTTCTTGTCTGGAGGGCATCCTGGAATAAAATAATCAACTTTTACATGAGCATCTATAGGTGTTGGCTTAACATCCTGTATTCCATTCTTTTTTTTATGGATCAAATGCTCATAATTTTCCTTTAATGTGTAACGCCTGTAAGCTGGAACGCAGCCAGTGCATGCACAAGCACCCAAAGCAACCAAGTTTTTGGCATTCTTCCTTATTTTTTTCAAAACCGCTAAGTCATCTTTATCCGCTACCAACCCTTCCATAAATACATAGTCAAATTTCTCTTCTGCATTAACTTCTTTAACAAAAGGGAATGCCTTTAAATCTACTAATTCCACTAAATCAAGGATTTCATCCTCATTAAAGATGACTGAAAGCAAGCATCCAGCGCATCCTGTTATGTTATAAAATCCTACTTTTAGCTTAGTCATTTTTATACTCACTTATTTCATCATACCTGAAAACAGGGCCATCTACACAAGTAAATTTTCCCCTAATCATGCAATGGCAGCAAACACCTTTGCCGCAAAACATAAGCCTTTCTGCACTTATATAAATTTGATCGTCATCAAACCCCTCCTGTTTTAGCAATTCAATAACAAACTTCATCATAAGTGGCGGTCCACATACAAAAACAGCTTTATTTTGAGTTGTTAATTTCAGATTTTTTAAAGCATCAGTTACAAATCCCTGCTTTGCATTATAGCATGCATGACCATGAGCTTTTTTATCTAAAGTCAAATATAAATTAAACCTTTTCTTCCATTTTGCTATATCTTTTCTAAAAATTATGTCTTTTTCAGACCTATAACCTAAAATTAAGTAAAGTTCCTTATAGTCCTGACGATGGTTTTCAACATAATCAATAGCGCTTTTCAATGGCGCAACACCACAACCACCACCAATAATTACTAAATCTTTTCCCTTAACATTTTTCATAGGATAGCCTTTTCCATAAGGGCCGCGGATGAATATAGCATCATTTTTCTTTAACCTGGACAGTGCTTTTGTAACATTTCCAACTTCCTTTATATTCAGGTTAATATGCTTAAAAGAATCAGAGGCTATAGAAATAGGAACTTCCCCAATTCCTGGAACAGAGACCTGAACAAATTGCCCAGGGTCATGATGCACTTCCATATTTACTTTAAGTGTAAAATTATCAGGAGTCTCTCTATGAAAATCCATAACCTTGTAAGGCTTAGGCAAATAAGTGTTTTCATTTAGCATTTTTTCATTAATTTGCTTTTCATTATTTTTATTTAAATTTTATCTTGAACAATTATTTGTGTTTTTGTTTGTTTTCTATTTAATCTCTTTTTTGCACTGAAAAATTTTTTATTAATAATATTATTATTTTATTTTTTAAATAAATATTTTTTAATAGTGATAAACTAATTTTTTTACCTAATAGTTATTTTCGTGTTTCTTAACTTATTGGAACTTTTTTATTGCTTCATCCCATTAATTATATTGATAAAATCTATCCTTGTTGGGCACCCCTGTATGCATCTTCCGCAGCCAACACACATTTGTATGCCATATTTTTCCTTAAAATACTGAAGCTGGTGGTAGATTCTATGCTTAAACCTTTCTTCTCGTTTTTCTCTGAATACATGGCCACCAGCTATCTTGGTAAATTCCTGCAATTGGCAGGAACTCCACTTTCTTTTTCTTTCACTTTCATTAACATTGTCTACTTTAGCTTCGTCATAGATGCTAAAGCAGTAGCATGTAGGGCAAAGTGTAGTGCAGGCTCCGCATGACAGGCAGATATCAACACCTTTTTTCCAGTCTGCATTATCATAAACCTTTGAAATGTCTTTTTTCTCTAACCTGTCTGTACCAGGAATAATTTTTTCCTCATCAGCTATTTTTATATCTGTTTCAGTAAAGAATTTACTGAACTTTTTTATGATAAATTGCCCTTTTTCAGAGCCTACTTCTACAAGCAAATTATCCCCTTTATCATGGAACATGAGGTCATAAAAATCCTCTAAGTCCATAGAGCCGCAAAAAGAATAAGGAGAGCAAGCTTTATTGCAATAATAGCCTAGCAAAAAACTTTTTTCCCTTCTTGCTTTGTAGTAACAATCATTCACGTCCTCAATAAACACTATATCTTGGTGCTTTATTGCATTAAGGTCGCATTTTCTTAAGCCAAAAAAGACCCTTTCAGCAATATTTTGTTTTGGCTCTGAAAATCTTTTTTCATTAAAATTAAATAAAATCTCTTCATTTTTAAAAAAATATCCCTTTACCGGGAAATAGGAATTATTTTCAAGATGGATATCTTTCGCATCATTAACCTTTTCAAACCTCACAAGGTCTTTTTTTACAGGTGCTATAAGCTCGTAAGACTCTTTTATCTTGCTTAGAAATTCAAAAAGCCTCTTTTTTTCTTGTATGAATACCTGCATTTTGTTTGTTCCTAAAAATTTAGGTTTATATAAATATTACCAAAATAATTTATTATTTGTTTATTGCCCTATAATAATAATTTACCATTTCCAAATAGAAACACTTATATATTTCACTAATTTGTAGCTATTTTTGGTGGTTTAGATGAGAATCAAAATGAAATACATAAATTCTGGAGGCTTTATAAGATCAGAAAATTTTTTCGAGATTAAAGAAGTTATGATTAACGAGGATTTTCTGCATCCGGAAAATGAGTCAATCGCTTTAGGTTTCAGGAACAGAGACTCTTCAGGAATAATAGAATTTACAGTTAAGGAATTTGAAAAATTGGCTGAAAGCGTAAAGAGAAAGATGCATTTAATAAAAGGCTTTAAAACTTTGGGCAGAAGTGGGGCAATAAAGTTTAAAGAAGAGGAATAAATGCATACCTACAGAAGGCGCATAATACTTGTTTATTACTCTTTATTATTTATATTCTTCCTGGTTTTTATTTTTGCCTATGTGCAGCTTAAAAGGCAAATTGCTGTATTCGACATAGGATTATCATATTATGTTGAGGATATGATTGTTATTGTAATGTCTTTCCTTTCTATAGTCAAGGTTGTTTATGAAATCTATGATGTAGAGCACCATCACGAGTTTGAAAGAAGAATAAAAAAATTTATTAGAAAATTATAGCTTACTTTGATCGACTTTTATAAGTTTTAATTCTATGCCCAGCTTTTTTGCAACATCAAAGATTCTCTCATCCCTGTAGAATTCTCCATAATAGATCTTTTTTATTCCTGTATTTGCAACAATCTTGAAGCATGTCCAGCAGGGGCTTGCAGTTATGTATAGCTCAGCCCCTTCAATTCTGACTCCATTTTTTGCTGCCTGCAAAACTGCATTGGCTTCAGCATGTATCGTAGCAACACAATGGTCATTTTCCATTATATGGCCAACTTCATCGCAATGTGGCATTCCTCTTATACTACCATTGTAGCCAGTTGACAATATGGTTTTGTCTCTTACAATAACTGCGCCTACATGCTTTCTGTCGCAGGTGCTTCTTGAAGCTACCTGCTTCGCAATATTCATAAAATACTCTTCCCAGCTTACTCTTGGCATTTTAGTTTATTATCCCTCATTAATTTTTTATTGATTTTACATTGAATTTAAGCTCTATCTTATGATTCACGATTATTTGTTTTGGATTTTGTTTATTGCACATTTAATACCTTTTTTGCAATGAAGCCAAATTAATCATAATTCTGTGTTTTGCTTTCTTGCTTTGTTCTGGCAAAACACCATTTGATTATTTTTTATTATTTCTAACTAAGATATTTATTGTTAACGAACTAAAAATATAATCTTTTAATTGTGAGCGTGTTTCTTAACTTTACTGTATTTTATTTTTTAATTGAAGCAATACATCATCAATCTTCTTATGCAATTGTTTTAAACTACCATCATTTAATATTACTTTCTTTGATAATTTGAATGTTTTATCAAGCTGTTGATTAGTAGCGTTATTTAAATTTTCTCTTTCCTCCTGCTGTTTAAATTCCTCCAATGTCTTTGCATCTCCAGCTCTTTTTCTTTTTAATAATCTTTTAAATCTTA
>Ga0209541_10012803_pt1 | contig 12936 bp, 7 predicted proteins | sample RifCSPlowO2_01_FD_184027 | JGI IMG/M metagenome (GOLD analysis project Ga0209541, IMG submission 184027) | Groundwater microbial communities from Rifle, Colorado - Rifle CSP2_plank lowO2_0.1 (SPAdes) (version 2) | ecosystem: Environmental > Aquatic > Deep subsurface > Groundwater | place: Rifle...
TTTTGAAGAAGACAAAGTAATATTACTAATACTATCAGGATTCAAGTCAAGAAGATAAGGATTAATTGTGCGAAGAATAACGTAAATTCCAATAATAACAGCTAGTCCTAAAGCGGCATCTTGTATTTTCCCCTTCGCTCCCATTTTTATGCCAAATGAATCTGATGTCATGTATTCAATACCTGCTCCAATGATTATAAATACAGCGGCAATACCCATCAGACCGATAACAATTTTAATTACTGTATTTACATACTTGCCTATAGAAAGGTCGCTTCCTATTGTATATCCAAATCCCGGTAGTGGAGCCAATAAATCCTGGCATCCTACAATTGGATTTCCTTGAGCGTCAAGACATTTTGATGTTGAAGGAAGGTATGCTCCTCCGCCTACGGTTTGTTGAGTACGACCTAATACCCATTGTAACGTATTGCCAGCCCTACAATTATCATAGTTATTACATTGAAATTTTAAGCGGTCTGATTTAACCCATGGTACCGCTCCTGGTGCTGGATTATATGGGCCAGGTACAGCATCAATAACTGGCCTAGCCATTGCTGTATAATCACATGATGATGGGACAAATATATCATTTTTCTTTATAATTTTATCAAGTTCTTCTATTTCTTGTGGAAGCCAACCATAAGTATTGTAATTTTTTAGATAACTCATTCCTTCTATTCGTTCTAGTGGGTTTTGTGTAGCAAGAAAAAGGGGATATCCTTCCTTGTCTGACAAAAATTGTTGCCAACCACTATTTCTAAATGTAGAAACAAAGCTTCCAATACTCCTAGGAGTATAACCTATATTTGCACGATATTGAGAAACGTTTTGTATAAATGATGTCCCTTCGTTCTCCAAAGTATCAGCAATTGCTTTGGCAAGATCATTTTGTTCCTTTTCAGTTAAAAATGCGCATTGCTCATCCGCAACAACAAGACGCATACTAATTCCACCACCATCTTCAACAGGAAACTCTTTATTACTAAGTTCTTTTATTGTTGGGAAACCTGATCTGCGGTTAGATTGAACTGATACGGCAATCTTTTTACCAGAACAATTGCTTGTTGTTATTTCAAGTGTAACTTTTTTACCACCAACATTGTCTTTACGCCAATTATATGTAATTACACCACCCGGAATATTTATTGAGTTATTTATATCAAGACCTTCAAAGTGTTTGAACTGAACAGTGTCAACTTTACACTCTGCTTGTGGTGGTGAAGGCAATTGTTGCGCGTAAACAATTGATGGGAATGCTATTGCAATAACAGGTCCTATTAGCATTCCAATTGTAAGCACTGAAATTGATATGAAGCTTAATCTCTTATGATATCTATTACGAGATGTGTCAGAGAAAAACATATGTTAGTAGTATACAAAAATTAAGGATGTGTGTATATATTACTAGTAAAAATAATTATTAAAAATCTATTCGTATATAAGCATTATTATCTTGAAGAATATTATTCATATGGCGTACCGTTACATCTATGATTGAGCTACCAGTTTCTCCGGTTGGTGTAATAATAGGAAGTTCATTTGCCTTTCCTGGCTCATATGGCTCACTGTCAATTGTCCAATTATATATTAGATCTGATACCCCGTCTGATGAGGAAAAGAAGTATGGATATACATGTAATAAACTTGATGACTGATGTGTTTTTATTGCTGGAGAAGAATCTGGATAGATAAATAACGAGCCAACTTCTTCAAGAGCAAAACGTATTACTGTATCAAATCTAGGAATAGTGATTCTCTGCTCCGCGTTATATGTGCCGTCGCGTGATGATACATCAACACCAGCATCAAATATATCGCGAAAATAACTATTCTCTAATAAGAAACTGTTTTTATTATATCCCGAGGCCTCTTGGACAACATCTCCATTACGACGCCACGTATATACATATTCACTGTTACCTGATTGACGTTGTGGAACAGCAACAAAGAGAACTACACTTTCTGAACTTGGCAATGCTTTGCCTTTATAAAATGGCGGTGTATATGAATCAACCGCTTGCCATAATATATCTAAATTCGCTGGTTGAATACGTATTTTTTTTGTTATGTAATCTGAATCAGTCCATGCGATTTTTATTTGAATATCAAGCGGGCTGTTGCTTCCTTCTGTTTCAAATTGAAAACTTTTTTTACCAATACCCTTTAATTTCTCTACGTCATTTATGAACCATGTTATATCAGAACTGTCCAAGTTAATAACATAGCTTTCTAAATTTGCAGTTACTATTTGATATGACCCCGGTAACTCTGGCGACAAAATTAGAGAAACGTCGTTAGGCCCAATTATTTGTTGAGCATATATTGGGCGTTGCGACACAATAACACTAGTAATAAATACTAGTGTAAGTATTAGAAAAAGTTTCAGATATGACGATACCATAATAATATTATACATTATTTACTGCATTTTCCGCTTGCGCTTGAGCAAACTCCGCTTGCGCTTGTTGGACAGCAAACAATTGGTGTGGGTCTGTCGTAATAATTTGGTCTTCTGTGTCTGAAGAAATAACTTTTATAGCCGCGCGCTGTAAACCGGCAAAAAAGATTCCTTCTCCAACATTTGCTTCAAGAAGAAGCATCTTTTCTTCGTCAGTTAAATTAAAGACCTTTTGTAATTGGTCAATTGTTGCTGGTGATTGTTTCATCAGCATCTGCATAGACGAGTTTGTAATTAAAGCTGTCCCATATTTAGAAACCAAAAAGTCGCCTACGTCTTGAGTAATTGTTGATAGACCAAGAAAATATTTACGACATCTTTTAGCTATACCGAAAATGAATGATGCCGTATCATCAGATTTCATCATCCACCAGGCCTCATCAACAACTAGAAGTCGCTTGCGAATTTCTTTACGAATCATGTTCCAAATATAATTCATTACTATATACATTGCGGCCGGCTTAAGTTCATCCTCCATGTCGCGTATAGAAAATACAACAAGCTTTTTATTAATATCAACATTACTTGGCTGATTTATGAAACCCGCCCATGTACCAGTAGTGTATTTTGTAAGACGTTGTAATAGAGATTCGCTTCCTTCTATACTTGAAAGCACCATTTCAAAGTCAGACATAAGTGGTGGCTCTACTTTACTAAAATCAGACCTTGGCGTTATGTCTTTTAGAGCGTATGTCTCATTAACTGCGCGGTCAACTATTGCGTCCTCTTCTGGTGACAAACCTCCGAGAATAATACGCAACAGCCCAACAATATGAATTACATTTGTACGCAACACATCCGCTGGGTCTTCATCGGGTTGCGGAATTGGAACATCAAAAGGATTAATATGATGTTCAGATGAAAGAGAAATACCAAAATAGCGTCCTCCAACAGCTTCACATAAATTCTTATATTCATGTTCCGGGTCAATGATAATTACATCTGTATCAAACATCATTGTTCGCAAAACTTCTAGTTTTGTAGCATATGATTTACCGGCACCGGCAGTAGCGAATGTAACAGAATTATAGTTAGGTAAAGAAAATCTATCAAAAATTATAAGACTGTTGTTATGACGATTCACACCATAGAGTATACCCTTGTCTTCTGTGAGATCAGAAGATATGAATGGAAAAAATGATGACAGTGGACCGGAATTTAACTTTAAATCAACCATAAGATTGTCTTGTCCCAACGGAGCCGTAGTCAAAAAAGCATCTTGCTGTTGGAAAAGCGCTGGCTTCATATACACTTGATGCGACTCAACAATTGAACGTAACTCATTCTCTGATTTATATAAATCATCTTCTGTATTAGCGTACAAAGTAATATATAAACCAACATCAAATATACGTTCTTCTGATTGTTGCAACTTATCACGTAGAGATTCAAGATTTTGATACGCGGTATCAAGCATTGGGTCACGAACAAGCCCCTTCTCCTGCCTTAATCTTACCTGACTTTCTACTTCCGCAACTTTTTTACGAAATTGGCGAAGAACTTGTTCTGTCGCAACTGGATGAATATGTATAGCAACATCAAGAATTTTTGGAAGATTAATTATTTCTGAGAGCCAACCCGCGACTAAAAAACTAGGGTATGAAATCGTAAAGAACGATTTTGAATATTTATCGCCAATACGCATACTACTTGAGCGAACTTCTACCGCTGATGGAGCAAGCATGTCCTGTAACTCAACAACTGCCGCTTGATATATATCTTCCGGATTAAGTGACTGTTGACCTAAGCGCGCGATGTCGCTTACATTAACTACTTGGTCTTCAGATGATGTTTTTTTCTTTGTAAAAAATGATGAAAATATGCTCATAAATATATTTTACTTACTATGTCTCTATTGATTCGCTACCAACAACAGATTTCTGTACATCCCCAGGATTGTAAAGACTATAAAAAAGGTCCACTAATGCTGGCGTATCAACATATTCAACTTTAAGACCAAGCCCCTGTAAGCCCTGACGAATTACACCAATCCTTTCTTCAAGCTGAAGTCTCTTCTCCTGAAACTGCTCTTCGCTCATACTTAAATCAACATCTTTCTTTTTCTTGTCGCCTCCTTTTTTACCGAATATTCTATCAATTATACTTTTCTTGCGATAAGAAGTTTGCGATGAAGTATATGGAACAACTACAAAGAAATATTTCTTCATAATATCAACCTCCTCTGAAAAATAACGAATATACTCTATATACATTTTTGTTTGGACACGCATTAATTCTTCTTTTTGCTGAAGTAGGCGTTCATCAAGCATTTGAAGATAAGGCCTAATGTCCATACGACGCGATTGAACAACAATTTCTATAGAAAAATCAATTGAGTTTAAGAAGTTTTGGAACTGATAAATAACGGCCTCTTGTTCTTCTGATGATTTCAACGCTAAGTTCATCGCCGTCACAAGAAGTACTCCTCTCAATGCGCCACTTTTTAATATAACGACACCATCTCGTATTTCTTTTATTGCTACAAAATTTTGTGAGTGAGTTTCATTTGCCATACATATTCTTAGTATTATTGTACTTTCTTTTCATTTGATTGACTATCAAGGATATCAAGATTCCAAGAAATATCACTAATACGTCTATCTGATAACCTTCCTTCTGTAACAGTAGGCGACGTAATTACATTTGCAAGCGAATCTTTCTTTTTTGTTTCTAAAGAACGACTGGACACACGACGTTGACGCCATACGAAATTCTTTGCGCTTACAAGATACGTTAGTAATGCTTGGAGAATGTATGAGAATGGTCGACCATTTACTTGATAAAACGCAAGTGCTATACCAAGTGCCACTAATCCTATAACTATTGGATATTTAAGAAAGCTTGGAATACCGCGATACGCGACATACGCCAAACCGCCCCCACCAGCCATAAAAAGAAATTGTTGGAGCGTAAAGGGTCCAAAGATTTTATCTTTTACATCAATAAATTGAGGTACTTCAAAACGGAGTGCCATATAGATAGTATAACATAAAAACCCCCAATAACCCATCGTTTGACGAGGGGAAAAGAAATATTGTTCTTACCAATTAGGTTTAGATTGCGTATCATTATTATACCAGCGCATCATACATTCATCAATATAGTTAAAAAATCTTTCTTCTTCATCTTCATCATCAGATTTTAACTTCTCCATATTAATACCAATTTTTTCACAAACAATTTCTTGTATTGATCTATCTGATTTTTCTATATCACCGTATTTGAATAAAAATTTGGTTAGATTAAAGCCAATATTATAACAAAATGAGTTATAAATATGACGATATCCATAATCAAGGTATCTCTTCATGACATAATCTTTATCACTAATAACTTCTGAAATCATATCATCCTTATATACTAATGATTCTGATATTATTGGTTTTAAAATATTATGTGTAGTGACATATAACCCACCATTATTATTATAGTCAACTAAATTTCTTAGATTGTATCTATTTTCTGATGCAACATCAATCATGGATATACTTCCATGAAAAGCAATCCTAAAATTTTTGTGTTGATCTTCAAAATCGCTAAGCTTGACCCACTCATGTTTTAAATTATTTGTTATAAAAACGAAATCATCAATGATATTATATCCATTCTCGTCTATACCTAATTTTATACTAACAGATGGGTAGGTAATTTTATTATTATTATTTGAATATATTGAAATAAGATTTGCAAAATAAATTTCCGCTTTCATTAAAATTGAAGAAAACTCTTGTGTATTTTCCAAAAACTCTTTTACAAAGTAATAATTTCCTAGATTATCAATTATTTTTATATTTTCAATCCAATTTTTGTCTGGTTCATCTTTATTGTTAAATTCATATATTAAACCGCCTCTTGGTAGAATATGCTTAAAGTCACCAACTACAGGGAAACCATCACTGGTATAGAATTTTATTTCTTCATTTCTACCTTTTAAATATTCATAAAAATGTTTTAAGTCTATTGTAGCATCCAAAATCTCATTTCTTACATTGCTAAGATCTGCATTATATAGATATGCACTATTTGACACATCACGTTCAATAAAACTATAGAGTATTGCATCTGAATATGTCATCTTTTCTCTTTTAGCTTCAAGCATTTTAAGAATTTTAACTGCAACTTCCATTCTTTGCTCATCATTATCCATTTTTGAAATTACATTGAAAAACTCAAGTGTTTGGGCAAAACCTTTCTCTTCTAATTCCTCAATATTTGTATAATTACTATAAATACTTTCTGCGCTACTACCTCCTTCTTTTGAAGAAATAATTTCATCTGATCTTTCTGGAACTGGTAGTTTCTTTTCTTTTGAAAAATCAATATCTCTACTATTTTTTTGCCATTCTAGATACTCATCTTTATCTAAGAAATTAATTGGCGTGCCATCTGCTAGTATTGTTCTTCCATTTGGAAATACAACTTTTATTATTCCGTGATGTTCTGCTGTAACAAGCATGCCATCACTATCTTGATAGCAAGATTGGTCCATAACTTTAAATCCTATTTCATTTAAGTACTCATAAAGTAATTCATTCATAACATCACAATCACCTATTTTCAATCTATCACGGTCAGTAATATCTTTAACCTTATTAAATAATTCTGGTGATGTAGAATATTTCCCATGGGTCCGCAAAAATTCAGAAACAAATGTAACTGCATCTTCATACCTTTCTTGTGACACTAAATTCTTAGCTTTATTTAAAACGTCTTCTGTTTCTTTTGACCATTTATATTTTTTATTTTCAGAAATTGCATAATCTGGAAGGTTTTCATCATATGGCGCCAAATTATATAGAACCTCACCACTGTAAGACGTCCTGACTTTAAAATTACCTGTATTCTTATCGCGTTCAATATTTACATCAACCATCTTTCCATCAATGGTTTTAAAAGTAGAACTAACTGGAGCATATCCATGAACTGAGTAAATCAAACTTCCATCTGCAATTGTGTGCCCTATTAAATATGCAATGTCTTTTGATTCAAAATTAAAAGATTCCCAATCATTTGATATATTATAATCACGAGATTCAATTAAAACATATTGCGCCGATGGAGAAATTTTGGCTTCTATGTTTTTAAACGCCTCTCTATCTGGAACACCACTCATTTCTGCTCGGGATTTAGGCAGTTTTTCATTTTTTGATAATACTATGTTTTTAGAGTGAGTAATTTCATCACGTTTGGGGTCATTATTTTCTTTTTTTATCTCTTCAAGTGATTTCGCGGGTGGTTTTGGCTTTTCAGCTTTTATTTTTTCTAGCTCTCGTAATATTGTATCTTGTTCTATGCGGATATTCTTAATATCTGGCAATTCATTATGCATATCCTGTCGTACCTTCATTTCTATATCTCCACCAATAGAAAGTATACTATCTACTATTTTATTTAGAGTTTTCTCATGATAAATTTCTGACATTATCTCTCCATATACACTCTTGGCTTCTTCATTCTCAAACTTAGCATATCTAATTTTTGATTCAGATTGCGAAGCATCCTTCTCCACCATGACATTACCACCTTGCGCGCTCAAAATAGTCATAATTGATGCAATATTAAAAATCTTTCTACCTACCCTTTTCACACTTTCTCCAATATTACTACGTTGTTTATCATTTTCTGTATCAAGTTTCTCAAATTTTTCAAATTCAGTACTAACTACAGGCAGAATAGAGGTTATGCCATTTTCTCTAATCAAATCTTTATTTGCAGAAAGAATCTTTGAGACCTTTTCTTTAAGAATTTTATCATCATTCGTTAAAAAACCTTCTGTACCGACAATCAAGTCAGTTAGACCATGCAATTGACTTGGATAAATACTTGGCGCGTCAGGTAATATTTCTTTAAGAGTTTTATCAAAATCGGAGTACAATCCAAGAATTACTTCAAGTTTATTATTTCTTTCATTCTCTTCAGATATACTATTCATCTCAGCAATTTCTTCCTGAACTGTGTTAGAAAGATAAACTAGCTTCTTGATTGCTGGCGAATGTTTCACTAGCTCACGCAATAATTCGTTGTCCTCTTCCTCTGTAAGTGGGAGAACTTCTTTCCCTTCATACTCAAAAACTGGTCGTGGCACCAGATTTTCATTTTTCGTAAAATTATCCATATTCTTTTATTCTACCACCTCATGATACGGGTCACTTCCTTTGTATTTAGAACTTTCTTGTTGCTTTACTCCGCTTAAATCAATAGAGTCAACAACATGAACTTTATCAATTGATTCAATATTCTCATCTTCAGAAATATTTTCTTGAGCCATTTCACGCTCAAGTTTATTTATTTCATTTTGTAAGTGCGTGATATGTCCTTTATTTGATGATAGCAAATCCGATTGCATACGGTCAAACACACGTACCTTCAAATCATCAGCTATTGCCTTAGCAACAATGGGTGCGATACCAATATTATTTTCAATATTATTACGAAACATTGCCGGATTTTCAATAAGAGTCATCACCATTGCTGTTTCTACTATTAATTTAATACTTTGATCTCCAGTCAAACGATGCTTGGCCCCAATTGTCTGTATTTCTGTCTGCCAATCAAAGTTATTTATTACATCTTGAAACGCCAGAGGCATGTGCGCTATGCGCTCGTCAATTAATTTCTGTGTTTGTTGTGGAAGAAGTGACATATAATTATTTTAATTTCTATTATTTACCACCAAGCGACCCTCTTAATTGTTCACGAAGCGCTTTTACCTCTGGAGCATTCATGAATGCGCTAACAATATTTACAGATCCTGTGGTAATTCCTCCTACTGTAGCCCCAATTGCTAAATTAGATACTCCAGCCGCAATTGTGGCTCCAAGAGCATTGAATGCAGACATACCACCAGTTACCGCGCCGAGTGCGCCAATTCCAGCTCCAATTCCAGCGCCAGCAACACCTCCTGCAAGTAATGCACGACCCGCTGATGTTCCTGTAAGTAATCCTGTCTGTATTCCTTGCCCCAAACTAATACCAGATGTCATACCTCCTACAAGAGCCCCAGCCGCGCCAGCAATAAGACCACTCGTAATCATCTGACCAATATTAGCTAGTGTACTTTGCATTGTCTTCAATTCATTTGCTAAATATGTTGCGGTCTCTGATTTTATTGATTGGTCAGTTTTCTTTATCTTCTCTTCTGCTACTTTTTTGTCTTTCCCAGAAACCCACATTTGGTAAGTATCACTATTTTTAGCTTTGTCTCTCATTGCTTTCTTTTGATTATCAATATCAGCTTTAATTTGTGCTTCTGTACGGGTGCCTATACCAGCACGAAGCTCTCTTGCTTCTTTATTTAAATCTTTTAGCATTTCTTTATCGTCTTCAAATTCTGTAGCATTTGCTCTTCTTGTCTTACCAAAAATATATCCTGTTGGCACAATATTGCTATTATCAAAGAATGACCCGTCTTCTAGTGACTCTTTTTCTTTTTCATATTCATCTCTTTTTAATCTTGTACTAAGCTCTCTATCTCTAACTTTGTCTCTTTGATCCTTTAGAGCATCAGTATTATGTCTTACTGGCGCTGGTGTCCCAGCAGGTATTGTTCCAGCAGCTATTCCAGCAGCATGGGTGGTAGCCATAGCAGCGTTATCATTTATCATCTGTTCAAGTTTCTTGCGTTCTTCTTTGAGTCCATTACTTGCGTCTTTAATTTCAGAAGCAGTGTCATCAACTTTTTGTTGTTTTTCTTCTTTCTTTTTCTTATAATCATCTGTATCTTTAATACGCTCCATTTCTGCTTCAACAAGCATTTTTTCTTGTTCTTCTTTTTCTTTCTTTTTACGAAGTCCGTGTGTTCGGAATTTTACCTCTTCTTCCGTCATATCTCGTTGACGTTTTGTGCGTTCTTCCTCACGCGCGTCAGCAGACATTTTGTTTAACATTGTCTTATCAAGATTTGAAATTCCAACACCAGCTGTTGCTAGAGAGCCAATACTTTGCCCCATAACATTGATATTACGCATGTCCCATGTGCCCTTACGCATACCTGAACCGCCACGTACTCCTAATTTGCCAGCTCTTTTCATCATACCCCCACCTAATTTATTGAAGAATCCACCCTTACCAACCATTGCCCCACCTTTTGCAGACGCTGCCGCCCCTAATCTGCCTAGCCCTCTGCCAGCGATGCCACCAGCCGCAACACCCACAAGAGCCGCGCCGCCAAGAGCCGCGCCAGCGACAACACCAATGCCTTTTTTGACCATTGATGTAACATCTTGAGCAATAGTGCCAGCCATACTTTCCGCCGCGCTTTTAGCAACTTTCAAAAATACAAGTATAAATACAAGCGGGATAGCAACATTTAACCATGTACCAATACTTGATACTTCCATTACACCAAGTGAGCGATTAATTGTTTGTTCCGAACCAACTTTTAGGAAAAGCGCGGCGAGATAAAAGAAGAACATGAATATAGGGAGCATAAATGCATTGCCAAGTAAGTCGTTAAACCACGTAGAAAATCCTATATATTTTCTTGATTTCAATTCTGGAATGCCGTACGACGCAAGAGCGATTGGCGACATAACCATACCAAACATTAGACCAATTGTACGACCAATAAATAGCAGAGCAACTGAAAGGAATACACCGATAAGCGTAATATTTATCAGTCCTAAGAAAAGATGCGCTGTAAAAAACGTCGTCTTATAATTATTCTGTGTATTAGACATAATACCTGCTTGAGAAAGAATTTTTTGCGGACTAATTTTCTTCATAATAACAACAGAAAACTGTTTCATGTCTTCCTGCGCTGTAACTTGAACATTTGGATCTCCATGGAGATTCTCAACTGTAATTTCATTATAGAAAACACGCGCTAGAATATGTGATGCGTCTATGACAATTTTTGTAAAGAAAAGACTAAAATTAATAAGAACTGCGGCTATAATAACACTGATAACAATTTTACGTCCTCCCCCCCCACCAATACCGAACATAATTTTTACAGCGGCATAAATTAGCGCTACAACAAGGATTATATTTGACAGGTCGCGAATTATTCCCCAACCAACGTCAATAAAAGCAACACTTGAATATGTTGTTGATTGCATTGTGAACCAAAGAAAAAAGTCAAAAACTGCTCCAGATAATCTAACGAGAATAGCTGATAGATTATAGAAAATAATTTGAACAAATAAAACTCCGATATCACATGATGTAAAACCAACAAACCACCCCGCACTTTCAGTACATGGGGATGGCGCTGGCTCTTCTGAATTAGGATCTATGCTTTGTGTTGGTGTACCAGCAGCAGATACATTACGTGTGTCTATGCCTAAAGTAATACTTGCTCTATACCCATCATTAATTTTTAACTGCGCACGAGAAGAAAGAGAAAGCGACACAGGCGCAAGTGTTATCACAAGAAGGATTATTCCAACTATCGCTTTGTATAGAGGTGGTGGGAGTTTCATATATCAAATAAATAGTATACTAGAATACACCGACCTTAGGACGATACTCATTAATAGCGGAATGATAAAATGACTTGCAACTTATTTTTATGAATTTATCAGATTCATTTTCTAAATCCCCAACACCCGAAACAGGATATTTTACTCTATGGAATACAGCCTTTACTGTATCATTAACGCCATCAATGTATAACTCATAATCTGAGAGTTTTATATAAATTGGTTTATGCTTGCTATAACGAATATCCTTCATTTCCCCTCTAGAAAATTGTATCAAGCCGTCCTCGCTTTTAGCTGGGACACCAAATACAATTCCTGCTGGACTATCAAATTTTAACGAAACAAGATTCGTTTGTGAACCAATAAATGGCGGCCATTTACTGACAATCTCAGAGTGAACACGTGAACGCTGATCAACATTAAGCCCACCACTATATCCAAATGTAACTGCTTCTAGAGGACAATATAGTAAACTCATTTTATCAGCCAACCTAAGTATGTGATATTCTGGCCTACTCACCTCTGTAAGACATGACTGATGTTCATTTTTTAAGTTCTTTTCACTAGCAAGTACTAATTGCAACCTAGCATGTTCTTCAATGAGAGCAGATTCCGGCGGTATTTCTCCTGTCTGTTCTAATTGAACTAATTGAAGAGCTATATTGTTTTGATTCTCTATACTTGGATTTGCTTTGTATTGTCTTTCTATTTCAAGAAGTCGGGCTTGAGCATTATATAGTTTTCTTAATGTGCGCTCTACTTCAACTACTTGGTCATTAACATCATCAACGCTATCAACTGTATTCTTCATACGAGTAAAGAACCCTGGGTCATTTTCATTAGGACCAGCCGTTTGCATTCTATTCTTAATATTTTGGTTCATATAAGACACTATTGTCTCATACATCATTAATGTATTCGCCGCCTTTTGTTTATTTTTATCGGCCTTGCGTTGGTATTTACCAGTCGCTCTAATATACGGACTAAAAAGACGTTGCTCGTATCCTCTATCTGGGCCAAGCAAACATTGCCTGTCTATATTCATTGCTACAA
>Ga0209541_10012805_pt1 | contig 12934 bp, 15 predicted proteins | sample RifCSPlowO2_01_FD_184027 | JGI IMG/M metagenome (GOLD analysis project Ga0209541, IMG submission 184027) | Groundwater microbial communities from Rifle, Colorado - Rifle CSP2_plank lowO2_0.1 (SPAdes) (version 2) | ecosystem: Environmental > Aquatic > Deep subsurface > Groundwater | place...
CTCAATGGTCATTATTTAATCCTTTTATGGTATTAACAGCCCTGTCTATGTCAAAGAAATTTGGTATCTTGTGCTTGTTTAATAAATCTTCTGCTTTTTTAATCTCTTTTCCGCCAATTAGTATCGCAACTATTCCCTTTTTAGATTTTTTCCTAAAATTAATTATTTCCTGAGCTACTCTTTCAATATTAATCATTTTTTGCTGGTTTAATATTACTAAAGCAAAGTCAAATATTGACTTATTTTTCAATAATATGTTAAATACTGCTTTGTATTCTTTGTTTGATGAAGAACCAACGATGTCAATCGGATTGTTATGAGACCAGTCATCAGGCAAGAATTTGTTTAAGCTTTTAATTATCTTTTGTATTTTAATTACATTAAGATTTTTTATACCACAAAGATCTGCTGTTAATACTCCTGTTCCGCCTCCGTTTGTTATTATTACAACCTTGTTTCCTCTTGTATTTTGCTGTGTTAATAACAATGATTTGTCTAATGCCTCTGTTAATGTATCTGCCAAGATCACATTTGACTGCTTGAATGCTGCTTTATAGATTTCATAAGAACCTGCCAAGGCTCCTGTATGTGATAATGCTGCTTTTGCTCCTGCATCTGATTTTCCTACCTTTACTAGAATGATTGGTTTTTTGGTTTTTTTTGCTATTTTCATAAATTTTCTTCCATCTTTCAATGCTTCGATATAGCAAAGAATCACTTTTGTATTCTTGTCTTTATTAAAATATTCAATACAATCTGCAAAATCTATATCTATCATGTTTCCTAAAGAGGCATATCCTGAGAATCCAAATTTCTTTAATGAATATTCTACCAGGGAAATCCATAATGCCCCTGATTGCGCTATAAAAGCTATTTCTCCTTTTTGAGGCATTGATAATGAGAAAGAGGTATCAAGATTTATGTATGGGTTCACATTTCCAAAGCAATTAGGACCCATTATTCTTATGTTATAGTTTTTAGCAGTATCTAATAATTCCTGTTCTTCTTTTATATTACCTATTTCTGAATATCCTGCTGAGATTATTATTACTGCTTTTATTTGTTTTTTTCCGCATTCTTCTAAAGAATTTTTAACAAATTGTGCAGGAATTGCAATTACTGCCAAATCTATTTTTTCCTTTACATCTAGAACTGATTTGAATGCTTTTCTTCCCTGTATTGTTTTTCTTTTAATATTTATAGGAAATACTTTTCCTTTAAATTTTTCCAGGTTTTTAATTAGAGAATACCCTACTTTTGATTTTTCATTTGAGGCACCAATTATAGCTATATTTCTTGGTCTGAAGAAATTTTCAATCACCATCTTAATCATAAGCACTATCTCTTTTGTCGATATCAGTTATTAATCTTTCATAAAGCTCTCTATCTGTTTTTTCCAAAAACTTAGTTGCTTGTGAAGCAAGGCGACATGCAAATTTCAATTCAACCTCTTTTCTTCTTGAAATCCTCTAATGATATTGTTTTACCTTCTTTGTATTCTTTAATCCCCTTTTCTAGTATAATTCCTTCTTCGGGTGTTAAAACTGTATCTACATCAACCATATGTTCTTTGATGTAATCCAATTCTAACTTTATGGTATCTAATTTTTCTATTAAAATTTGAATTTCAGATCCTGCCATTGTTTTCATATGTTTTATAGATTTATATAACTTTCGAATGAATATTATTTCTGGATAAGACAAAAATATTTTCTATAGAAATCTTTATAAACAATCTATTAGGAATTCTTTATATGGCTATGGATAAATTAGTAGAACAAGTAAGGGAAGTAATGAATCATCCAGAGTACATAAGAAATGTCTGCACGTGCGCCCACATTTTAAATAGAACTTCTATTTAAGTGGAGTGATCATGGAAAAACCACGTTCAGTGATAATCTCTTATCAGGCGCTGGAATGATTTCAGAGGAATTAGCTGGAAAACAATTAGCATTAGATTTTCACGAGGATGAAAAAGAAAGAGGAATTACAATCGATGCTGCCAATGTTTCAATGGTTCATGATTTTGAAGGTAAAAATTATTTGATTAACCTGATTGACACTCCAGGTCACGTGGATTTTGGAGGTGACGTGACAAGGGCAATGAGAGCAATAGATGGCGCCATTGTTTTAGTTTGTGCTGTTGAAGGTGTAATGCCACAGACAGAAACAGTTGTCAAGCAAGCTTTGAGAGAAAGAGTAAAGCCTGTTTTATTTATCAATAAAGTTGACAGATTAATAAGAGAAGTTAAATTAACGCCTGAAAAGATGCAGGAAAGATTTGTTAAGATTATAAATGATGTAAACACCCTTATTAATAGCATCGCTCCCGAAGAATTCAAGACTAAATGGCAGGTTTCTGTTCAGGATGGAAGTGTTGCTTTTGGATCTGCATTTCATAATTGGGCATTATCTGTTTCATATATGAAGAAAACCGGGCTTACTTTTAAGGATATTATAGATGCTTATGAAAATGATACTCAAAAGGAATTAGCTAAGAAAGCTCCTTTGCATAAAATAATTCTTGATATGAGCATAAAACATCATCCAAATCCTGTTGAAGCGCAAAGGTATAGAATACCAAAGATATGGCATGGTGAATTAGAGAGTGATCTTGGGAAATCTTTGTTAGCTTGTGATAGAAATGGGCCTGTTGCTTTTGTTGTTACAAAGATCGTAATTGACAAGCATGCTGGAGAGGTTGCTGCTGGAAGATTATTTTCAGGCACTGTAAAGCAGGGACAAGATCTTTACTTAAACATGGCTAAGAAATGGATTAGATTACAGCAAATAAATATTTACAAGGGTGCACAGAGAATTTTGGTTGATGAGGTTGCTGCTGGCAATGTTATTGGTCTAGTTGGTTTAAGAGATACTTTTGCTGGTGAAACTGTTTCAAGTGTCGAGATGGAGCCGTTTGAGGCTATAAAACATATTTTTGAGCCTGTTGTTACTAAAAGCATTGAAGCGAAAAGAGCAAGTGATTTGAGCAGATTGGTGGAGGTATTAAAACAGGTTGGAAAAGAGGATCCTAGCATCAAGATTACAATTAATGAAGAAACTGGCGAGAATCTTATGAGCGGAATGGGTGAGCTGCATCTGGAGGTTATTGAAAACAGAATTAGGACAGAGAAAGGATTAGAGGTTAGCACAAGTCCGCCTATTGTTGTTTATAGAGAGGCTATTTCAAGATTATCTCCAGAGGTAGAAGGAAAAACACCTAACAAGCATAATAAATTTTATCTGACTGTAGAACCTATTGATGAAAGAATTAGGGATGCTATTAAATCCGGGGAACTTCCAGAGGTAAAGATAAGAAAAAAGGATGAATCTGTCTTCAGCAAGTTGGTTGAGCTTGGTATTGAATCAAAAGAATCAAAGAAATTCAAGGATATTTATCGGGGATGTGTACTTGTTGATAATACAAGAGGTATTGTACAAATTAATGAGGTTATTGAATTAGTTATCGAAGGGTTTGAACAGGTAATGGATGCTGGTCCTTTAGCTAGAGAGCCGTGTGTTGGATTAACAGTTAAGTTACATGATTGTAAATTACATGAGGATTCAATACACAGAGGTCCTGCTCAGGTTTTGCCAGCTATAAGAGATGCTCTCAGGGAAGCAATGAGATTAGGTGGAGCTGTATTGTTTGAGCCAATGCAGATTATACAGATTGAAGCTCCTTTCAGTTATATGAGCGAGATATCAAAATTAATACAAAATAAAAGAGGTCAGATGCTGGATATGCTGCAGGAGGGAGAGCATGTTAGTGTAAAGGCTAAACTTCCTGTTGCTGAGATGTTTGGTCTGACTTCTGTGTTGAGAAGCGCAACAACTGGAAGAGGAAGTTTTTTTGTTGTTGATCAGTTATTTGAGAAGTTACCTAATGAATTACAGAGCAGAGCAATTAAATCCATAAGAGAAAGAAAAGGTTTGAAGGAATAATTTTTTAAGTAAAAAACCAAAAGATTTATAAATAATCTAATTACATTAAAAATTTACAAAATGGCGAAACAAAAACCACACATAAATATTGTATTTGTAGGTCACGTAGACCATGGAAAGAGCACTACTGTAGGTAGATTGTTCTATGATTCTGGTGCTATTGATGAACAAGCCATGAGGAAATTAAAAGAAAAAGCCCAGGAATTAGGAAAGGCTGGTTTTGAATTTGCTTTCGTAATGGATAATTTAAAAGAAGAAAGAGAAAGGGGAGTTACTATTGATTTAAGCCATAAGAAATTTATTTCTCAAAAATATGAATATACTATTATAGATGCTCCTGGTCACAGAGATTTTATCAAGAACATGATTACAGGTGCAAGCCAAGCTGATATTGGATTTTTAGTTGTTGCTGCTAGTGATGGTGTAATGGCTCAAACTATTGAGCATGCTGCTTTGTGCAAGACATTTGGCGTCAATCAACTAGGTGTTTTAGTAAATAAGATGGATGCTGTTGATTATAATCAAGCTAAGTTTGATGCTGTCAAGAAGGATGTTTTAGAATTATTAAAGAGCAGGGGTTATAAGGTTGAAGAGATTCCTGTTATTCCAGTTGCTGCTTTGAAAGGAGACAATGTTGTCAAGAGATCTGAGAATATGAAGTGGTATACTGGCCCTACTTTATTAGAACAGTTTGATTTATTTAAGGAGCCAGAGAAACCTGTGAACTTACCTTTAAGATTACCTATTCAGGATGTTTATAATATTACAGGCATTGGTGTTGTTCCAGTTGGCAGAGTAGAAACTGGTGTTATGAAGGTTGGAGAGAAGGTTATTATTGTTCCTGCAAGAGAAGGAAATGGTGTAAAGGGAGAGGTAAAGACTATAGAGATGCATCATGAACAGATACAGGAAGCAATACCTGGTGATAATATTGGTTTTTCAATCAGGGGAATTAGCAAGAAAGATATTGCAAGGGGAGATGTTTTAGGCAGGGAAGATAATGTTCCTACTGTTGCTGCTGAATTTACTGCCCAGATTGTTGTTTTGAATCACCCTTCTGTTTTAACAGTTGGTTATACTCCTGTTTTCCATATACATACAGCGCAAGTAGCTTGCCAGATAAGCGAGATTTTAAGAAAGATTGATCCTAGAACAGGTGCTACAGTGCAAGAAAAACCAGATATGCTAAAGAATGGCGAGGCTGCTATTGTAAAGATAAAGCCAACCAAGCCTTTAGTGATTGAGAAGCAGAGTGATATTCCGCAATTAAGCAGATTTGCCATAAGGGATGCTGGTCAGACAGTTGCTGTTGGCGTCTGCATGGATGTAGTTAAGAAATAATTCTTTAAATTTATCTGATATATTATTTTGTTTTATATTGTAATTATCATATAGTGGTTAAAATAGAAAGGTTTATATATTAGTTTTTATTTGTTAATTTATGGTAAGCTTGAAGGCTATTGGTGGTATTGTTTTAGGAGCGTATGTTTTGTTAAATCCTAATGTAGCTCTTTCTAAAGATATTACTGAGGTTACTCATGACATTAAACAATGTTATGATGATGAACCTTTTGGCTTAACAAAGAATACAAAAGAAAAAAAGAAGGATAGATGCGCTAAAGCTGTAATTGAAGATTTTGCTGATAAAGAAGGCAATAAAGACGGATTTGCGACTCCTGATGAAATTAAGACTGTTCTTTCAAAATTAGGATCCATTCTTAAAGAAGATTTAAAAGAAAAGGTAAAAAGATTATATCCTGCTTATTTTAAAAATAAAACTGAGGAAAAGGATAAAGAGATTAATCCCGATGTTAGTCCTTTACCACCAGCTACATCAGATGTTAAAATCACTGTGGAATACATATCACGTAGTGAACCTGGTTATGCCAAGCTTATAATAAAATTAGGTAATGAAAGATTTGAATTCTTAGATTCTGAAAATGATGAGTTGTTTAATCGTGATGATGATTGCATAAGCAAAGATGATTTAAAAGTATGCGGGAAAAATTTAGAGAATGTTGTTGCTCTTGTTGATGGAGAAAAAACCACACATGAAGATTATTTTAAAGAAGCAAAGAAAAAGATTGTTAAGGCTTTTGCTGATTACCTTTTAAATGCTATCGATGATGGTGCAAGTTATTATCCAAGGGGCAAAGAAGGTTATGAAAGGATAGATTTTAGTGATAACAAATATCATTTTATTGTTATGGATTATGGAAGTGACGGCATAACTGATACTTTTTATGTACAAGAAAAAGGCAAAGAATATATTCTTAAGATAAATAAAGATGATTCTGAAGGTATGAAGAAGATTATAGGCGGGTTGCTTCATACTGCGAAATCTAAGTCTAAGAAGCAAGCTTTATAAATAGACCCTATTTCTAAAATTAATGCAAACTGCAAGAATAAAATTAGCAAGCGCCGAGATTGACAGATTAAATAATGTATGCGGAGATATAGTTGATATAGTTAAGAAAACAAAAACATCCTTACAAGGACCCATTCCATTGCCTACTAAGAAATTAAAAGTAACAACCAGAAGAAGCCCTGATGGAGAAGGAAAGGCAAGTTTTGAAAAATATGAGATGAGAATACATAAAAGATTGATTGATGTTGGCGTTGATGAAAGAACTTTAAGATTAATAATGAGGGTGCCTATTCCTGAAGGCGTGCAGATAGAGATAGAGGTTGTTGGAGAACCCTAAATTAACTTTTCAGCTCTTTTTATCATATCTTTTTTTAATGCTATGAATGCTCCGCCTTGTTTTCCCTTTATGAATGTTATCTCACCTGGTTTTATTATCTTAGATATATCTTCTGATTCCAAGTCGATATGCGTGATTCTTGCAAGAGATTTTCCCTTCTCGTGAATATATGCAGTTATGTTTATCTTTTTCTTTCCGTATGCTGGGCCTGACATTATTTTTTTAGTTTTAAACCGGGAATTTTATTTTTTTCTATTAATGTTAAATATAATAAAGTGTAGTATATCTGGTTGATAAGTATGCTGAATATAATTATTATTATGAAGAATATTAAGAATAATATAATTCCGATGATTGGGCTTAGAGATATACCAAACAGGAATGATAGCCCTATACTGATGAATATCAAAAGGGTTGTTAATGGTCTTATGCCTATTTCAAAGACTGCTATTTCAGGTATTGCTTTAATTGCTTGTCCAAGCTGTTTTATTGATTCAATAAAATTTCTTTCTGTGATGATCATTGCTGGCAGAACTAACTTTCCAGCTATGCCTGTAACTAGACTTATAAAATCACCTGCTAGATTTCCTAATGTTCCTCTCTTTCTTAGAGATCCAACAATGATTGATATTATTAGGGTTGCCAATGCGAACAATAATATATCTGGAATGTTTTTAAATGCCCTTTTGATCCCTGATGCTAATGTTGTATCTTTTCCTTGTGCTACTTCATGAACCATCCATGCTTGTGCTGAACCTAGGAATGTAGTCCATATATACATCAAGAATAAAAATATTATAAGGTTAAATATGAATATGGTAGAAATTATCGGCTTGAATAATATCAGAATGAATAGTATGAAGAAGAGTATTGAGCTTAAGATTAGAATAATTGGTATTGTTAATAATGATTTGTCTTTTTTTATAAAGGATAAACTCGTTTTGAATATGTACCAGGAGTTTGCTAATTTATCTAAAAAACCCATATTATATATATAGAATTTGCTTATATAAATCTTTTGTTATGTGGTAACATAATGTTTATAAAAAGAAATTAGGTTTGGTTATTCTAAGCCGCGATCGCATAACCTGGTAGTGCGCAGGATTGCTAAATCTTTGTAAATATCCTGTTTCCTTCGGGATATCTGGGTTCAAATCCCAGTCGCGGCGTTTCTATTCCAGAAATGTTTTCAATTCAAATCTTTATCAAGAATATCATTTAATTTATTAATTATTGTATTTAACCTTTCTTCTTTATTTTTCAAGAATAGTATATCAACCTTTTCTCCATAATAAACTATATTATGCCTCATCTTTCTAAGTTCATCTATTAATCTGAATTCTTCTCTGATAAATCTTTTAGAATAATTATTTTCAAGAAAAATTATTAATTCTATATGGCCTAAAGTCTTAAATCCATCTTTATACATTATTGCTGTTATTAATTCTTTTATGATCTCATAATATTCTTCAATAATCTTGTATGTTTTGATTTCTTTTCTTATATCTAAGAATCTGTCTTCTGCCATCTCTTTTAATGCCCTGGCTCTGATAATGTCTTTTTGTATCTTGAATATTTCTTTTTCCATATTACTTTAAGTAACCGTATATAACAAATCCATTTTTAAGGTTTTCTCTTAAATTTGGGTTTAGATTTCTGGAATCTTTTTCTATAATTATATGTATTTCTCTTTTTAATTCTTTTTCAAATTTTTCCAGATTAAGCTGTTTAGAGTTTTTAGTCAGTATGAAGAGATCTATATCACTATGTTCTCTGTCTTCTCCTCTTGAATAAGAACCGTATAATATAATTGTTTCTGGATGGGTGTTATCTATTAAATACTTTAAAAGTCCAGAGGTTTTTATATTAATTTGGTTATTAATTCTCTTGTGGAATATAAAATTTTCATTTTCTAGATTTGCTGAATAGCCAATAAATAACTCTTTTTTCTTAATTATAATGTCTTGTTTTAATAAAGTCAATATATGCTTTTTAACTGATGTAGGTGCTAGGTGGATATTTCTTGAGATTCCTCTAACATAATGTACTCTTGTCGGTTCCTTAAAAAATACTTCCAATACTCGCCACAAGCTACATTTTTGTATCATATGAAATATTTATGTATCTAATGGTATATAAATGTTTCGATATTATTTTATTAATTCCCTTATTTTATTGAACAATTCAATATATTCTTTTGTTCTGAAATCTTTAAATGTAAATGGAAAAGGTTCGAAGCTTTTATTTTTGAATATTAATACGATGTCTCCATAGATTCCACTTTTAATGTAAACTTTGTTAGATCTATCTTTTGCAGATGCCAATAACACCTTAGATCTAGTTAAATATCCTGGATCAAGATTTATCTTTCTTTTGTATTTATCTTCAATCTTATTTGTATCTATCTTTATATCTGCTATTTTCTCAGGATTTATTAATTTTTTAAAGAACATGAATTTCTTCTTTATGTTTTCTCCCAGTTCATCATTGTAGTATTTTGTAAAGTTCCAGTCAAAGAGATCACTTTCATAATCTATTTCTCCATATTCGAATTCTTTTTTTATTATTTCAAATAATTTGGTGTCTGAAGATAGGATTCCTATGAAGAGCTTTACTTTTTGTGGTTGTTTTGGAAGAGCCATTTTAATTTATTTACATCGAAACATTTATATATAAGTTGTTTTTACTATTGAGTGGGGATAATCTAAGATATGGCAAAAAATTTACCTAAAGAAAATATAAGGTATATAGAAGGCACTATAAGAAGTTTAAAAGAAAAGTTTTCTGGATTAAAGTATGATAATGTTGATGAAGTAAAAGGCGTATATGAGGCTATTTTAAAAGAGCATGAACAGCTAACACAATATATTGATAATTTATTACCTCATTTTGGCGAGGTCCATAAATATGAATCTGATTTATTGGCTATTTCTGTTAATTTAGAGAATGTAGGTAAATATTTAGTTGAGAGAGGAGGTTTACCTAATAAAGGATCTAGCCTCGAAGTTAAAGTTGATCAAGAAGGAACAAGTTTTGGCGGTGGTCCTGAACTGGCAGCACCTGTTGAAAATAAAGCTTATCAACCAGAAGAGCCATCTAGTACAGATCTAGGTTCTGGTACTAATATTGGTCTAAATAGTGTTCCATCATTGCCTGTTGAGCCTATAGAAGATCCGCCTTTAAGTGCTGATTCTAGTGATTCTAGTATTGATTATAAAAATACAAGTGGACTCGGTCGTATTAGAAGGATTCCTAAGTCTATTAAAACTTTAATCAAGGCTGCTGTTATCGCTGGGCTTTTGTATAGTGGTTATTATGGTTTAAAATCTTGTAATGGTTCTTTAATAAATAAGAAAGAAGTTGTTGAAGGTAACGAACCAAATCCAGAAACAACCACTGGATCAGTTACGCCAACAATGGAAGGACAGGATGTTCCATATTGCAGGTATGATGGGCAATTTGCCTTTGATAGCACTAAAATTATAAAAGGAAAGAAAGGTCTTGAAAAGGTTATTCAGAATTGGCCAAAGAATGCTCCGATTTATATTGCAGCTTCTTCTAGTGTTGATGGTGGAGATGATTATAATATGATTCTGTCTGAGAACAGGGCTGATGCTATAAAGAATAATGTTGAATTTATTAATAAAAATAATGCAAAGGAAGTGATAGGAATTGGGGAAACAAGTCAATTTTCTAAAGAATATGGCCCTAATAGAAGGTTTGTTGTTTCTACTAAGCATTTAGACAAAGACAATCTTCATGAAAATGCACCTGCAATCGGACAAGCAACAGATGGTTGCGGTGTTATCATAGAACCTGAACATTATAGGGTTGCAAAGAACGGGAAATATAAGAAGGAGGGGGATATTGCAGATAAAAATCCTGTTCCAGATTTAATTCCATTACCTGATAAAGATGATGTAGTTGAACCTGGTGTACCTATAGATTATCCTAATGAACCTCCAGTAGAAAAAGATACATTTAATTATCCAAAATATGAGGATTTAGAAAAACAGTTGCCCAAGTATGATGAATCTGGTAAAGGAAAGAATTTTACTGGTGATGATAAAAATGATGAGCCTCCTGTAATTATAAATGGAGAGGTAGAAAATGGATCTGAAAAGATTAATTATACTGCTATAGAGGGCGAGGTTCCTACTGTTGATTATACTCATGAAAAAAAGTCTGTTGCTGATGATGATGGAGATTTCCTTGTTCTTGAAGGGAAGAAAGAACTCCAAAATATTAATCTAAAGAAGAAAAGCACTGATCATGTTGGTGATGATGTTATAGATAATTATATCGGTGAAAAACCAATTAAGAAATTAAAGGATAAGGATGAAAAAGGCAATGATATTGATTATAAAGGAAAGATAAAAATAAATGTTGAACCTCAAAGTCTAAATCTAGAAAAGAATACTACCCTTTTAGGTGCTCTTCTTGATTATATAGTGCCAAGTGCTGATGCAGCAATGATCAATGAAAAGCCATATGCCGAGGTTAAGGAATGGGATGTTGACATTGAAGAGAAGAAAGATAAAAATAAGGAAGATAATGATTTAGAAAAGATGATAAAACAGAATCTTGTAGCTGATGTTAGTTATTTGACTGGCAGTTTCAATAGAAAAACTTTAATTAATGAAGGAAGCGAAACTGTTGAATATGACGGCAGGACAGATGGCATCGGAGCTGTTCTTGGTTATGAAACTGATAAATTTAATGTTCATGCATTAATGCAATCTACCAAGACAAAGGCTAAAGTTAAAACAGAAGCTTTTGACGGCGATTATGAAGAAGAAGCAGTAGGCATCGGCGGAGGTTTAGAATTTAATTTAGGACATAAAAGAAAAACTAATGTTAAGTTGGATGCTATATTTGAGAATAGAAAAGCTAAACAGATTTATGAGCTTGTTGATGTCAGCACTGAGGTGAAGACCGACAATACTATCATTGATATTGAAATTGAGAATAAGAACTTATTTATTGATGGCAAAAATTATGATTTAGGCTTAAGATTAAGAGGATTACAACAATCTTCATCTATAAAACAGGATGTAACAGCTGCTATACCGCCACAAGAAGAATTATCCAAGGATGTACAATATTCAGATTATCAAGGGGGTTTAGTATTTGATATTAGTAAAGGCAAATTGAATATGAAAACAACTGTTGATTATGTACTAATGCAAAGGCCTGATTTATCCAGTGACAGTGTTTTAAATGGACAGAGTTTATTAAGCAGAATTGAGATTGGTAAGAACACTAAATTAATTGCTTTTGCCGAGGTTCCATTAGGCGGAGATATTTTGAGAAATGATTATGGCATTATGATTGGCCAAGAAAGATTTAGAATAGGTGATATGGACATTAAATTACCTGGCTGGGCTATACATTTCTTAAGCTTTAATGAAGAGTTATTAACAGAGATAAAGACAACAAAGAAGAAGAGCAATAGTGTTATGTTCGAGTTGAAATGGAACTTTGATGACGATTTGTTTAATTTCTGGAATAGAACTCTTCAAATTAACTAATAAATAGGTTTTTATATTAATTCTTTCAATAATATCTATGCTTTATTTTGTTTCATTTTTAGGACAGTTTATCGGGTGGTTTATAGCTAACCGAACTGAGGAGGAATTAAAGGATGGAAGGAGGTATTTTTTAATTTTAACAACTTCCTTGCTTGCACTGTTAATTTCTTTTTCGATTTATTATTCTTTTAATGTTTATTTGTTGATTATTGGTTTAATAATTGGGTATTTGATTAATAAAGAGTATTTATTTTTTGGTATCTTATCGATGAAGAATGATATTTTATTAAATTCTTTAATATTTGTTTATGGACTGCCTTATGGAAGCTTGAATTATAAATCTATTAGAATCTTATTGATGAATATTCTATTATTCTTTATTCCATTTTTATTATTGTTTTTTAATATTAACTTTTATAATCTTGGTGCTGGTGGTTTATTAGGAATACTGGTTAAAAGAATATATTTATATATTAAATGAGGAAAATAGTCTTATGTTATATTTAATTGGCATTGGATTGAGGTTTAAGGATTTGAGTGTTAGAGCTTTAGAAGCTATTAAGAAATGTGATTATATTTATCTGGATAATTATACTTCTATCTTGACTTATGATTTAAGGGATTTAGAGAACTTAATTGATAAAAAGATAATTTTAGCTGATAGAGATTTAGTTGAGAATAAAGCGAATGAGATATTAAATAAATCTAAACAAAAGGATGTTGCTTTTTTAGTTATTGGTGATGTTTTTTCTG
>Ga0209541_10012806_pt1 | contig 12934 bp, 18 predicted proteins | sample RifCSPlowO2_01_FD_184027 | JGI IMG/M metagenome (GOLD analysis project Ga0209541, IMG submission 184027) | Groundwater microbial communities from Rifle, Colorado - Rifle CSP2_plank lowO2_0.1 (SPAdes) (version 2) | ecosystem: Environmental > Aquatic > Deep subsurface > Groundwater | place...
TATAAAATTATAGTGAATCAGCAGGATTTAGAAAGAACAAGCAAAAAATATAAATGTTCAGGAGAAATATCTTCTCTTCGTATCATATTCGGAAGATGCAGTTCTGCATAAAATTCATCCTCTTCTTTTCTCAATATACCAATAGCATAAACATTTGAGCTCGCACCCTCTCCTAAAAACTCCTTGTTGTTTTGTGCAATGACAACTTCTCTTCCAACAGCTTTTTCAAGCTTAGCTATTTTTTCTTCATTATTTAATGGGATTCCTTGTGGTTTTGTTAACATTCCGCCCCTTAATAAATAATGATTCAAGATTAAAGCCATGATTCATAAACAAAGAACCCATTTATAAACAAATCTCTAATAGAAAGTATATATCAAAAATAATGACATGATAAGTTAAAAGAAAGAGAATTTAAAAATCCTATCTTATCAGAGAAACAAGCAGCATTTCAAGATCATGGAAATGCATTTGTCTTTTTTCTTCTTCTCCAACTACTTGAAATTGATAGCATTCTTTGTCTTCTTCATCATAAAATATTCTGCCGCTAAAATAAAGAGTTTCTTTACTATAAATACTCTCTCCACTTAAATGAGCATCTTTTAATAAAACAAGCCTTTGATCATATTCAGAAATTACTTTTCTTTTGCTTTCATCATCTGAGCCAATATCAACCTCTTTAAACGACCTCGGCAATTTAATCCTTTTAATTTCATCAGGATATTTTTTAGCATGCTTTCTTTCTTTCTCTTTCCTTTCAAATTCCAATCTTGGAGTTGGATTTATATTATCAAATGGTCATCCCATCTTTAAAGAATAGGTAATTAGCTTAAAAAGATTATATCAATAGAAAACATATATTCAAACAAACTCCATATTAAACTTCTTTTTTTATCATTGGATTTGATGACAAGCAATTAAATCCTTTTCAAAATCTTTTAATTCTTTAGGGATTTTTATTCCTGATATTTTATCTCTCAGACTTATTCCAGATTCTTTTTTTCTTTTCCAAACCTCTGAATTAAACTCCATAATTTTATCAATCAATTTCAAGATGGATTTTCCATTCTTTATTTTAGGCCACTCTGCTTTCAAGAGCTCAATCTTTTTTTCTCTGGCAATTAAGCTCGTAACCTGCGGAATTATTGGATATAGCAAAATCAAAAGTCTTTCTAATAAAAAATGCAAAGTGTATTTTGCAGAATCGCTTTCTTGTTTAGTAAAAATACTCTCTGTGTTATAAGTTCTGGCTTTTACTAACTCAAGATAATGAGAGGCGAAAATTTCCCAGAGAAAATATCTCAGTTTTACAGCAGGATGATTAAAATCATATTTTTCATAACTTTTATCTGCAAACTCTGTCAGCTCTTCAATATAATCAATAAATAATTTATCTAATTCTGTTAATTTTATTTTATTCGGCTTATCAAATTGCATGATAAATTTAGAGACATTCAGCAGTTTTGTAATGGTTTTAAGTTCTGCTCTTATCTTCTCTTTAGAAACACTCAAATCCTGTTTTGACAAATCACCTTCAATAGAAGACCAAAGCCGAATTGCTTCTGCTCCAGATTCCTTCAAAACTTCGCGAGGCTCAATAACATTTCCAAGAGATTTAGCCATTTTTCTTCCTTTTTCATCCAATAAATGCTGGTGAATCCAAACATCTTTAAAACACGGTTTTCCTGTCTCCAAATATCCCCTCAAAATCGTATAATAAAGCCAGGTCCTGACAATCTCTTTTCCTTGTGGCCTAAGCGAAGCAGGATATGCCCTGTTAAAAAAATCATTATCTTGCTTGTATTTTAAAATAAAAAGTTCTGATATTGACGAATCCATCCAGGTATCAAAAACTCTCTCTTCTCCTTTCCATCTTAAATCCTTGAATTTTTTATCATTAACCAAGCCGATTTTTTTTCCATTTTCAAAAATTTCTGCATCATTCGGAACTTTTTCTTTCCATGCCTGATAATATCTTCCTGGTTTTGGGAGTGCGAAAATTTTTTTGCTGTTTAATTCTGAATACCATAATGGAATTTCAGTAGCATAAAATCTTCTTCTCGAAATAGGCCAGTCAATTGAAACAGAATCAACCCAGTCATCCAAAATCTTCTTGGAATCTTTAGGAAAAAAGTTTATCATTTTAGATATCTTTTTAATCTCATCCTTAAATTTCATCTGTTTAAGATAAAATTCAGGCATCTCGATAAATTCAATCTCAGCTCCGCTTCTTTCAGAAATAGGAGTCCTATGACTGATTTTCTCCTGTTTAACTAATAATCCCATTTTCTTTAATTCTGAAATAATTTTTTCCCTTGCCTCTTTTATTTTCATACCCTTCAAAAAACCAGCGTGTTCATTCATTGCTCCATTTTTATTAATAGCAATAACTGGTTTCAAATTCATCTCTCTGAAAAACTGGATATCAGATAAATCTCCAGCAGAACACATCATTACTAACCCGGTTCCCTTTCCAATTTCTGCTAATGGATGCTCTCTGATTGGAACTTCTTTTCCAAAAATAGGAGTTATAGCACTCTTTCCTTTTAGCTTCTTATATCTCTTGTCTTCTGGATTAAAAATTACCATACTGCAAGTACAGATTAATTCTGGACGAGTAGTTCCGATAATAACTTCTTCTCCACTCTCTTTCACTTTCCATTTAATATCATTAAACGTAGAAGGAATATCTTTGTATTCAATTTCTGAATCAGCAATGGTCGTTTGTAATTTTGGATCCCAATTATTAATTCTTGAATCTTCATAAACTAATCCTTTTTTAAAAAGCTCAATAAAAGTTGCTTGTGTTAAAGCCCTGTATTCAGAAGAGTCTGTTTTATAAACTGCTCCGATATGTTTTCCTTCCCTGTAAGATGTAAAGGAAATTCCAAGTTTTGCAAAGCTTTCCTGTGTTCCAACAGAACCCTCATTGATTAACTTCTCGCAATATTTCAAAAATTCTTCTCTTCCAATATCAAAAGGAGAAACATTATACTTTTTTTCTGCAGCCATTTCAATAGGCAGGCCATTCCTATCCAAACCTAAAGGAAAAATAACCTCATACCCTTTCATTCTCCTATAACGTGCAGACATATCCATAAAACAATAAGTTATTGCCTGTGCTATATGAACCGGAGAATTAACATAAGGAGGAGGAGTATCGATAGAATAAATCTTTTTTTTAGTATTTTTATTAAAACTGAACAATTCTGATTTCATCCACTTTTCAGTGATTTCTTTCTCAATTTCAGACCCCCAATTTTTAATGCTATTTAATCTCAGCTCACTCATAATCAAAGATAAACAAGAAACTTTTAAAAACTATCTGTATCTCTAATTTATAACTAAATTTTAATTTAGCAACATTTGATGCTTCTGAAGCTTGTCTTCAGAACCTTGTCGAATACAGAACGCGATGGCAGATAACAAGATTCACATGCCTGCCGGCTTTGGCGGGCTTATGAGGTATGATGAAGAATACACTAGCATATTTAATTTAAAACCAACCCATGTAGTTGCATTTGTGGTCTTAATAATCATTCTAAGAGTTGTTCTACCAATGATATTCGGTTAAAATGTTTGGAGGATTAGACCCAAAAAAAATGCAGGCTATGATGAAGCAGTTAGGCATAGCCCAGCAGGAAATTGATGCTTCTAAAGTGATTATAGAAAAAACTGATGGCAATAAAATAATAATTGAAGAGCCCTCTGTAGTAAAAATAAAAATGCAGGGCCAGGAATCTTTTCAAATTTCAGGAGAAAGCAGAGAAGAATCAGGAGAAAAATTCAGCAAAGATGATATAAAAACAATTATGGAAAAGACAGGAGCTTCAGAAAAAGAGGCAATAAAGGCTCTTGAAAAAACAGGAGATTTGGCTGAAGCGATTTTGGAGCTTTCAGGGTAACTCTACTCGCACTTACACTCATTATTAATAAACCAATTTTGTCTCGTGTAAATGCTCGCTCCGCATCCGAGCGATTTCACGAGTTCAGTGTAATCCAATTCGAGTGGACTTGCGAGTTGAACTTTGTCATGATGCTACGCTAAAAAGATTTTTTAATCCGATAGATTTATTATCATCGCTACAACAGGCTTCAGATTTTTATTTTATTAACTGGGTTGGGTGGGTGGGAAAACATTGAGTGAATAGTTCTATCATACAAAAACATATTAATTCTGAACACTTCTTTAAATCATGGAAAAATTCATTGAAAATATCCAGGAAGCAGAGAAGATAATAAAAACAGCAGACCACATGGCATATGTAACTTATTCCTTGATTAAAGATAAAAGGATTTTACTGAAAATTATCACAGAAACAAAAAATGCAGTTGCTCTTTGTATAAACTCTATTCTGCAGTATGAATATCTATACAAAAGAATACAGCTCTATCCAAATCCAAAATCCAATTTAGAGACATTCATGTCAAAGAGTGCTAAGAGATATAACATAGACAATCAGGAATTAAAAAAAATTTTAGACCTTTTTGAAATCGCAGAAAAGCATAAACAAAGTTCAATGGAATTTGTAAAAAATGGAAAAATAATAATTTTATCAGAAAATTTGAATCATATTGAAGTTAGTATTGAAAAAACAAAAGAATTTTTGACACTTTCAAAAGATATATTAAGAAAAACAAAAGAGAATCTGTTGAGAAAAGTATAAAAACCTCATTACCTTATGAAATTATACTTCTAAATTGAGTATAAAAGGGTAGGTGGAAGAGAAATAAAAGGTATGGAGAATATAATTCAAGAGAAAATTAGCGCAGACCATCTTCTGTATGTAAGTCTAAAATATACAAAAACTTGTGATGTGATTTTAAATCTCCTATTGAGATGGAAAAAAATGATAGAAACAAGTATAGAAGCGATTCTCATACAGGCAAAAAAGAAAAAAAAGATATCTTCTATACCGACAAATCCAATGGGGCAGATAGATGTTGTGAAAAAGCTCTTTAAAAGAGATAGAAGTTTTATGAATGTTATTGAGTTTTATGAAATGTTGAGGAAGGTTGAAGAACTAAGAAAAGAGAGAATAGGCGAATTTAGAAAAAATGTTACTCTAAAAGTGTTTTATCAAGGAAAAGAAATAAACATAAATCTTGAAAAACTAAAGGAATATGCAGATATGCTGGAAAAGTTTATAAGCACAACAAAACAATTTCTTAGTAACTGAGAAGATAAAAACTTCTTATTTTTTAATTAGAATGCAAAAAATAATCGTGATAACTTCAGGAAAAGGAGGAGTAGGAAAAACAACCAGTGCTATAAATTTAGGAGCAGCTATAAATTATTTTGGAAAAGATGTCTTGGTCATTGATGGAAATTTGACAACACCAAATGTCGGAATTCATCTGGGCTCTCCAGAAGTTCCGATAAATTTAAATCATGTAATTCTAAAAAAAGCAGAGCCCTTTGAGGCAGTTTATGAACACGAGTCCGGCTTGAAAATAATGCCTTCTTCATTATCCTTAAAAGAGCTAAAAAAAATAAATCCAGATAAGCTGAAAAACTTCAAAAAAGAGTTTGAAAAAATCTCTGACTATGTTATTGTTGATTCTGCAGCAGGTTTGGGAAAAGAGGCTATGGGTGCAATTGAAATGGCTGATGAACTCATAATTGTAACAAACCCGGAAATGCCTGCTGTTACAGATGCATTAAAAGTAATAAAATTAGCTAATGAGCTAAAAAAACCAATTTTAGGCGTAATAGTTACGAGAGTCAAAAAGAATATAATTGAAATGCAGCCAGAAACAGTGAAAGAAATGCTGGAAAGTCCAATTCTTGGAATGGTTCCTGAAGATAGTTCAATGCAAAAAGCTCTGAGTGAAAAAGATGCTATTATTCATTTATATCCAAAATCAAAAGCTTCAAGAGCTTACAAGGAAATTGCAGCCAAACTTCTTGATGTAGATTATGACTCTGATATTGACAAACCTTCTTTATGGGAAAGATGGTTCGGCGGATATTAAATTAGTTAAACATCTCGTGGGGGCGTGTTACTAAGGTTTACTTTCTCCCGACAAAAGCTCGTTTTAGCGTCGTAAACAGATTTACATGTTTTTTCAAATTTTCTTTGATTTTTGTTTAATATAGTAGTTAAGTGCTCCCCGTAGGACTTTAACCTTAGGTTAAGGTTCTCACGAGCAAAATGGATACTTTGTCGACGATAAGGTTTTTTCATGTTTTTAGCAGAGTTTTCAAAATGGTTTTTACTTTTTTAGGACTGGTTCAACGCTCCCCGCATTTTCCTAAATGGGAAAGTTTATATACCTATAAAGCAGTATAATTATACTTAGAATAAGGTATAAACAAATCCTAAATTTAGTGAGAAAAAATGTTAACAAAAAAACAACTAATAATACTGAATACATTTCAAAAAAATGAATTTAAAGAAATCACATGGAAACAAGTAAAAGAACTATCAAAAGAAAAGTCAAGTTCAGTTATTCAGGAGGCAATTAAAGCCTTTTTAAACGAAGAACTAATAAATGCGGAGAAAATAGGAACTTCTAAGCTCTATGCAGTTAATCATAAAAACAATAAAATATACACTTATTTCGAAACTTACAACAAAGAGAGTCTGTCAAAACAGGTTTTAAAATCGATTAAAGAATTGGAAGATAGCTTGGATAAACATACTCCTTTTTACTCTATTGTTATTTTTGGTTCTTATGCTTCTGGAGAACAGAAAAAGGATTCCGATTTAGATATTGCTGTTTTTATTGAGCAAGAAGATAAGAGAAAGATAGTTGAAGCTGTCTTTAAATCAATGGAATTAAAATCTTTGATTAAGATGGATGGACATGTAATCACAAGAAATGAATTTTTAGAAATGTTAAAAGTTGATTATGAAAACCTGGGCAAAGAAATAGCAAGAAAACATTTAATAATCCACAACCCAGTTATATTTTATTCACTAATAAAAGAAGGTATGAAACATGGATTTAAACTATAATCTATATCTTGAAAGAGCCAATAACGAAATAAAATTTGCAGATATCGCCCTATTTGTAAGCAATAATAAGAATATTCAAGTAGATGTTATGAAAATAGAAGAACCTGAAACATATTATAGTTCGGTTATTTCTCATGCTTATTATGGTATTTTCTATTCAGCTAAAGCATATTTAGCAAAAAAAGGAATTAAAACAGAAGCTCCCGAAGAACACAAAAAGACCTATGGGGAATTTAAGAGATTAGTTTTTCAGGGAATTGTAGATAAAGAATTATTGAATATCTATGATGATATTATTATAAAAGCAGATACCCTATTAGGAATATTCAAGGCAGAGAAGAAGAAAAGGGGCGAGTTTACATATCAAAAATTAGCACAAGCCAATCTTGAGCCTGCAAATAAGAGTCTAGAAAATGCTAAGACCTTTTTGAAGCATATAAGAAGGTTATGCGAATAATTTCAACGCTCCCCGCGTTTTCCTAAATTTAGATTAAAATAATCTTTAATCTAAAACAGTTAGAATTCTTTTTTGTTGGTTTAAGTCTGTTCCAGAGTATAATTCTCCAGCATTAAATGGCTTATCACTTGTTCTTTCTACTATTACAGGAACATAAAATGGATTTGAGTCAGATTTCATATCAACTTTGTAATTTGGATTTCTATTTTCCAATCTTTTTTTACATTCTTCTGCTGTTAAGGAATTACCTGCTCCATCAACTATTGTGCAGATAGGTAATGAATCAATTAACAACAAACCATCTCTTTTAAGCGAATTCACAGATTTCTCAAATACCAAACCCGGACATTCTAAATGAGGATAAGTGGCTGAAGAATAAATCATATCAAAACTTTTCCCATTTAAAACTTGAGGGAAGTAATGTAAGTCTCCCTTTACAATTCTTATTAAATTTCCCCTAGGAGAATATCTATGAAAACCTTTGGTAGAATTACATTGAACACCTTGTAACATCAATTCAAGTTTTCTTTTTTCCTGTGAATTCCCATTAAATCTATTTAGTATTTCTTCTCTAATTTGGCTAGATGCTCCTTGTATAAGGAATTCTGGAGATGCAGTTATACCATAACCATTAGTCAATCCTGTTCTATCTTTCTCTAATTCTTCAACAGCTTGGAATAATGTAAGCGAAGAACCACAACCTTCATCTAAGATATCTATTTCTGCTCTTTCTTTAAATCTTTTGAGAAGTTCTGAGACATTAATTAATTCTGAAAACTCTGTTAAAATCTTTGACCATGGAGAATCTAAAATTGAGTGTGAACCTTTATTTCCTTTTTGAGAATTAAAAACTAAAGCTAAATAAGGTCTTGCCTCTTCATTTGTAATGGGTTTAACTAAGCCATATTTTACCATATAAAACATAGCAATTTGAACTTTTTAAATCTTACTATATGATACCACTATTAAGTAACATATTATCTTTGTGATATATATTTTATCATTCTTTTTGTATCAATATGTGTAACAAATCGTGTAATAAAAAGTGTTACACAAAACTCGTGGGGCGTTTATCCCGGATTAAAAACAACAGAAAGTTTTATATACTACTTATAGTTACTATATAACATGGAAAAAACAACCATACAAATCAATTTTGAAACTCTTGAAAGATTGAAATCTCTAAAAAACTCCGAAAGACAGTCTTATGATGAAGTTTTAAATAATTTAATCGATAATTGTGAAGAAGATAGTCTAAGTGAAGAAGAAATTGAAGATATAAAAATTGCATTAGAAAATGTTAAAAGAGGAAAAATAAAACCCATTGAACAAGTAGCAAGAGAATTAGGGATTATCCTTCGATAAAATGTATTCTATTCAAATTGAAAAGAATGCTGAAGATTTTCTGAAGAGATTACAAAAGAAAGATGCCGAAATTATCTTAAATAAAATTTATTCTATAAGGGAAAATCCATTTAGGTATCTCAAAAGATTACAAGGTGAAAAGCTATGGAGATTAAGAATAGGAGATTATAGAGCAATTGTTGACGTTATTATTTCTATGAATAAGATTATTGTGATTAGAATTGGTCACAGAAAGAATATTTATGATTAAATTATATAGTATTTAGGATCAACTAATCGTGAAAACATTCAACTAACCTTCCACCCATTCTCAGCTTTTTTCTCAGGACTCAATAAAATTATCTTGGTATGATCTTCATTCGAAGCCGCTAACAACATTCCATGACTTTCAATTCCTTTTAATTTTCTTGCTTCTAAATTAGCAACAACAATTATCTGTTTTCCCTTCAGCTCTTTTTTGTCATAATTCTGTTTTATTCCAGCAACAATAGTTCTTTTCTCATCTTGAACTTTTCCTAAGTTTAAAGAGACAGAAAACTTCTTGTTTTCTGTATCTCCCAAATCAATAGTTAATTTATACAATTTATCAGCTCCTTCTATATCTTCAGCTTTCAAGATAGTTGCAACTCTCAAATCAAGTTTTTCAAAATCTGGAAATTTTATTATATCTTTCATATTCTCCAAATTTCCATGCCACAGAAATGTAAAACATTAACAACATTTCTGATGTCTGAAAAATTAATCTCTGGCTTCATCTTTAACTTTCTTTTTCAACCTCATAATCTCCAACATTCCCATAAATAATTTTAGATATTGTATCATCACATTCACAATTATAATTTATTAAAAACATTCTACTAATTCCATAAGAACATCCTATGAAACTAACAATTTTTCTATCATTACAACGAGGACAATATGCTTCTACTTTTCTTGGTATAACTCTGTTGGTATGATCACGAACTTCTCGTGTTCCTGAAGTTTGTGAGACAGAAAACTTCTTGTTTTCTGTATTATTTAATTTGTTTTGGACTTCTTCTATTGTCTGGATTTCTATTTTTAATTCAATGCCTTTCATTTTAATTTCTGTTTTTATAGTCAAAGACGCTGATAACTTCAAAAACTTCCTGTTTTGTAACCTTCAAATCTTCTTGATTTGAATGGAACAGAAATTTTCTTGATTTCTGTATCTTTAAAACTTCTTGTTTTAAATGGGACGGAAAATCTTTTATCTTCAAATCTTCCTGACTTTCAGAATTTCCTATTCTGTAACCTTTAAAACTTCTTGTTTTAAATGGGACGGAAAATCTTTTATTTTCCGTAGGATGGGAATTTTTAATTCCCATATTTGGAGAGATGAAAAACTTCCCCGTTTTTCTTATTTTCCGTAGGACAAAAATTAGAAATTTCTGTATTTTCCATTTGCGCCTTGACTATCAAGGGAAAGACATGCATTTTAGTTGACCATTAATGTCTTTCACTATAGGTTGTTCAGGCCTAATTATAAATGGGTAGAAACAGTTAGGACAGCTATAATAAAGAAATTTTAGACAGCCATCTTTTACAATCCCTCCCTGAAAATCCGCTAATATATCATTGTCGCAAGCAGGACAATAAATTTGCTCAAATGGATGATTTAAAATCCTTTTTCTTCTTTCTAAAGAATTAATCAAACCAATAAATCTTAATTCAACAGATTTAATTTCAGTAGCCTTCTCTAATCTTTCCATGTTAAATTTTTCTAAAAAGGATCTCTCCTTTTCTAATATTATTAAGAACTTCTGCCTTTAAAGGCTTTTTTATACTTCTATAGTCGATATCAAACTTAAACTGCTTTGCAATTTTCTCACTAGTAGATGGAATAAATGGATAGAGTAAAATTGCAATTGCTTTTATACTATCAGCCAACTCATATAGTATCTTTCTATCACCGCTTTCCCAGGGCTTTTTGTTTTGAACATATTCATTGCAAATATCAACAAATTCAAAGATTAAATTCAAGGCTTTGTCCAATTCATAACTATCAAGATGTTTCTCGATCTCTTTTAATTTTAATTTTTTCAATAATTTATTTTCTGTTTTTTCAGCTCCATTTTTCTCAATTAAAGCACTTACACGAGAAACTAAATTTCCGAGTTTGTTTGCTAGCTCGTTATTATGTCTGCTGATTAAAATATCTTCAGAATAATCAGAATCTTCAAAAACAGAGCACTTCAATAATGAATATCTTACGCTATCAGCGTCATATCTCTTCAACAATTCAAGAGGGTCAATAGTATTTCCTAATGACTTTGAAATTTTTTGGCCGCCCAAATTCAGATAACCATGAACTAATAATTTCTTTGGTAATTTATATCCTGCTGATAAAAGTATTGCAGGCCATATAACAGAATGAAACCAGTTGATTCCTTTTCCAATAACATGAACATCAGCAGGCCAGTATTTCTTTTCTTTATCTTTTAATCCAGATATATAGTTTATTAAAGCATCAATCCAAACCCAAATTTTGTAATTTTTATCATTTGGAAAATCAATTCCCCATTTAGCGCCTTTTCTGCTTATACATATGTCATTAAGCCCATCTTCTTTTATTCTACTTAAAATCTCATTAGATTTAGATTTAGGTGTTACATAATTAAGTATAATCTTCAATAAATCTCCTTTATACTTGCTCGATCTAAAAAAATAAGCTTCTTCTTTTCTTAATTCAGGCTCCTTATTATGTTCCGGGCATTTTCCATCGATTAAATCTTTTTCAGTGTAATAAGCCTCACAGCCAACACAATACAATCCAGAATATTCTCCCTTGTAAACATCTCCATTATCAATCATTTTTTTAACAATTTTCTGAACAACCAATCCGTGCTCTTTGGCTGTTGTTCTTATAAAATCATCATTTGAAAGGTTTAATTTCCTGCACAGCTCTAAAAAAGATGAAGTATTTTTATCAATAAATTTACTGACATGAATGCCGGCCTTTTCTGCAGCCTGAACATTCTTTTGTGCGTTTTCATCAACTCCAGTTAAAAAGAAAACATCTTCTCCATTTAGCCTATGCCATCGTGCTATAGCATCAGCTAGGACTTTCTCAAATGCATGTCCGATGTGCGGAGATGAATTGACATAATCTATCGCAGTCGTAACATAAAATTTGTTTGTCTTCATTTTTCTTTCATGATATTTAAAATAGAGAGATAAAAAATCCATAGATTTTTCTATCTCATTAAATCAAAAAGTCCTTGTGTTTTACCACACCTTAAAAGGTGTGGTTTGTTTGGGACTTTTGGATGCTCAAGATTGCATTCATCCACATCCTGAAGGATGTGGTTTTCTGCATCAGCAATCTTGACATAAGCAGAAAAAACAGATATAAAAAAGTATCTAAAGCTCTATACCAAATCTTCCTGCTCAAGAACATCTAAAAGAGAAAGATTAGTTTTCCTTGTGTACAATCTCCTGTCGCGATACCACTTTCCGCCATAAATCTTATCTTTTTCAATTTCAGGCACAGGACTTTCTAAATAAAAAAGTTCAAATTGCAAACCATTTGTTCCTTGTATACATCTTGAATCAAAGGTTATGGGATTTCTGCTTGGTTTAAGAGTCTCGTAAATCCTATCTTTAATTCTTTTAATTTCTCTTGGTTCATTAACAATTAAAAAATACCAGGAAAAGATATTCTCTGGAGGATTTTGAGGAAGCCTATTGTAATGAATTCGTCTTCCTTGTTCTGCAGCTTTTCCAGACTTTGGCATTTTTTATTAATAAGAAGAGGGTATATAAAAATTTGGGTTTTGGCTGGCTTTTGATTTCATTTACAGCGGATTACTTTCTTCACCTTCAGAATCCAAAAGTCGTTGTAATTTTTTTGAAATTATTTTATTATAACGAAAGACATAATATTTTAATAAAAATTAGTTATGTCTTTCGAATATAGTAGAGAAAAAACATATTAAAAATAATAGTCCTCTATTATAAAATAAGGATAGAAAGATATATAAACAAATCTCCATCCAAATAAATTAAATGAGCAAGAAGAAGGAAGAGCAGCAGAAGCAGGAGCAGATGCAGCAGGAGATTTCCAGAATCCATCTTCCAAGGGGCAAGGAAACATTTGGGGTCATTGAGCAGAGGCTTGGCGCCTCAAGGA
>Ga0209541_10012807_pt1 | contig 12931 bp, 20 predicted proteins | sample RifCSPlowO2_01_FD_184027 | JGI IMG/M metagenome (GOLD analysis project Ga0209541, IMG submission 184027) | Groundwater microbial communities from Rifle, Colorado - Rifle CSP2_plank lowO2_0.1 (SPAdes) (version 2) | ecosystem: Environmental > Aquatic > Deep subsurface > Groundwater | place...
CTTACCATTCTAAGGAATGCTATAGCTTCCTTTATATCATAGTTTTTTGTCTTAATTTCAGAGAAATAGCGTTCTAAGTAGGGGTGAAGTAATTTCGGGATACTACACTTAATGTTCTTGCACAAAAAGCTTATAAACTTCTAATTTCCTTATTATTTAAGGTAGGCAGTGACCAAACTTCGGATTTTCGGAATCTGAGGAAAGTCCACCCACTAGGAAAAACAATGGTTCGCTTTACTCTCTTCAGAGAGGAGAACTATGGTTTGAATCGGTTGCTTCTCGCAAGGGAAGTTGCAGAAATGCAAGGCAACCGCTCAGAAACGGCACGTCTCTTTCCTGCTTAAGATGTGGCTGTGAAGTTTTTCGAGAGAAAAATGAGTTAACCAGCTGAATAGGGGAAGAGGAACGGTGAAACGGCGAGATTGCCAACTTAGTGCAAGTCTCAAAGACGCGTAGTTGAATGTTTGGGAAACTTTTCCGCAAGGAAGTTTTAACAAAAGGTGGCTTATCATCTGCCTACCATTTATTCAAAAGGTTTTTATATCCCTTTAGGTTCACATCATAGAATGGATCAAGAAGAACAGAGGTTGGAAAAAAGAGAAATAGTAAGTGAATTATTAGAGCACATCATTATAGATGGATGTACCTGCTTAAATAGCGCATCACTTTACTTAGGAAGAGGATGTAAAACACTGAGCTTAGCAAGAGATTACCTTCTTGAAGAAAACTTGATAGAAGAAGTTCCAGGACAAAAAGGGAGGTTACCTCAATTTATTTCATACCAAATTAAACTTTAATAAAAAATGGCAGAAGACAAAATCAGGATGCCCTCGGAGATGGGGGGCTTAGTAAGATATTTTGACGATTACAAAAGCAAGATTGAGTTTGGGCCTAGTGTTGTTCTTATCTTTATTGTTCTTGTTATTCTTGTTGAAATATTTCTTCACTTGAAAGGATGAATGAAGCAAGGATTTGCCCTAAGTGCGGAAGCTTGGATATAAGAAGAGAGACTAAAGAATTATTGTTTGATATTGCAGGAGTGCAGCCAGTTTTTGTTTGCCAAAATTGCGGATTTAGCTCGAGCATTTTTCCTGTTAAAAATCTTGAGGAAAAGAAAAAACTATTTAAATCAAAAGCCGCTTAATTTTAACATGCTACCTAACATAAATCAAAGACAGATGCAGAAGGCGATGCAACGGATGGGAATTCAGCAAGTAGAGATTCCAGCAAAAGAGGTCATTATCAGATGTGAAGATAAGGATTTAATCATTAAGAATCCTAGTGTTAGTAAAATAAATATGATGGGCCAGGAAACGATTCAAGTTTTAGGGGAGATTACTGAAAGAAGCATAATTTCTGAAGATGATATTAAGACTGTTATTGAGCAGACTAATGTCAGTAAGGAAAAAGCAAAGTCAGCCTTAGAAAAATGTGATGGCGATTTGGCAGAAGCAATTTTGAGTTTACAAGAATAGGGAAAATATGGCAGAAGAAAAATATAAGAGCATGAAAGAGATTATTGAATGCAGTAAAACCTTTTTTGCACAATTTCTTAAGGATTTAGAGAGAAGGAGAGAAGAATGCAGAATATATGGCCATAAATCAGAAACCCAATTTCTTGGCTTTGATATTTATAAGGAATATATCAATGTTTTTTGTAGTTATTGTTTAACATCTTATACAAAAGGGCTTACTTTCGATGAACGGCAACATATTGAAAACATCAGAAAAAATCTTTCTGAGCCTATGACAATTTAACCAAAACATTTATATACTATTTGATACACAAAAAGTATTAATTGATATATATATAAGGGAGAAAAATGCAAAAAATTCAATTTACTAAAACCGAAATGATTGAAAAGAAAGATCATAAAACTGTGAGGTACCCTAACCTAAGCACAGTTTTAATGGTAGAGGATTTTCTAAAAGAGCATAGAGATATGCCTATGAAGATTTCTGAAATAAAAGAAAAGCTTCCAAAACAAGTAATGCATCAAACATTAAAAATAGTGCTGGAATATCTTTTCAGAAGCGGAAAAATTATATATGGACCAAGAGGAATCCAATGGATATACTCAGAGCCAGAACACATGAAAAAAATGTTTGAAGGCGCTTTGGAGATTTGAAAATGTTCTTCGGAAAAGAAATAAGAATATTCCTGAAAGGACAAGCTAAAGAAAATTATATTGCACTAAAGAAAAGAAATGATAAAGAATCCCGAAGTATTCTAAATTCAATTGAAAAAATAAAAGAAATCCTAAAAGAAAATCCCCAGTATGGAGATCCAATCCCTAAAAGACTAATTCCCGACGAACTGGCAAAACAAGGAATACAAAATTTATACAGAGTCGAACTATCTAATTACTGGAGAATGCTATACACACTAGAAGGAAATAAAATAGAAATATTTCTATTCATATTAAAGATAGTCGACCACAAAGAATACAATAAATTATTTGGATATCACTAAATTTTCTCAAAATCTTTATATACTCTTTCACTCGTAATAAAGATATGCTTAAAAAGAGGATGTTTGTCTTTTTGGTAGTTGTAGCTCTAGTTTTCCTAATCTTTTTTTTAACCACGTATTTGAAGAAAGAAAGAGTAGTCGGATTGCCTTTCGGAAGCGGAACGGAAGGAGATTCAATTTGGTTTGATCCTGAATTAGAGTATCGTATTCCTGTGACAATTAATGGGGTAAGCGATTCTTCCATTGGTATTAATCTAAATTTAAATATTAGGGATAAAATAAATTATCAGCCTCTGGATTATAGTAGCACTAGAGTAATTGAAGTAGATAGCAACGGAGATGTCATTGGAGAAACATCAACTTTGCAAGTAAGAAGATTTGATATAGAAAGTTTGCATACAAATCTTAATTTTGAGGAGATAGGTCCTACTGGGTCACCTTCTTCTTGGAGAGTAAGCGCCTTGCCTTCTGGTGGCTTAGCTAGTGTAGAAGAAAATAACTGTTTCCAGGGAAATTGCATAAAAATATTTATTCCTGAAGACGCACCTATGGATTATTATTTCCTTGAGCACGATCTTGTTGCAGTAAAGCCTAATACAATTTATGAGGTAAGTGCGCATATAAAAACCAATATCTCAAGCGAGAACTACCGTGCTTTCCTTAGCGGATTTGTCCTTAGCGGCACAGAAGAAGGGCATACAGTATATAACATGATTGATGAAATTAGAGGAGAAAGAGATTGGTCATTAATTAAATTCCGATTTAAAACTGACAGTGTAGCTGATGGACTTCGTATTGTTGTTACTCTTAACGGAAGAGGAGAGGCTTGGTTTGATGAGCTTCATATCAACCAGATAACACCTGACTGGGTTTATACGGGTGGATTTGGTGAGCATTATTATTATTTATATATTAATCCAGATGCAGGGTCTGAAAATTTACCGCAGCTTACTGATCAAAACTTATTACCTGAACTTTCTTCCGTAATTGGAGAACCCCAATGGAATGGTGGAACAACTTCATTTCTTCTTCAAAATAATTCTGATATATGGTTTAGTTCTGTACCATTAAAAATCAGTAAAGAGAACTTTGAATAATTCAATTTCAGTTAGATAACGCTTAAAGTAATTTGGAAATGCTAACAATTAGCTAATAATGATTAAAAATTTTTGGCTCAAAAAATCATTTTGTGAGTTTTGCAAAGTTCTCTAAAGATAGTATTGCTCCTCTTACTGAGGATAGTGTAATCCGTTTAAAAGGTGCGCAGAATGAGCACATCAGTTTTCAACTTGTAGTAAACCCAGAGCAAATGTCTTCTTTTTCATTAACCACTAATGACTTAGTATATGGAGATTCATTTTTAGCGAAAGAAAATATTAATATCTATGAAGTAGAATATGTATATGCTTCGGAAGGAGTGCACATACCTGAAGATACAGGAAATTATCCTGATCCTCTTGATGACTACTCGGGAGATATCTCTTTAACAGCCGGACAGAATCATCCATTTTGGATAGGAATTGATATTCCTGAGGTAACCAATGGTATGTATCAAGGAGTATTGGACTTAAGTTTAAATGGAAATCTTATTTCTGTTCCTTTAGAATTAGAAGTGTATCCTTTTAAAATTACAAATAATCTGAAAATGGATGCAAGAGTGAGCACGCCATTTATTGATGATTATGGTGATTCAAGAAGCCAAGCTCTTATACTTGATGATATCTACAGGAATACAGTTGAGCATGGAGGAAGTGTTTTTTCCCCTACAGATCCTGTTTTTACAATTGAGCCTAGTGATGGAAGAACTACTGTAGATTTTAGCGCAATGGATCAGAATGTTGATTATGCACTTAATTTAGGATATAGGGAACTTGGGGTTTATCGTGAGATAGGTTATATAGGGGGTTATCGCGGAACCTGGTTTGGTTATCCTTACACAAGCACCCAATTTTTCAATTCCTTTAGCGATTATCTTTCACAATTAAGTTCTTATTTAGACAATAAAAATGTCAATGCGTATCTCTTTTTTTGGGATGAGCCTACACTAGAGCAATACGCAGATGTTTCTTATCTTGCAGATTTTATCAGAAATAAATCTGTGATTAATCTTAAACATGGAATTATAGAGCAGCCAGAGGCAATTTTTGATAATCAGGTATCTTTTTATGTTCCTAAAATGGAGAACATTGATCTTGCAAGAATAGAAGAAAGAAAACAGGCAGGAGATGAAATATGGGTTTATGACAATAGATTATATTACATTCCTAATAATGTTCTTGATCTTCGCACTCTCTTTTGGAAAGTAAGAAAGTATGAATTAGATGGGGTTTTATGGTGGGGAACTACATGGTGGAGGCAAGCTACATCAGGCAGAGTTGATCCATGGGTTAATCCTACTCCTGATGGTGGCTATAAACCTGGAGATGGCTTCTTTCTTTATCCTAGAATAGGCGGAGGACCACCACTAAGCTCTATCCGTTGGGAAATGATAAGGGGGGGCATTTATGATTATAATTACTTGGAACTTCTTTTAACAAAATATGAAGAAGCAACTTCTTTAGGAAGGGATGTTAGTGATGCAACTTTATTAATTAACGACATTTATTCTGTAGTTTTTTTAGATAGCGCAGAAATATCTCAAAAACAATTTTCTCAACTGAAGGAAAGAATTGCCGAACAGATTATTTACATAGATGCACAAATTCAGTATGGACCTTTGATTTGTGGCGATGGAATTTGCACTGTGGGAGAAGATTGCGAAATTTGCTCCGCTGATTGTTTAAGTTTGGATTATATATGCTGCTCTGGTATCTCAATTTTTGGAAGTTGTTGTTCTCCTTCTGACTGTGATGTTGATCAAACTTGTGAAAACAATGAATGTTGCAATGTTGCTTGTACTTTGGAAAGTTGTCCAACAGGTCAAACATGCATTAACCCGGGAGCATGTAATTCATCTTGTTTTAACCCTTCTAGCCCTCCAAGTGGTGGCGATGGTGGTGGAAGTGGCGGAAGTTCTTCAACAAGAGAAAGCCAAACAGAGATTCCTTCAGATGAGGAAATTCCTCCTGAAGAAGAAATTATTTCAGCAGAAAATGAAACGAATCTTGCACTTATTCCATTAGAGAATGCTTCACTTTATGAAAATAATTTAAATGAAGAGCTTCCGCAATCATTTTCTCTCTTAGAATTCTATAAAAAAGATGAATTCCTTATCGTTAGTAGCAGCATTATTCTTTTATCTCTATTCTTACTTGCCTTTTTATTCCGCAAAGAGTTATTTCCAAAAAAATCAAAGAAGAAAAAATAGAGCTATAATAAAAAGTTATTTATATGAATATCACCTACCAATTTTTACTTAAAAAACTCCAATAATATCTTAAGAATGGAAGCGTTTCAAAAATTCATGAATGAGGCAAACAAGTCATTGCATATAGCTGATCATTTACTCTATGTAACATACCCATCAATTCGCGAGGTCAGCTTGTTAATCAAGATCAGCGAAAACATCTATATTGCTATGCTCTTGGCTATTGACGCCCTGCTTTCTTATGATTATGCTTATAAGAGAATTAGCGGTTTTTATCCTGAAGGATTTTCCGCAAAGCTTGATGTCTTTAAAGCAAAATCAGAACAGAGATATAGCATTGGGAGAGGCTATCTTATCACTTTGCTTGAATTGCGAGAGCTCATTGAGCATCATCGTAAAAGCACGATAGCTTTTCCAAGGCAGGATCATTATTTGATGTTCTCCCATAATTATAGTGTGATGAAAGGTATAAGCTATGAAAAAGTGCAGTCTTATATTCAAGAAGCAAAGCCTTTTATAGAAAAGATTAATAGGATAATAGGAAATTATGACAGATTATCTGGAAGATAGAGCTCAGGATGAACTAAAAAGAGTTGATCACCTGATTTATGTTAGTTTGAAATATACTAGAACATGTGATGTAATGCTAAATGCCATGAAAAGAATGATCAGTGCCTTTGAGCTGGGAATGAATGATTTATTGTTTCATTATCAAGCAAAGAAAAAAATAAAAGATATTCCCGATTCATCTAAAGAGAAAGTAGAGCTTCTTGAAAAACTCTTCAAGAATAAAGTCACTAAACATACTAAATTTTATTCCTTGTTAAAGAAAATCGAAACCTGCGAATTTAGCAGAAGAGAAGAATACAGGAAGCATGTCACGATGATTGCCATGATTGATGGTAAAAAATTAGAGATTGATACTCCTACTTTGCTAGATTATTATAAGAAGACAAGGGAGTTTGTTGATTTCGTAAAAGAGGTTGCTTCATAAATTAAAAATGACTGAAAAAATAGGGGTGTTTTCTGCAAAAGGAGGTAGCGGGAAAACCACTACTGCATTGCATTTAGCAAATGCTTTCCAACTTCTCGGGAAGAATGTATTGCTTATAGACGGGGATTTTCGCATGCCTAACTTAGGAGCATACTTTGGAGTACAGATGCCACTTACACTTCATGATGTTTTACAGGGAAAAAAACATATTACAGAAGCAATTTATACCTATCAACAAAAACTTCCCATTATATTCGGAAGCATTCATGTCAATGATATGCATATTTCTTCTGCTAATTTTTCCAGGATTTTATACGGATTAGATGGATTATTTGACATTATTGTTGTGGATAGCGGTTCTGACTTTCATGATATTGTTGCTGGAGTGGATCGCTGTTATGTTGTTACAACTCCAGATATGATGTCTGTTGTTGATGCTTTAAGAACAATTCGTTTGATAGAGTATTCTGGGAAAGGCGTTGATGGAGTTATTGTCAATAAGATGAGAGAAGAAAGCATTTCTTTGCAGAACATTGTCAGCATTTTAGGAAGGCCTATTCTAGGAGTAATTCCTGAGGATATTAGCATTCAAAAGGCATTGCAAGAGAAGAGCACTGTTTTTCTTGTCTCTCCAAATAGCGAGGCTGCTCTTGCTTATAAACGATTGGCGAATGGTGTTTCTTCTGTAGTAAAGGTGAATAAGCTTGATAGTATTTTCAAATTTTTGGGTTTAAAGTAAAGTTTATAAATACTAAAAGTAAGAAAAATAACATGGCACTATATAACCATTTTTGGGAGCATTTTGCTTTGGTTATGGTTTTATTTGCTCTTGCTCTTTCTGTATTTGCTAATCAAGATAATGTTGTTGGCGGTGCTATAGGAAAAAAAAGCAGTGCTGAAAAAACATGGTGCCAGGATAGTGATAATGGACTTACTTATAATACAAAGGGAATTGTTAAAGATTCTCAAGACAATGTTTTTATTGATTTATGTAAGGGCTCTTCAATGATCACAGAAGGATATTGCAGCGAGAATCACTTAACTTTAAAGGAATATTCCTGCCTTTGTTTAGATGGCGCTTGCTTATTAGAAAACAGCGGAAGGAAAAGATTTTTTAGATAATCAGTTTTAGTTTCTTATGCTAGTAACTGAACGAAGTGAGGTGTTTTCTTGGACGAAAAGTTTAAAAATCTATATAGTTATTAGTGCTTTATGGTATCTGCCGAAAATTTGTTTGAAGAACTAACTGATAGATTGCGTAGAGAATATCTTCCTATGGATCTGCTTGTTCATGAAAAAGCTGAAATCACATGGAATAGTTTAGATAAAGCGCTTGTGTATGTCTGGGGTGTTATGGGAGACAAACTTTTTTATTCACATAGGGCTAGAAAAGTGGGCCCTAATTCTAATCCAACTTTTTTTCTAGAACATCCGCCAAAAACTATTGATTTAGAAGCTGTAGCAAAATATGAGCTCATCAAATAATTATTTCTAACCCAAGAAAGTTGAACTAAGATTTTTTATTTAAGTTCAGGATAAATCTCGCCTATTGCAGTAAAGTAGGTTACTCCTGTAATGAATGTTGCTATTGCTCTTCCGATGATAGGAATGAAGTTAAGAAGAAATGTAAGGAAGAAGGCGTAAATACTAATTAAAAACCAGACAATAAAATATTTTCCTTGTAATGATTTTTTTATGACCTCTTTTAGTTGCAATGAAGCACGAAATTTTTCTTTCTCTATATACTGCAATAACGCAACGGGTAAAAAATAACTTGCTACAAGAGCGAAGAAAAGAGCTATTATAAGTGTTCCGCTAAAGCCTGTTAAGACTATCCATGTTACAGTAGAATCATTAGTAAATATCCCTTTTAGTAAAGCACCTGCGCCAATAGATATAGCAATAAAGATAAAGATAAGGGAAGGAATAAGATAAATAAGTGTAATCCCTATATAAGCTAACCCTTTCTTAAAGAGATTTCCAAACTTTGTCCATTCAGGAAGGGAATATTGCTTCTTCATCGCTGTTTTTGCGCAAAGCAGCTGATATCCAAAAGCAAAGAAATTGACAATTGGTATTATTGAAAGAAGAATTCCTATCAGCAATTTTTTAAAGTCTTGGAACGGCCTTTTGAATGCTTCTCCGTATTGAATCATAAAAACACACCTTTTCTCATTCTATTTTCTTATATAAAGTTCCTTATAAAGATTTGTTTTTTGGCAGATATCTCTTTAGATATTTTTTCTTTAATCTCGTTTTTGTCGATACTTTTAAATATATCTCTCTTTTTTATAGATTAAATGAAAAAGAAAAAGAGCGAGCAATACTTTAGAATTGCGATTTTTGGCTCAGCAAGAATAAAGAAAGGTGATACAAGATATCATTTAGTTTATGATCTCGCAAAAAAGATTGCAGCTGAAGGCATTGATATTGTTACTGGCGGCGGACCTGGGTTAATGGATGCTGCCAATAGGGGGCATCATGCTGGAAGAAGAAATCACAGAAAACTAAAGCCTTATTCTATTGGATTAACCATTCAATTGCAGAAAGAACAAAAGACAAGTCCGCATTTAGATCTTAAAGAAAATTTTTCTCAGTTTTCTAAGAGATTAGATGAGTTTACTTTGCTTTCAAATGCTGTTGTTGTGACTCCTGGTGGTGTAGGCACTACATTAGAGTTTTTGTATACTTGGCAGTTAGTGCAAGTCAAGAAGATATGTGATGTTCCTATTATCCTGCTTGGAGAGGAATGGGCTGATTTCCTGAAATGGGTGAAGAAATGGCCTTTGAAACAAAGATTATTGGATGAAGATGAAATGAAATTCTTGTATTCAGCGAAGAACTGTGAAGAAGCAATGAGCATTATAAGACAGGCGCATGAAACATGGAAGAGAGGCATAAAAGGAATTTGCATTAGATATGACATAAAGGTAAGAAAGAGAAGCAGTTAATCTTTTACCATTAATTCTAAAAAAGGAGTTGCTAACAACCTTATAGCAAAATATCCATTTCCTACTGGTATAGAATTCTGGTAATCAACTAGTTTTTCATCAACACCAATCTCTGCTAGTTGGTCTTTTCCTATCTCTAGAGCAGCATCATCTCTCGGATAACCTAGATAGAAACTGCCTGCTTTCATATAAACATGGCCAGGAGGAATATTTGCTCTTCCATTTCTTTCTACTCTGTCTGTAACAAAATGGAAGTCTCTGTCTTTAGGAGTTTGTATGTCAAAAGGGTCTATGGCATAGCGCATTTCTACTTCTTTATAGGTTAAAAGCCTTAAAGGAGAGCCTCTTGATTCTTCAAAAAACAATCTAGGACTTCTTACATATAACCTGCTAATACTCCATTCCACTTTTGGAAATCCTTGTGTATTTATCATAGTAATACAAATAGAAAGTTATATATATAAGTTATTGCTAATAAATGTGATAAACATAACATATCATAGCATAAGAATGATACAATTAGATGAGCAGGAAAGAAGCATTGTGAAAGCCTTAATCAGAGATCCTAGGCTGAGTGATAATCAAATCAGCAGACTAACAAAGGTTCCTGTGATGAGTGTCAATAGAAAAAGAAAAAAACTAGAGGAAGAAGGAGTCTTGCATTATTACTGTTATCTAGATACTAGCAGATATGGCTTGAATGTATTGCCCGCTAGACAATTATATATCATTACATTTAAGATAGGGATTACTAAAACATTCTTTTTAGAGAAGATAAAGCAGGAGCCTTTAGTTAGAACGAATAAGCTTTATTTGTATGAAAGCTTTCTTGGAGAGGATAATGGGCAGTTGCTTTGGTGTTTAGTTTTAGAAGGAAATAAAGGCATTGAGATTATGGAAATCTTTAATGGGATAATCGTGCCTATGTTAAGGAAGCATTTGGGAGACGATTGCATTACAGAAACATTTGCTGTAAGAGTAACAACGCAATTTAACTTGCTTAGAAATTACGTGCCTTTAGTGAATATGGAAAAAGGAAAATTAAAGAAAACATGGGATGATTCTCTTATTTTCGTTGATTAAAATTTAGAGATATTTCTACTCTTTATTCAGAAGACCTATAATTTTGTATCCACTCAATTACAGTTTCAGTTGGAACGTCTGTTCCATCTAAATATCTAGGCATGTTCTCTACAACTAAGGTAACTTTTTTATCTTTTAATAGATCCTTATCGAAAGCATCCCTTTCAGTTGAATTTACAAAACCATCTCCATCTTTATCAGCATATCTTTCTAATGCAGAATAATAAACAGTATTAAATCTTTCTAGAAGCTCTAATTCTTGTTTTAGTTTTTCTTGTCTGGAATCACTGCAACTGCTCAAAACTCCAACTAATCCTCCAACTATAAGAACCCTCTTACTAATGTCCCTAATTGTTTGATATGCTATCATAATGGTTATACTTAATGATATAACTTCGCGATAACGTTCTCATTTAAATAATTAACTATGCACCTATTTCTCGCTTAACACCTAAAAATAACAAAAACCGGCTTTATCGAAAATTTAATAAATTTAGCCTTCTTTCTTATTTTGAGAGGAAAAAGGGCTTATATGCAATATGTGCACAGACTTCAAGACCTGAATTCTAAGTCTATGGATATTGAAAGCATTCCATTAATCAGAGAAATCAAACAAAAAACATCCCATCCTCTTTCTGAAGATGCTCTTAAGAAATATTTTTCTTCTTTTTTTGTTTTTTCTAATGATAAAGAAATTATGGAAGAAGCCTTGCTCCATATTGAGCCTGCCATTGAAAAAACGAATTCCTTGCTTGCAAAAAGAGACTTTATCTATGAAGAAGACAATCTTTTGCGAACACTTCAAATTCTCAGAGAAATGCCGCAATCCTTGCAGAATAATTTAACTTATTATCAGGAAATACTTAATTTCCAAAAAGAGTTTGCCCAGAATATTGTTGTTTTGCTGAATAAGATCCCTCAACTTAAATTAGAAGAGCAGAATGAATGTGGTCAGCAATTAGAGAAGCATTTTAATATATTATTAAGGAGCCAAGATTTTTATTTTAATTCTAAAGACATTATCAATGAGGCTCATTTGAATCATATGCGTGGATTAATGGACAGCTTGGAGAAAGGCTATCTTTTCCATTTTACTGTAGGAGAAGAGCTGAATAAGGTTCCTTTTTCAGCAGTAAAGTTAAGGCTTCCCCCGGATAAATTAAATGAAGCAGAGGCAATAACACAAGAGGTAGTTATTATTAAAAGAGGGATTGAGCAAGCATATCAACTAAATATGAGAATGGTGCACTGGGCTATTCATCTCTTTTCTTATGTCAAATGGTTAAGCAATAAATAATTTCTTTTTCTCTATTCATATATTGTCGTATTACATGGTTTCGTAACAATACCATATGATTTACTACTAAATAATTAGTATAATAGATAGTTTTAAAAACGGGGATTTCTATTAATTTTTATGCAAAAAGGAGATAATGGGAGAAATAAATAATTTATATCAGGATAAAGAGATATTATCTGCTGAAATATCTTGGCAAACAAGGAGTTAACTAAAATGCTGTTAGAAGAATTAGTTTCAATAGGATTTAGTGAAGAAGAAGCTAAAATATTGGCTGAAAGCAATGGATTTCATCATAAAAGAAAAAGCAGTCATGAATTAACAGATTTATTCAATAAAATCTCAGGAATTTATGAATGTAGTTTTGAAGAGGTTAAGAGAGCTATACTAAATTTTCCTCCATTTGCAGGCTATGATCATGAAAGAGTTGTAAGACAAGGTATAGCAGTATATGGAGATGAGGATAAGGTTAAGAGAGCTATATTAATTCATCCTCAATTTGCAGGCTTAGATCATGAAAGAGTTGTAAGACAAAAAACAAGATTGGGAAGAATAGCTGGATTAACAAATGAAGAAACAATTGATTATCTTTTAGACATACCTGTTTTAGCAGGTTATAGCGCTAAAAGATATCTTGCAGCATTTGATATTGGAAGACAGCTTAAAAGAGAAGGTTTTCCACAAGATGATAGAATGTTAGAAGCATTTTTCTCGTACATATCTAAGAGAGAACTTTGAAAAATTAGTTTTTGCATAGCTTTTATACGCAAAAACTAAGAAGAAGGTATTCTCATACACTATTTGATTATTTTTCTTGTTTTTTGTT
>Ga0209541_10012811_pt1 | contig 12927 bp, 10 predicted proteins | sample RifCSPlowO2_01_FD_184027 | JGI IMG/M metagenome (GOLD analysis project Ga0209541, IMG submission 184027) | Groundwater microbial communities from Rifle, Colorado - Rifle CSP2_plank lowO2_0.1 (SPAdes) (version 2) | ecosystem: Environmental > Aquatic > Deep subsurface > Groundwater | place...
GGGAGGCGTATGTTAACCAAAAAGGACACCTACGAGGTGTACTTTAGCCGGTTCGGAAGGCAATGGCTACTTTAATATAATAATATAAAAAGAAAGCTCCGGTGCGGCAGGAATCGGCCGACAACGCGGAGCTCTGAATGAAGTTAGTCGAGCTAGATGGAACACGGTAAACTATTGCGTCTACACCACTCTCCTTTCGGCTAGAAGGGACTGTATTGATGTGTTTCGAATGCCGCCGCCCGTCTCTCCGCTGCGAGATCTGCCTGCCTTAACGCCCACTCCTCAATGTACCAAACCGTTTGACAATGCGGGCAATGAAACCTTACCACATTCTCAAGGTCGTCACCGGTATAGTCTTGGGTGGGAAGAAGCGCGTTGCACATAACTCCTTCTGGCGTTTGGGCCGTACAAACCCAGAGTATTCCACCCTTTACCGGCATAGCGCCGTCAGGATTCGTATCGCGGTATGTCGCGCCACAATCGGCGCACCGGCAGAACGGAACGCTCGCATCTTCACCTTCTTGCTTGACGTCACCCCTATCATACCTTTGAGCGACGCTGCTCTCGTCCCTCAAGAAAGAAACGCAATACCAAGAGCATATGCCTGCCAACGCAAACGCCTCCTTCGATTGACTCCGATTTGCTATCGGAGGTTATGTCAATGCGCAAAAGCGCACAATAATAATATACCAATACGCTTAAGAAGTAAAGACCTAGCCTTTGGTAATGGTGACGGAGGCCTCGCCCATATTGCCGGCGGCGTCATAGGCCTCGGCTTTGAAGACATAATCGCCGTTGGCAATGGAGGCATCGTAAGTCCAAAGTAAGTCAATGCCGGATGAGGCAAACTCTTGCCAAAAACTGCCATTGACGTAAATTTTAAGTTTAGTTACTCCCACATTGTCCGTTGACCTAAATTTAATACGCAGTTGATGCGGGCTACCGGACCACGCGAACGGATTAGTCGGTTCGGGAATAGTCACTACCGGCGCCGTTGTGTCCCCCGCCGGCGCGGCGGCGTTCGACACTGTTACATTGACCACGCTTTGCGCCGTCTGCCCCACACCATCATAAGCTACGGCCTTAAGTTGGTAGGCGCCGTTGGCATATGACGCTGTATTGAAGCTGGTTTGATAGGCCGATGTGTAGTCGTCGGCAATTTTCGTCGAGCCGATATAAAACGATACTTTACTAATGCTCTGGTCGTCAGACGCGTTGGCGGAAATTGTGATGCTGCCGCTCACCGTCGCGCCTTCGGCCGGCGCTGTGACAGAGACGGTGGGAGCTTGGTCGGTCGGTGAGGAAGGCGCCTGCGGCGTACTCGATGAAGATGAGCTGCTACTTCCCGCAGAACCACCAGCGATACTTTCTAGCCACGATTTAGTGCCGGCGGATGGATAGCCGCGCGCGCCGGCCATAGCGTGATAACCGTAGCCGGAATAAATATACGAATAATCCTCGGCGATAATCTCCGCGTCACAATTGGACCACCCAAGCGAATAATCGGCGGCGGTATTGCTTTTGCTCAAAGGGCGCACGGTATAGTAGGTGTCGGGAAAGCGCTGGCCGGCGGGAATATCCCACGCCACCCATTTATGGTAGAGCGTATAGTGATGACCATACTCGTGGGCAAAAACCAACTTCATATAATCCACAAAGTACGGGTCGCTTTGGTGATAATAAGTATTTAGGATGATATAGCCGTAAGCCGAGACAATGTCGCCTGCCGCGGTTTTAGTATAGGCGCCGGCATATTGGCCTTCCCAGCCGCTTGCCCCCGCGTTGCGAATGGTTACCCGATAAAGATACGGTATCTCGCTCCCCCACTTGAGACGCGCGTTCATAAAATCTTTTATCTGTTGCGCCAAGCCGCCGTTTTGCCCCGTTTCATCAACAAAACTTATGCCATAGGGCGCGCCGGAGCCGGGACCGGCGGAGGCTACTTGGGCGAGTTCGCTAGCCGCCACCGAACCCTCGGAGACGGTAGTGGTTTGCGTGCCATCGCTGTTAGTTTTCGTTGAACCGCTGATGTTGCCGCCCGTACTTTTCTTGGGCGGGTCTTTTTTAATCTTATCCTTGGCTTCCGCTGACGTGGGCGCGTCGGTGACAACAGCCGGGGTATTTGTTTTTGAACTATCAGCTGTAGTGTTGCGGGGTGAGGATTTCAGCCAGCTAATAATCTTAGGCGAAAAAAAGTATACTCCAATAATCGCCGCGACGACGACGAACGACCCCAAAACAATAATGAGTTTCTTAAAATTTGAATGGCTCACTAGTGCTTATTATAGCACAACATAGATCACTCGAATGCGCAAAAATAGTTTATAAAGTTCGTAAAGTTCATAAGGTTTATAAAACAAGAAACAAGAATCTATGGTGTCATTGCGAGGTCAGCTCCCTCGTTAACTCGGGATAAACTCCGCAATCTGACGTAATCGTCATCCCGACTGGAGCCCCCCAATGGGGGGCGGAATGGAGGGATCCCTCGACTCGGCAGACCTCACTCGGGATGACCGCGGACGGTCAGATTGCCGCGCTCCCACAAAGGTCGCTCGCAATGACAATACTAGATACATTGATGAGCTCGGGATGACCCCACTGGGGCTCGAACAATAAAACTCAATCTCCAAAAACCTTTGACATCTAGTATTTGATATTAGCTTTGTTTGATGGCATAACTGCCGGCCGGGGAGTTTTCGACAAGGTAATCCATCTGATTTAACTTCTTGCGCAACCTGTCTGATTCTTGGAAATCGCGCGCAAGGCGCGCTTTGTCCATCTCGACCAGAAGCGCGCCGACGCTTTCCGGCGCGTCTTCGGTTATGCCCAGACCAAACACCGCGTCAACTTGACGCAAAAACTCGCGTCCGACCGGCCCCTCATTGGCCGCATCACCGACAACTTGTAATACCACCGCCAAAGCTTTGGGCAGATTAAGGTCATCGGCCAAGCCAGCCATAAATTCCTTATACTCATTCGCGAGCGTTACGGTTTTTGATTTTTTAACAAGTGACGATTTCGCCCAAAAGCGCCGCAGATTGAGTAGAACCGTTTTGGCGCCGTCCATCGCTTCCCATCTAAAGTCCAATTTCGAGCGGTAGTGGGCTTGGAGCAATTCAAACCGCAAAACCGGCGGCAAATAATGCCGTTTTATAACATCGCGCAAAGTATAATAATTGTTAAGCGATTTTGACATTTTGGCGCCGTCAACCAGCAGGTGCTCGTTATGCAGCCAGTAACGCGCTAATGGTTTGCCGGTTGCCGCTTCACTCTGCGCCAGCTCATTTTGATGATGGGGAAAAATCAAATCAACGCCGCCGGTGTGGATATCAAACGGCTGACCCAAATATTTAGCGCTCATCACCGAACATTCTATATGCCAGCCGGGCCTACCGTCTTTAATATCATCACCGAATTTCCACAGCGCGAAATCCCGCGGCGAACTTTTATCGTAAAGGTCATTTTTAATGCGCTCGCGTGTCGTTTTCGGGTCAATTTGAATTCGCGCGAACTGCCCGTACTTTTTGTATTTATCCACGGAAAAATATATGCCGTCATCGGCGCGGTAAGCAAAGCCCTTTTTGACCAATGTGTCAGCCATGCCACGCATTTCTCTAAGATGCTCGGTGGCGCGGACAAATTTAATCTCATCCACCGACACGTTCATAGCGCGCATATCGTCCATAAAGATTTTTTCGTAACGGGCGGCAATCTCCTCGATGGTCGTCTTCTCCTCTTTCGCGCGCTTTATCATCTTATCGTCAATGTCGGTAATGTTCATCACCCATTTCACCGAGTAGCCGGCGGCTTTTAGAAAGCGATACAAGAGATCATTGAAAATATAAGCGCGCAAATTGCCGATGTGCGCTTCGTCGTAAACCGTCGGGCCGCAAGAGTACATACCTACCTTACCCGCTTTTATGGGCTTAAAATCCTCGAGTCGGCGGGAGGCGGTATTATAAATCCGGGTCTTCGTCGTCAAATTTATTTTTCTTATATGATGTTTTTTTACCTTGTCGGCTAACTGCTAAGTCCTCGTCCAGCCCTTCCTCAAACAAATCTCCATCCTCTATGCTCTCCACTGCGTCATCGTTGACATTTACCTCGCCCAGTGTCTCGAGCGGTGTTCGGCACAAGGGGCAATTGCCTGGTTCTTTTTGGGAAAAATTCCCGCAACCAGGGCAAAAGTAATCATCGGGCACGTATTCCTCCTTATGACTCCGTATGACGGAAGCCACACTAACTTTGTTTTTATTTTTTGTGCTGAATTACCGCCTCCGCGGTAACATCCCCTGCTTATTCGCGTGTGATATTCGAGTGTAATTAGCGTTTGCTTAATTTTTGTGTATTCGAGTGATAATAATTCTAAAAATACTCCCTACTAATACTCCTTACGCCCTTCCAAAGCCCTTGTCAAGGTCGCTTCGTCAGTGTACTCCAAGTCGCCCCCTACCGGCAGGCCTCTCGCCAACCGCGTCACCTTAACATTGTAGGGCGAAAGTTGCTGGCGGACGTACATAGCGGTCGCCTCGCCCTCAAGCGACGGGTCGGTGGCGAGAATTACCTCATCGATGCTACCCTCGTGCTCATTGACTCTTTTAACCAGTTGGTTGATGCGAATGTCGTCCGGACCAACTCCGTTAACCGGCGATATGACGCCGCCTAAGACGTGGTAAAGCCCGTCATAGCCGGTTTTTTCCATAGCCAGCAGGTCAAGCGGTTCCTCGACCACCGCCAACAGACGCTCGTCGCGCCGCTCGTCGGCGCAGATGGGACAAGGGTCGGTGGTCGCGTAATTGAAACAACGGCGGCATTCGGTCAAATTTTCTTTCAAATCCATCACCACCTGGCCCAGCCGTCGATTGTCGTCCTCGCTTTTGGCGAGCAAATAAAAGGTCAGCCGCGCCGCCGTCTTCGGCCCCACCCCCGGCAACTTCGCGAGCTCCTCTATCAAATTAGTTATACTCTTCGGCAATAAACTCATACAAATAATTTCAAAGCTCAAATGTTAAATGTCAAAACCAAAACTAAAATCGAAAAACTTCCTAAATACACAATGACATGACTTGCGTAAAAAATAGTTAATATTGTTCGAGCCAGCAGGCGAGAACTATACACCATAATAGTTCTCGGATTACCTCGAACAATATAAATTTATTGTTCGAGTCCCAGCCTGTCCACCGAAGCTTGAGCGAAGGAGGATGGGGCGAGAACTCTATCGGCAGTAGTTCTCGTCGCAGACTCCTCGAACAATATATGTGCAGGTAGCGAAATATTTATTTTTATCTTTCTTTGTTTTTTGTACTGTTCGCAGTTCTTACATTTAAAATTTTGCTTTGAGATTTGACATCTGATTTTTGAGATATCTTAATGTTTTCCAAAAACTTGCATTCCGGGTACTTCGAACAGCCGACGAACCAGCCGAAACGGCCCTTACGGGCTTTGAGCTCGCTCGAACACTTGGGACATTTCTTGGAGGTCGCCAGCTCTTCCGCCTGGTTTTTGACGGCTTCCTCCTCCGGCGTCAGGTAGGGTTTGGTATAGCGGCACTCGGGAAATCCCGTACAAGCGTAAAACTGGCCGAATTTACCCCTTTTGATGACAATCGGCTTGCCGCAGTCGGGGCAAACTTCATCGGTCGCGATATTGGTATCAATCTTCTCGATTTTCCCCTCTTCACTGCCGATCTGCTTGGCGAGCGGCAGGTAAATGTCGTCAACAACCTTTGTCCAAGCAAGCTCGCCAGCGGCGATACTGTCAAGCTCTTCTTCGACACGCGCCGTAAAATCATAATCCACCACGTCGGGAAAATGCTTCACGAGCATATCATTGACCAATACTCCTGTTTCCTGTGGATGCAGCCGCCCCTGCTCTTTTTTGACATAGCCGCGGTCAACGATAGTGGACATAGTCGGCGCGTAAGTTGACGGCCGGCCAATCCCCCGCTCCTCGAGCGCTTTGATGAGCGATGCTTCAGAATAGCGCGGCAGCGGTTCCGTAAAATGCTGTTCGTGCCGTAGTTCTTTCAGGTCTAATGCGTCTCCCTTATCGAGTTCAGGCAAAATCTTGGCTTCGCCTTGGTCTTTGGCATTGTAATAAATCTTGCGCCAGCCATCGAAAATGACCTCGATGCCCGTGGCGCGGAAAACGCCGCTCATCTTGGCCTTGGCTTCAATATTGGCGGTCGTGTTGTTGTACAGCGCCTCCGCCATCTGGCAGGCCACCATACGGCGCCAGATAAGGTCGTAGAGCTTACTTTGGCGCGCGTCAGGCAATCCTAACGCGTCGGGAGCATGAGCGATATGTGAGGGACGGATGGCCTCGTGGGCCTCCTGGGCGCCTTTGGTTTTGGTTTTGTAACGCCGCGCCGCCGATGCCAGATACTTGGCGCCATGGGAGCTCTGGATGTATTTGCGCGCCGCGGTGATGGCCACTTCCGAGAGATGAACGGAGTCGGTGCGCATATAAGTTATATGTCCCGCTTCGTAAAGCCGTTGCGCCACGGCCATGGTTTGCTTGGCGGACCAGCGCAAGCGGCGCGAGGCCTCCTGCTGGAGAGTGGAAGTTGTAAAGGGCGGCGGCGGCGTCCGCTTTTCCTGGCGAGTTTCAACTAAGAGTACTTTGTAATGCGCTTTTTCGAGCCCCTCGACAAAATTCTTGGCATCTTTTTCGCTGCCTATAGTCAGCTTCTCAACTTTTTTTCCCTCAACCTCGGCCAGCAGAGCCGTAAAGGGACGGCTGTCGCCTTTGGTCAGGTCGGCTTCAATAGACCAGTATTCCACCGGCTTGAAGGCCTCGATTTCCCGCTCTCTCTCCACCACCAGCCGCACCGCCACCGACTGCACGCGGCCGGCGGAAAGGCCCTTGTAAATCTTGCGCCAGAGTATCGGACTCAAGCTATAGCCGACTAAACGGTCGATGACGCGACGCGCCTGCTGGGCGTCGACAAGGTGCATATCAATCTCGCGCGGTTTTTGCACCGCGTCTAAAATCGCCTCTTTGGTAATTTCGCTAAAAGTTATTCTTTTCGCTTTCGAGTTTCGAGTTTCGCCTGCCCGACCAGACGACTCTGGTCGTTCGGGCGGGAGTTTCGAGTTTCCCAGACCGGTGGCTTGGGCTACGTGCCATGAAATCGCCTCGCCCTCTCTGTCCGGGTCGGTGGCGAGATACACGGTATCAACGGCCTTAATCGCGCGCTTCAAGGCCGTAACGGTTTTGCGAGACCGCGGCGGAATAACGTATTCCGGTTTATATTTATTTTTCGTATCAACGCCCATTTTGTGGGTTGGCAAGTCGCGCACGTGGCCGAATGACGCTATGACGCTAAAGCCATTGCCCAAATAGCGCTCGATGGTGCGCGCTTTGGCTGGGGACTCGACGATGACTAAATTTGACGCATTAGACATTTTTGACATAAAAATTTCCCCCTAATCGTTTAACAAAACCATTTAACTCCAACATCACCAGAGTAGAGTTTACGCCGGCAATGTCAAGTTTTAATTCTTTGGCGAGCATGTTGACATGGAGCGGCTCCCGCGTCAATTTCTCCCAGATTTGCTTCTCCGGCTCGGTCAAATTTTTTGTATCTAATGGTTCGCTCGCTGCGTTCCCAACGCCCTGCGCCAAGCCAAGAATTTCCAACACATCGTCCGGCTTTGTTACCACCGCCGCGCCCTGGCGCAAAAGCTCGTTGGCGCCGGCCGCCTGGGGCCGCGTGGCATCGCCGGGCACCGCCGCCACTTCACGATTATATTCCAGAGCGGCATGGGCGGTAATGAGCGCGCCCGACTCCGCCATGGCCTCAACGACAAGCGTGAGCTTGGCGAGACCGGCGACGATGCGGTTGCGCACCGGAAAATTGGCCGGGTAGCTCGGCAAACCGGGCGCGAATTCGGAGATTACCGCGCCGCCGCCAGCTATCATTTTTTCGGCGAGGGCCGTGTTGGTTTGCGGATAAACTCGGTCGAGTCCGCAGCCCAAAACGCCGACGGTCTTTCCCCGACCCTCTATGGCCGCCAAGTGCGCCGCGGCGTCTATGCCAAGCGCGAGACCCGAAACAATAGTGATGCCGGCGGCGGCCAGCGGCCGAACTATGCTGTCCGTCATTCGGCGGCCGTACTCTGTCGCCATTCTTGAGCCGACTACCGCTATCGTATCATTCTTTAGCGGCGCGAGCGTACCTTTAACGTAAAGAAACGCCGGCGGGTCGGGCAGCTCGATTAAGCTTTCGGGATAATCTTTGTCGCCATGCTCGACCACGCTCGCGCCGACGCGCGCAATGATGTCGGCTTCGTGGTCGGGGTCGAATTGCTTTCGGGCATCTACAACTATCGCCGCCAGCTCATCCCCCACTTTTGCCCTAAGTTCTCCTTCGGTCGCGCCCCACACCCCGCGCCACTCACCTATCCTGTTTTTGAGCTGCATTAACCTTTTTGAGCCGATTTTCGTATGTCGGTTAAGTGCCAGCAAATATTTTTGTTCAGGTTTTAACATTGGCTCAATTATAACTTATAATCACCCCTTGCATTAAACAAAAAGCCCTCCTCGAGAGCTTTTTGTTTGGGTCCCGTGACCCTCTTCGTCCCTGCCCGACCAGACGACACTTGTCCCCGCCAGAATGACTTGTCGGGCTGGGTTCGGGCGGGCCTTGCGGAGAGAAGGTCCCCTCATCTTTACTATGCAAGTGTTTTCGAAAGCCCGTCAACCCCCATGGCTGTGGATAACCACGCCACTCTTGATAAATTATGCATTGTTTATTACAATTACCATAGCTTTGACCATTGACATAAAAGGAGCCACACTGCCATGCTGGAATGCCCGCAGTGCCACAAAGTATTTGATAGAGGCGCGTTCTGCAATATGTGCGGAGTAGATTTGCTTAGCAAGACGCGCTCTATCGCTTCTACGAGACCGAGCCATCACTCCGCTAACTACAACGAACGAAGTTTGCTCTGGCTCGCCCTCATCATTGCGCTTGTCGTCATCGGCATAATGGCATATCCAAAGCTACAAGAGCACATCAAGATGAATGCCGATAGCGTACCGGTAGCGCGCGGCCTGAACGGACAAGAGACAGTATCACGCCCTGGACAGGTGGTTGCTAGGGGGGAGTTCGTTAGTGAATCCGTCTCTTCCGTACCCCAGTCGTCACCATCAAGCGCCTCGCGCCGTCAGGCAGTTGAGCATTCCAATACAAGCTTGCCCGCGGGCAAGCCGCAAGGCAACACTGTGCCTATCGGTCCCGACGGTTTGCCTGTCGATTCCGTGGTAGCAACGGGCATCGGCGCGCTGACACACGAGTTAGGTGAGAGCGAGCTGCGCCGGTTTTCCGACGAGACGCTCTGTCTTTTGCGCAACGAGTACTATGTACGCCACGGCTATACCTTCTCCGGCATGACACACCAGCACCTCACGGACTTCTATTGGAGCACGCAAAACAAACCGTGGTACGACTCACGCCCCGAAAAAGGTTACAACAATGTTCATACCGTGCCGTGGGATCTATTCTCAAAGTCAGAAAAGGATAACATCGTCACAATCCAGGGCATCGAACACGACCGCGGCAGTTGGCACATCACTCACACAGGTCCGATACCACCCGAACCTTACCCGAAGGGAGACTGACGATGAGAAACACTAGCGCTTCAACAATGATGTTCTGCGCCATAGCCATCGCGCTCGTTGCCGTCATCGCCGCTCTGTTCACGTTGTGCTACCGGCCGGCGGCGGCTAACGACGAAATGGTAGAAATCATCGCAACTGTTCCAAGAGCCCTCCCAACCACAGAGACACCAACTGTCAAAGTGAAAACCGCCCCGACCGCCCCGATTTCAAGCATATCCGCCAGCGAGCCGGAGGACGCCAAATACTTACGGCTCGATTGCCGACAGGCCGAAGCGCGCGGCGGAGGGCTTTGGTCCATCGCTCTGCGCCACAACGGTCTCGATTACTTCTATCCAAGCTCCGAAGCCGCTCATACCAGCCAACGCGCCGCCAGCGTCATCAAGCTCCAAGTTGTCGCCTGTTACCTCGACAGCAATCGGTCGCCGGATATGGAGCTTTGCCGGCGAGCCATAAAGCAGAGCGATAACGAAGCCGCCAATGAGCTCATGGATATGGTGGGCATAGAGACAGTTAATCGATGGTGTGAGACCAGGGGTTACCCCAACACCCTTCTTGTTCACCGCTTCAATGAGTGCTATGACGATGGACTGGATCACGGCTTCAACCAAACTTCCGCCACCGATCAGGCGCGTTTTCTGCGTGACCTCTGGGAAGGACGCATTCTTTCCCCCAAGGCACGAGATATGTTGCTCGACTGGATGCTTCGGAACGAACGCCGCACCAAAATCCCACGCCACCTCGTAGGTGGCGGTGGGTACAAGGTGTACAACAAAACCGGCGAAACATGGGAGACGCCGGTGCAAAACGATGTCGCCATCGTGACAAGTAGGGACAGTGGCGATGTCTGGTATCTGGCGATTCTTTCTTCCAGCGCTCTAGCTCCCGACACGGAAGTGAGCGCCGCCATTGCCGACCTTGCCAAAGACCTTATCGGTGCGTTCTAGCTAACATTCTAGTTAAGATTCACCATGCCGGCCCTCCCAAGGGCCGGTTTTTCTTATAATGAAATGGCTGGCGCGTGAAAGCGCCAGCCGTACGAGAAAAACACACTTCGGTTCATTCCCTTCTTTGTACTTTTATCACGGGTAGTTTGGAGAGGTCAGCTATACCAATGCTACCCACCACCGCTATCACCACACAAAGCACCATCGCCCCATTAAGGCCCAACTCATGATTGATAGAAGCCGTTGGTCCACCTCCCGCCTGCCTCATGATCTCACCCGGAATCATTAATAAGGCAACCAAACAAGCGGTGGCGCACAGTACAACGCCGATACCATACTTGGTATCCTTCAACGCGCCCCGGCTGAAACACAGAGTAAGGAAAGCAAGAAGTAAGGCGATGCTAGCCGATAGCACCACATCCAGCTTTTCGCCTTGGACGTCAAGTCCCAGCGCCAGCTCAACACCTCTCACGGCGACCTTCTCGCCAGCGCACGATACGCTAACGAACGGCAATATGAAGCAACCGAGTAGAAGGGCGCAGAGCAGTGATGTTGCCCTGAAGGGCGCCTCCTTGACCCACCCAATAACCTCTCCTCCGATGGGATATCCGGCGGAGGGTGTAGCGTCCACTGCACGAGACAGTGGCGGTAAAGCGGGTGGCGCCTTGATCACCAACACCCTTTCCAAAGAGCCACCGCAATCAAGGCAGTAGTCGGCTTTCATGTCGTGTTCACGATAACCACACCTCATGCATATCTTCACGACACTCACATCCTTTATGTTCAGGTAACGCGTCCCTACGGGACACTCGGATTATACCTGATACCTCTGATATTGTAAAGAGCAATATTGCCTCTTAACTTATCGTATCCGTAACATTTAGTGATTTACCTGCTCTCTATGACAAAAAATCGCACAATACTTCAATACTTCGAAGTATTGAAGTATTTTCAAAATATTACTAAATAATTAAACAAAAATCTTACTGGCAAAACATGATATAATAAAGCCAAATGTTTATAATTTCGGGGCGGGAAATAAGATGGGTTAAGTTGGGACTTTTGGTTTTGGCTTTGGGGCTTGTTTTTGGCGTGAAGTTCGCGACCCGCGACAAGACCGCCTCCCCAACCCGCGAGGCATCAGCTGCCCCCACAAACTGGACCAATATGACCGTTCGCATACCACCTAGCGACAAGGTGGTCGGCGATCTCAATATTACAAATTCCACAGTCCTTTTCGAGGCGCCGGTCAACGGCGATTACGCTACTCTTACGGTCAATGGCAACCTAGATATAAAATCCAATTCGACAATTTACACCGGTGAAACCGCCCTTATCGGTCTTTACAACAACGACCGCGCCGCCCACCCCGGCCTTGCCGGCGGCACTACAATAAATATTGAAGTAACCGGCGACGTTACCATCTCCGGCACCATAGATGCCCGGTTTGCCAATAACATTAATATCACATCAAACTCCGACCGCAACGGCGGCATGACACTCCCCGGCGCCAAAGGCGGCTCCGGCGGGATACCATTTATAAAAGATGATACTGACGATGAGGCTAGTGGCGGAGCTGGTGGTGGAAATGGCGGTGGCGGGACGGAGGGTATCTACTCTTGCTGGGTTAATATACAGGCCAACGTCTGCGCAGGCGGTGCTGGAGGTGGTGGAGGTTTCCAGGGTTATGGCGGGTTGGTAGGCCAAGATACAGAAAATGATAATCTTGCTGAAGCCGGAACTCCAGGTAACTCAGCAAGCATTCGTTCCCGTCAAGCGACTATTGCCACCAGCCTTGCTGGTTCCATTTCCGACCCGGTAAAAGCGTTAACCTTAGCTGGTGGCATCGGTGGTCGTGTTGACACAAATAATCTATACCCCGACTATCAAACACAAAGTAATATCATTAGTTCTGGTGGCGGCTCGGTAGTCATAAAAGCGGGAGGAGACATCACTTTCAATACTAGTACTGGCAAGATAATTGCTAACGGCATAGCTGGTATGAACTCTGCGATAGTAAATAGTCCAGAAAGAAAATGTTTTTCCGCCCTGGGCGGAGGCAGTGGCGGTAATGTATACATTAAGGCAAGAAGTGTTACAAAACCGACGATTGATGTTAGGGGTGCCCCCGGGGGAAACGGAGGAGACCTTGTGTACAGTGGGGGGCTAAATCCTCCACATTGTAGGACTCAATCAGGTGGCGGAGGAGGCGGAGGGGTTGTTATACTAGATACTTCAAATATTTCAAATTGTAACGTGCGCGGAGTCCGCGAAGACGGTTATTTTTCTAGCGATTGCACACGCCACGAAAGTGCAGATGTTGTGAGCGATACGATTTCGGAAGGCACAAATATTAACC
>Ga0209541_10012816_pt1 | contig 12925 bp, 9 predicted proteins | sample RifCSPlowO2_01_FD_184027 | JGI IMG/M metagenome (GOLD analysis project Ga0209541, IMG submission 184027) | Groundwater microbial communities from Rifle, Colorado - Rifle CSP2_plank lowO2_0.1 (SPAdes) (version 2) | ecosystem: Environmental > Aquatic > Deep subsurface > Groundwater | place: Rifle...
GCAGCTCGCGGGCAACGTCCTTCCGCCAGCTGTTCATGGCAGATAATGGCCGGGGGCCGGTGTACGGCACGCGTAGTGGCTCGAGAACCTGTTGGACGCGACCGTCTTCACCGTACTCACCATGCAGAGCGTTCACGAACATGTCTACATGCGGTGCAAGTCTGAATGGGTCAACAGCAATACCCTTACGGTGCCACGTGCCCTCGCGATCTATAAAAATATCAAGAACCCTGTGAGTATTGCCCAAATGTTTGAGAGCGTGAGCACCCGAAGCAAGTGACGCTTCATAGTCAGTAGAAGGCCCCCCACGTAATACTGCAACTCTCATGTAATTATTTTAGCACTTTACCGCGAAGCAACCTATGGTAGTTAATAGCAAACCTGTGAGCCTCGCTATTCACGAGCAGGATATCATGATGGTAATCCCGCACTATTTTGCTATTTCCCATTATGTGATCCGGCTTATGCTTATCGTTCTTCACAACCGAAACTGTCTGTATGTTCGAGGTTCCACCTCGCACAACCTGCTCGGCTGCACTTTTTTGCGCTATGCCCCCATCAATCACAACAAGATCCGGCAGGCGCCACTCATTATGCTTAAACCTGCGCTCGAGCATTTCTGTCAGATTTGCCACATCGTCGCTTTTATCCTTGCTCTTGCCTTTGATCTTGAATCGCTTGTATTCGTGCTTGGCGAGTATTCCGTCTTCCATCACCACCATCGAACCCACCGTATGAGTACCAGATATATGAGCAATATCGTAACCCTCAATTCTAAATCCCCGCTCAGTTGGATACCGGGTATCCAACTTACGTTTGTAGAGGGCGACGTCGTTGATGTGCTCTAGGGCAAAAATCTTATTGCGCAGTTCGGCAGCCTTCTCGAAGTTGCGTAACTTTGCCTCTTGCTTCATGTGCTTACGCAAACCCTTTATTATTTCCGATTTTCTGCCATTGAAAAATAACGAAATACTGCGAATTACTTTGGCATACTCAAGTTTGCTGATCTCTCCTGTGCAAACCCCCGGACACAACCCGATCTGTCGATTAAAGCAAGCCGTACTCGGCTTGCCCCGCGAAGCCTTGGCGAAGTGGGGCTCACACGTATCACGAAATGGGAATATCTTGCGGATAATCTTAATTGCCTCGCGCAATTCTAGACCATGCGGAAACGGGCCGAATTCGTTTTTAACTTTTAGCTTTTGCTTTGCGTTTTGCGTTTTGAGTTTTGCGTTTTGTAAATCCTTGCCCCGCACAATTAAAACTCTAGGAAACTCCTCATCTGTGATAATCACGTAATTAAAGGACTTATCGTCTTTCTCAGCTTTGTTATAAAAAGGCTGATGCTTCTTGATCAGAGCCGCTTCAAGTATGAGTGCCTCAAGCACAGAATCTGTGACCTTATGCTCAACACGAGTTGCCTCACTTAGCATTTTCACAAGCAGAGGCCCGCGCGTATCGATTAAGTCACGCGCAAAGTAGCTCTTAACCCGCGAGCGCAAACTAGTAGCCTTGCCAATATAAAGGATGTTCTTCCCTTTTTGGAAAAAATATACTCCAGGCGAATCCGGCAGTCTTTTGATTTTGACCCTTGACAACATAAGAACCATATACTAACATATTTCTCGGGCAGGTCTCGAACCAATACCGCCAGTCCGACACACGTCGGGACCAGTCTGGGCGAGTTTTTGGGCCGCTCGGGACCTGCCCACCCAGCTCACTCTGCCCTCCTTTCTCTCCGTGGTTCGCCCACCGCGCATGGTGGGCTCTTTTTTATTTCTTCATTACCTTCCTTAAATACTTTGCTGTGTGGGATACGTGATTTGCCGGGAGGTTTGCTATGTCTCTGGGTGTGCCTTTGGCAACTATTTTGCCACCTTCGTCTCCTCCCTCGGGGCCCATGTCTATGATCCAGTCACAGGATTTGATCACGTCGAGATTGTGCTCTATCACTACTACAGTATTCCCGCGATTCACTAATTTCTGCAGAATTTCTATTAGCTTTTTTACATCTTCATAATGCAAGCCGACTGTTGGCTCGTCTAATAGATAGACAGTCTTGGTAGTTAAGGGGCGATACAATTCTGAGCTGATTTTCACTCTCTGGGCTTCGCCGCCCGATAACGTTGTAGCACTCTGGCCAAGTTCTAGATAACCCAAGCCCACATCGTCGAGCGTGTTTAGTCTGTCTGAAATAGAGGGAATATCTTGGAAAAATTTTACAGCCTCTTCTACTGTCATTTTCAAAATCTCATAAATATTTTTCTTCTTGTACTTCACTTCTAATGTCTCTTTGTTGAAGCGCTTGCCACCGCAGACGTCACAGGGCACATAGACCGTGGGCAAGAAGTGCATCTCCACGGCGATCTCGCCATTGCCCTCGCAAGTCTCGCATCGACCGCCGGCTCGATTAAACGAGAATCGCCCCGGTCCCCAACCTCTGAAACGCGCCTCCTCTGATTCTGCAAAAATATCCCTTATGTGCGTCCAAGCGCCCGTGTATGTGGCAGGATTAGATCTGGGCGTGCGGCCAATCGGGCTCTGATCTATCAATATAGCTCTGCCCAAATATTCTGTGCCTGTAAAACTTGCCACGTTGTGCACTTCGTTTGACCTATATTTGCGATCAAATTTAGTTTGCAAATTCTTGTGCAAAATTTCATACAAAAAACTTGATTTGCCCGAACCAGATACACCCGTTAATGCTACCAGCTTACCTAATGGCACGTCTACGTTTAAGTTCTTGATGTTAAAAATATTGCCACCGGTTATCTTGATAGCGCCCTTATCTTGCGTCCTGTATTCATCCGGCAACTCAACTTTCTGCTCGCCTCGCAGATAGTCAACAGTAGTTGAGCCAAAAGAATTTCTTTTGGCAGTAAGGAGATGCTCCGTCCAATCAGCTACAACAATTTCACCGCCGTGCACTCCGGCCCCCGGACCAATGTCTACCAAGTAATCACTTGAATAAATAGTATCCTCGTCGTGCTCGACTACAATAATAGTGTTGCCCAAATCGCGCAGTTCGTGAAGTGTCTTAATCAGTAAGTCGTTGTCGCGACTATGCAAGCCGATAGTTGGCTCGTCGAGCACATATAGCGTGCCCACTAATCTTGAACCAAGTTGCGAGGCCAGCCTGATTCTCTGCGCTTCGCCACCGGAGAGTGTGTTAGCGCGGCGATCAAGGGCAAGATAACCAAGCCCGACGTCGAACATAAATTTGAGGCGTGATTCAATTTCTTTGATCACCACTCCGCTAATCCCCTTCTCGCGAGTAGTTAATTTAACTTTATTAAAGAATTCTATCGCATCGCGTATGGCCATATCAGATACCTGGACAATGTTTTTACTGCCAATGAGCACAGCTAGGGCCTCTTTGCGCAAGCGCGCACCCGAGCATTCTTCGCACGCGTCAGTGCCAAAAAAGTCTTTGGTCCCCAAACCATGACAAACCGGACAAGCGCCGTAGGGCGAATTGAACGAGAATAGTCTGGGTTCTATTTCTGGGAATGAAAATCCGTCTCGCGGGCATGAGAATCTGCTCGACATGATAAATTCTTCCTTCCCACTTAACACAGTTACCACACCCTCTGCCTCATCAAGCGCCTTTTCAACAGATTCAGCAAGTCTTTGCCTAAATTCCTGCTTACCGGCAGGCAAGCTTTTGCCAGCATCAAGCTCGTCTATTAGCACATCAATCGTGTGCTTCCTATTCTTGTCGAGCAAGATTTGCTCGCGCAGGTTCTTGAGCACACCGTCTACCCGCACTGTTCTGTATCCTTTATTTAAGAGATCGTAAAGTAGTTGGTAGTATTCACCTTTGCGGCCGCGCACAACAGGCGCCAGAATCTTGACGTGGCCGGTAACTTTCTTTTCTATTAGTGTAATTATCTCCTGGGGTGAAAGCTTCTCGATCTCCTGATTACACACCAAGCAGTGCGGCCGGCCAATGCGAGCGAACAATACGCGCAAGTAATCATAAATCTCTGTAATAGTTGCAACAGTTGATCTTGGATTATTTGATCGCGACTTCTGGTCAATCGAGATCGCGGGCGATAGCCCCTCGATCTCATCCACATCCGGCTTCTGCATCTGGCGAATAAATTGCCGGGCGTATGAACTAAGCGACTCAACATATCTGCGCTGCCCTTCAGCAAAAATAGTGTCAAAGGCAAGTGACGATTTGCCCGAACCAGAGAGTCCGGTGAAAACAACCATTTTATTACGCGGCAAGTCCACACTCACATTCTTGAGATTATGAGTACGAGCGCCTTTAATTTTGATCCACCCCACTTCGCCTTGGCCTGCCTGCGCAGGCAGGCTTCGCGGGGCATGCCCTTGATTTGCTTGGTTCTTATCCATAACTACAAAATGTGACGCTTTCGCGCCTATGGGTACACAGAAAGTATAACACAAAGGTCAAGTAAGGCCTTGGGCGAGCATGGCCTTCGAGACTCTTGCGAAGGCGGCTAGGTTGGCTCCTTTTACATAATTAATCTTGCCATTCTTGTCCCTGCCATACTCTACACACTGAGCATGGATATGCTTCATTATTTTCTTGAGATCTGCGTCCACTTGCTCGCGAGTCCAATGCGATCTCTCGGAATTTTGAGACATCTCTAGGCCTGACACTGCCACACCCCCAGCATTAGCCGCCTTGGCCGGTGCAAATAACACGCCTTTCTTGATGAAGTAATCCACCGCCTCAAGTGTGCAAGGCATGTTCGCTCCTTCGGCAACTAATTTAACACCATTCTTCACAAGCAACTTCGCATCCGGGAGATCGATCTCGTTCTGGGTAGCACAAGGAAGAGCAATATCAGCTTTCTCGCCCCATGGCTTCTTGCCCTTCACATACTTTGCTTTGCTGTCTAGGCTCACATACTCACTCAATCTGCCACGTCTCTCGTTCTTGAGCACTTTTATGAACTCAAGCTCTTCCTTGCCGATACCATCCGGGTCGAAGATGTAGCCATCAGAATCCGACATGGTTAGCACTTTCGCGCCCATTTGGATCGCTTTCTCCGCCGCATATTGGGCGACGTTGCCCGAGCCTGAAATTAAAATCCTTTTCCCTTTCAGGTCTAGCATCTCACTTACAAAATACAATAGCCCGTAGCCGGTAGCTTCTGTACGAATCTCACTGCCGCCCCAACCGAGACCCTTGCCCGTGAGCACGCCGCTATCATGCAAGTCCGCCAATCTCTTGTACTCACCCAAAAGGTAGCCGATCTCGCGCCCTCCGACACCAATATCACCCGCGGGCACATCTCGATCAGAGCCGATGTAGCGGAATAGCCCCTGCATGAAGGCTTGGCAGAAACGCATTACCTCCCCATCAGATTTACCTTTGGGGTCGAAGTCACTGCCGCCTTTTGCTCCACCGAGCGGTAAGCCCGTGAGAGCGTTCTTGAATATTTGCTCGAAGCCCAAGAACTTCAGTATGGAAAGATTAACTGTGGGATGGAACCTTAAGCCTCCCTTGTATGGCCCCAAGGCAGCATTGAATTGGACGCGCCATGCGCGATTGATTTGTACCCGCCCCGCATCGTCCACCCATGTCACTCGGAATTGGATAACCCTGTCTGGTTCAATTAGTCGCTCAAGAATTTTGTTTTCTGCGATACCAAAAACAGCCTTTGCTACTGCGCTAACTGAACTCAAGAATTCCTTAACAGCCTGATCGAACTCCGGCTCTCGCATCCTTTATTGCGCTATGAACGTAGCCACAACCCCCTGCCCGTTTGACTCAAACGGCAGATCAACGCTGTGATCGAACATCCTGTCGCCGTTATCTGTATAGAGAGATACATAATATTTAGTACCGGCCATCGTCTCTCGCAGGAGCTCAACCTGTCCGCCAGAATATGCCCCAGCGTCGAAGCGTTGTGCTCCCATGGCCCAACCTGGATCACTGGCTAAAGTATCGCGAACGACAACCCAACCATTGAATGTGAGCGAGACAGAATCAATCTTGACCATACCACCGGCAAGCTGATCAGTCACGACCAACTTGTTCTCGGCAACGCTCGTGCTTGTGAGAACGCCCTTGTTTGGTCCAGCCTCCATCCCCACAACTCCTGCCACTGTAACCGGGTTCATGGTCACTGTGCCAGAAATATTCGAGATATTTGTACCAACGCTTGTGCTTGTCCCAGTGTCAGCATTCGTGTCGCTCTCGTCGAGAGTCTTCGTCGGCCGAGTGGCGTAAGAGGCAATTATCCAAATAGCAATCAGGGCGATAACAATATAGAGCCAATGTTCCTTCTTCATCCGATTAAATTAATTATGTATATGGCCATACTATATACCCAGTCTATGCAAATGCAAGGCACAAAAGGAAAGGGGCCCGTCGCGTTGCTGCGAGCGGGCCCAGGTAAGCACTGCCGGAGGGGCAGACGCTGTTCGAGGGGAGGACGGGTATTGGAGCGCTCATCCAGGAGGGCGGCGGCGCAAGAAGCCAACTCGTCCGCACTGGTGTCTCCTCCACGCCCAGAGGTCGTGACCAATCTGCGCAGCTGGCCCGGTACGCCGCTACACGGAGTCGGAACACGACAGCCATGCGTTCGCGAGCGCGCAGGAGCGCGACGCACAGGCACTCAACCAACATCCCCAACTCCCGAGAGAACTTACCCGAAACTATGCTACTCCCGCGCTTCCGGCCTGTCAAGAGTTTGACTTTGATTGCAGGAGTTTGATCTCGTCGCGCAGGATTGCGGCGGTTTCGAAGTCGAGTTTCTTGACTGCTTCGTTCATTTCTTTCTCTTTCTGCCTGATTACTTTTGTAGGATTAGAGGCAAGCAGTTCGCGATCGAGAGCTAGAATCATTTCCGCAGACTTAGCACGCTCCTTCTCCATGTCCTCCATAATATCGTGCACCCGCTTCTGGACTGTCTTGGGCGTAATCCCATGCTCGGTGTTGTACGCTACTTGAATCGCGCGTCTGCGATTGGTCTCATCGATTGCGCGTTTCATCGAGCCGGTGACAGTGTCTGCATACAAAATCACCCTGCCCTCTACGTTGCGCGCAGCTCGGCCGATAGTTTGGATCAAACTTGTCTCGCTACGCAAGAAGCCCTCTTTGTCTGCATCAAGTATCCCAATCAGTGCCACCTCGGGCAGATCGAGCCCCTCGCGCAGTAAGTTCACGCCCACAATTACATCAAATTTGCCTTGCCTAAACTCACGCAAGATTTTAATGCGCTCAAGAGTTTTGATCTCGCTATGTAAGTACTCGGCTTTAATATTCTTCTCCTTCAAGTACGTGCTCAAGTCCTCGGCCATTTTTTTAGTCAATGTAGTAGCTATCACTCTGAAGCCCTTCGCAATCACTTTTTCTGCCTCGCGCATCAGATCAGGGATCTGCTCGCGGCACGGCTTCACAACTAGCTCTGGATCTATCAAACCTGTCGGGCGAATTATTTGCTCGGTGACATTACCTTTTTCTAATTCATACTTGCCGGGCGTGGCTGATGTATAGATCACTTGTCCTACACGTTCCTCAAATTCCGCAAACTTAAGCGGTCTGTTGTCGAGCGCGCTGGGTAACCTGAAGCCGTGCTTTATCAAAACTTTTTTACGCGATTCGTCACCGGCATACATGCCAGATATCTGCGGCACTGTCACATGCGACTCGTCTATCACAGTCAAGAAGTCTTTTCCGAAATACGAAAGTAGTGTATCCGGGGCCGAGCCAGGTGTACGACCAGACAAGTGCCTTGAGTAGTTTTCGATACCAGAGCAGTAGCCCACTTCTTTGATCATAGCCAGATCATAGTTAGTGCGGCGCTTGAGCCTATCTGCCTCAAGCAGCTTGCCCTCACGTTCAAAATACTTTAGCCGCTCGTTAAGTTCTTCTTTGATACTCTTGACTGCGCGCTTCTGTTGATCAAGCGTGGTAATGAAGTGCTTGGCTGGAAATAAGAAAATACTCTGCACTTCATCTATTACAGTTCTGCTTATGGCATCAACCTTCTGAATTTTCTCAATGCCATGTGTGTCACCTGCCTGCGCAGGCAGGAAATAAATTTGGTAAACATAGGTTTCAGAAACTGGCATGATCTCCACCGAGCCGCCCACAGCTCTGAATGTGCCAGAATTTAGATCAGCATTCGTGCGTGTATAGAAAATGCTCACAAGTTTGCGCAAGAGTTCATTCCGGCCCAATTTCTGTCCCACACTTAACTTTAGGTTTTCCTTCTCATATTCTGCTGGACTACCTAAGCCGTATATGCACGATACACTGGCAACAATTATCACATCCTTGCGACTAAGCAGAGCTTGCGTGCTCGCGTGCCGTAATCTCTCAATTTCCTCGTTTATACTCGCATCTTTCTCAATATATGTGTCTGTGACTGGCAAATATGCCTCGGGTTGATAGTAATCGTAATAACTTACAAAATAGTGCACGGCATTCTCTGGGAAAAACTCGCGATATTCCTGCGCCAGTTGCGCCGCAAGAGTCTTGTTGTGAGCAATCACAAGCGTAGGCTTCTGAATTTGAGCGATTATATTTGCAACAGTAAAAGTCTTCCCCGACCCCGTCACCCCCATGAGCGTCTGATGTCGCTTCCCTTCCAGCAATCCAGCTTCCAGCTTCTTAATAGCTAGATTCTGATCCCCCGCAGGCAAAAAATCTGACTTGAGTTTAAAGACTTGACTCATGTGACTATGTATTATAACATATTTTCGGAGGGCACACCAGCCATGAGCCTAAACGGAGCGCTGCACCAGCTGGATTCGCACGGCAAGTACCCCGAAGAGTACCCGAGGGCAATCCCGCCCGTCACCAGCCTCATCCCCCACCGAGGGCCGATGCTCTTGGTTGACATGGTGGTCGAGTTCAGCGACATGAACCTGATCGCCACTCACAAGGTCTCCAAGGAGCCGTTCTGGGCCACTGGCCACTTCCCTGCGCCGATCGGACCGATCATGCCCGGGGTGCTCATCGTCGAGGCGATGGCACAAGCCGCTGGCTGCCACGCCAAGCTCACCTGCTGCAGGAACGCAAAGAAGGGCTTCCTCGTCGGGATCGACGGGACTCGCTTCTACGCCACAGTGGTGCCTCGTGACATCCTCGAACTCGCCGCGCTGCGCGTTCGAGGCCGCGGTGGATATCATGTGTATGAGACAACGGTCAAACGAGGCCGCGAACTCGTCGCGAAGGCGGTGCTGCAGATCCAGACGAGCTCAGAGTGACATGCCACGAGCCCGGCCTTCCTTTCGGAAGCCGGGCTCGATTGCTAACTAAATTTCGAGAGAAATTTTCGCTTTAGCTCGATGAAACTTCCATTTAATATCGATTCGCGGATTTGCTTAAGTAAATTTGTGATGAAAAATAAATTATGCAGGCTTGTTAGTTCGTAGGCTAGTAACTCGTGCGCTGCGAACAAGTGATGTAAGTACGCACTTGTGTAATTCTTGCACGTACTGCACTGGCACTCTGGATCAACTGGTTCGAGTAGTTCGCGATACTTGGCGTTCTTCACACTCACTTCGCCACTGTGTGTGTATAATTGCCCGCTGCGAGCCTTGCGCGTGGCGGCCACGCAATCGAATGTGTCGATGCCGTTTTCTACTCCCGCAAACAAGTCTGCCGGTTCACCCACGCCAAGTAAGTGCCTGGGCTTACCTTCCGGCAGTTCTTCACAAACCCAACGCACGGCAGTACCCATATCTTCTTTAACAAAGCTGCCCCCAATCGCATACCCCTCGAACCCCACTTCGCCAAGGCTTCGCGGGGCGCTGCCCAATGCAGCGATATCTCGCGCGCTTTTGCGCCGCAAATCTTCATAACGCCCTCCCTGCACTATGCCAAACAGAGCCGGGGCGGTAGGCGGATTGCCCAATGCCGATGGTCTGGGGATTTTTTCCGAGGACCTCGGCAGGGGGTAATTCGCCTGTAGCCTCTTATGTTCTATCAAGCAGCGCTCGGCCCAGAGTCTTGTGCGTTCTATTGCTTTCTCGTGCGCCTCACGGGGCGCATGGGGTGATACACACTCATCAAACGCAAGAATTATATCGGCTCCCAGGTTGTGCTGAATCTGGATCGAGCTCTCGGGTGTAAACCTGTGCTCACTGCCATCAATATGCGAGTAGAATGTCACACCATCGTCGTCTACTCTAGCCTTTTTAGGATGTTGTGAAGGATTGTACTCCACATCTTCATAACCAATAAATTTTGAAATGCCAGTGCCAAACGCTTCGCCGAGCGAAAATGCTTGGAAGCCGCCAGAATCTGTAAATATGGGACCTGACCAGTTCATGAACTTGTGCAATCCTCCAATCCGCTTAATCAGCTCATCGCCCGGCTGCAAGTACAAGTGATAAGTATTAGCAAGCACAGACTCAACCCCCATCTCTCTTAAGCTCTCAACATCAAGCGCTTTGACAGTAGCTTTAGTAGCAGCCGCCGTGAGGGCCGGCGTGTGAATCACGCCGTGAGCGGTCTCAAGCACACCAGCGCGCGCCATCCCCAACTTTTTCTCAATCTTGAAGGCAAGTCCTCCCATCTTTATTTAGTCTTACTGCCAACTCCTCAACTACAGGATCCTTAAACTGATCGTCAAAAGTTAATTTGACTATTAATCCACTCATCACGCCCTCATTAAACCATTGATCGAAGATGAAGTTACCTAATGAATAGAAAATATATTTGTCTCGGTACACTTCTATCTCCTGCACCACATGCGGATGCGAGCCTATTATCACATCAGCTCCCGCGTCTATAAATTCATGGGCGAGGTTCTGCTCTGCGGGGCTACTTGATGCGTACTCCTGCCCCCAATGCGTGTACACAACTACATAATTATCTTCTGCCTTATTATCTTGTATCTGCCTTACGGTTGAACTCGCGACGGGCTTCCAAAATTCGTTATAACCTATTAGCGCGATTTTTCTCTGTGGTAACTCTATGTATGCAATGCTTGATGTTGTGGCATTATCTTTTTGGGGTTCCCCAAAATATTTTATCCCTGCTTTATCAAGATAATTCCTAGTTTGCTCTAGGCCGCTCCAGCCGAAATTGAGTATGTGATTATTGCCCAAGTTCACATAGCCAACATTATTGAGCAAGAGCGCGTCTGTGATCTTGGGCGAAAATGTGAATTGGAAGTTGGGGGCACTGCCTACCTTGCTACCCACACTCACTGATCTGTTACTAGTAATCGGCCCCTCAAGATTGCCCACAACTATCGTCTGTTCTATAAGCACATCCTTGATGCAAGAAAGCAAATATGAATAACCTTCTTTCTCCCCAATAGTCCTGATAGAGCGATCGAACATCATGTCGCCCACAAAGAGCACAGAAGTTGCCGGCAATTGCTCTACTTCCTCCTCTGGCGCTACAAAATTTACCACTCCCGTGCGCAATATTAATATGCCGGCTCCGGCTAGAATAATGACAAGAAAAAATATCTTTGCAATCTTACTCATAACGCAGCGCCTCGATGGGACTCTTGCGCGAAGCAACGCGCGCAGGATAGATGCCGAAGACAAGCCCCACAAGCACTGACACAATTATACCTGCAAATGCGCCCATATAGGGAAAGACGAAGCCCCAATCAAGTCCGGCAAATTGGCGAACCGCGATTGCAGCCACATATGAGAAGAGCGAACCGAGCACGACCCCAATCACGCCACCTGCACCAGTTAGCATCACCGCCTCGGTGAGAAACTGCAAGAGAATGTCGCGATCCGTGGCACCGAGTGCCTTACGCAAGCCAATCTCGCGCGTGCGCTCTGTAACAGAGACAAGCATGATATTCATAACCCCCACGCCACCCACCACCAGGGCAATCGTAACTACGAACGACAAGAATAATGTGAACGCGCCAATGATAGTGCTGATCTGATCGACCAGACCCTGTTGCGTCTCGACGTGGAAGTCATCCTCTTCTGGATCCGTGATATTGTGAAGATCACGCAATGTGCGAGTGATATCGGCCGCCATCCGATCGACCACGTCCACCGAACTTGCCCTAACCACAAACTGCGAGTAATGACCCTCGCCAGTTAGGTAAGTTTGGGCAGTACTGTATGGCACCACTATCAAATCGTCAACGTTGAAGAATACTGCTTGCCCCTGCGGTGCGTAAGTCCCCACAACTCTGAAGCGCTTATTCTTGATCGTGAGGTACTTGCCGAGCGCCTCCTCTGTACCAAAGAGTTCCTCGCGCACGTCCGAACCAATAACAGCTACCGCAGATTTGCTCCCAATATCAGCATCATCGAAATTAACTCCTTCTGCAAGTTTGAGTCCCATATTCTCCATCATGAATTCGGCCGAGAAACCAAGCACAGTGGCGCTCACAGTCTCGCCTTGATACGAAGCCCCGCCGGAGACAAAAATTTCTGGTGATATGTCTATCAAATCCGGAACGTTTGCCTTCCTACTAATTGCCTCAAGTTCGCGGTCCTTGAGCGAGTCAGACAATAGTGACTGGGCAAAGTCGCTGGGACCCTTGGGCTCCTTGCCTGGCTGGACCACAACTGTCTCACCACCCAAGCCAGAGAGCTCGCTCGTGATCAGGTTCTCGGCACCCTTTCCGGCTGCACTCACCATCATAATGGCGGCAATACCGATCACGATGCCCAGAATAGTTAAGAGAGAACGGGACATTCTGCCACGAAGTGAAGTGAAAGCCGTCTTGTATGTAAATTTAAATCTCATGAAGTTTTCTGAACAATGTCTGACTCTATGCGACCATCGCGAATCTTGACTAGCCTCTTGCCAAAGCTAGCAATCTTCTCGTCGTGAGTAATCAAGACTACAGTCTTGCCTTCGGAATTAAGCTTCTTGAAAATATCCATCACTTGTGTTCCTGATTTGCTGTCAAGATTGCCTGTCGGCTCGTCGGCGAAAATAATTTCGGGTGAGACAACCAGAGCTCTTGCGATTGCCACGCGCTGTCGCTCGCCACCCGAG
>Ga0209541_10012817_pt1 | contig 12924 bp, 12 predicted proteins | sample RifCSPlowO2_01_FD_184027 | JGI IMG/M metagenome (GOLD analysis project Ga0209541, IMG submission 184027) | Groundwater microbial communities from Rifle, Colorado - Rifle CSP2_plank lowO2_0.1 (SPAdes) (version 2) | ecosystem: Environmental > Aquatic > Deep subsurface > Groundwater | place...
TTTGGCTTCAGCAGCTTTTTTGGCTTCAGCTTCATCAGAAGCTCTTTTGGCTTCAGCAGCTTTTTTGGCTTCAGCTTCATCAGAAGCTCTTTTGGCTTCAGCAGCTTTTTTGGCTGCGTCTGCTGCTCGTTGGCTTGCGGCGGCTGTGATAGCAGATCGTTTCGGAGCCGCATGGAACCTTACGCCAAATATCCCAGTTCCTATTAATGACTTTAAACCACTATTAGATAAAGATTTTCTGGAAAGCTCATCACGATCTTCTTGAGCAAGGACATTATCACCTTTATCACCTTGTCCAAGTAACCTACTAACTACATTGCAACCAATTATAGCAAAATCCTCTCTGCATCTTGTTATTTTTATATCACCCGCTTTTTTCGCCCCTTGATATCTAGCCTTCAATCCCTCCAATCCTCCTTCAACCCCTTTAACATCCCCTGCTTTTATTTTTATGGCAGATCTTATTGCTTCAAACAATTCATCAACCTTTCCTTCTTTAAAACCACTTATCCCAGACATTTGTCCATGTAGTGCTTTAAGAGCTAAAAGTAACGGCTCTGCTTCTATTCTTTCATTACGAATGCTTTTACTTTTTCTACCTTTTTTTAAAGCCACAGCTGCTTCTTTTGCTGCTACTAGCATTCGCCATTCTGCTCCTTGCCTTCGCCTTTCTGCTAAAGCAACTCTAGCTGCTTGTTCTGATTGATCCGAAACTTGAGTTCTGGCATCTCTGCGCACAGCACTTTGTGCTCTACCAACAACAACCATTGAACTACTTTCACTACTTGTAGCAGGTGATGCCGCTGGGGAAGAAATTGATGGAAGCAATCTTGCACGACCAGGAGAAAATTGTGACGTAGAATGAGGAAACGGAGTAACAGTAACTCGTGTAGTATCCCCCGTACTTCCAATAGTATCCCCCGTACTTCCAAGAGTTCTGCGAGGGATAGCGACTCTAGCCAGGGATTGTTCTATGGCACGTTCAATTTTGTTTAAAACTTCTTCAGTTTCAGTCAATTTTCTATCTCCACATATAGCTCCATATATTGATACTGAAACAGCTTTCAAAGCTATTACAACAATCTGTAATTTCTTTAATTGCTCTGATTTTCCTGTTTCTCCAGTCACATCTTTCAAATACAACGCACATTGAGCTAATAAACTGGCCCTATTTTTAGTACCACCCATTATTTGATCAGATATTTGATCAGACAGAGCCTCCTGGAAAAAAGCCGTATTTACAAATGTAGTTACAAATGAATGTAATGAAGTGTAGTCACGCGACTCAGGTTTCAAAAGCGTCGTTAACCTTGATTGAAAATAAACAAACCTTTCCGCAACAATGCCAGTTACAGATGGTGGTCTTACTCTAGATGGTGGTCTTACTCCACCAACTCTACCCCTCATGCAAAATCAAAATATGTCTTTAAAACAAAAATAATTACTCCCTCGTTTATACCCATTCCACCTGAAGAAGTTTTACCCGCCTTGCAATTAAAAACTCACAAAACTAACTTGCAGCAGCTTTTTTGAAGGCATCACACGAAGGCATGTATGGATGCCACTTCTTAAAACCCAACCCCAATAACGCTTAAAAATAATCTTCGTCTTACTCTCAAACCAGTTGAGAAAGTCGGAGAAAGAAAAACACATTCTTACCATTTGTGGATGGGTGGCCTCTGGTGAAAAGGCACTTTAAGGCACTTTTAGTTTATGGATGGGTGGCCGAGCGGTTTAAGGCACCGGTCTTGAAAACCGACGTGGGTTAAAAGCCCACCGTGAGTTCGAATCTCACCCCATCCGCCATCCGCTTTCGCTTCGCTACAGCGCGATTAGGAGATAAACAACGGATTTGTAGCGAAGTGAAAGCTGATGACCGCGCTGTAGCACGAAGTGCGTAAGCGGGCTAGTCCCACAAATTCCAAACCCACCAACTCTGATCACCCTCAGAAAATGCATTACACTTACATCCTCCAGTCCCTATCCAATCCCGATCATTTCTATGTCGGTTATACTTCTGATCTCAAACGTCGCCTCACCGAGCACAATTCCGGTAAATCAATCCACACTAACAAATTTCTTCCTTGGAAAATTAAAAATTATATCGCCTTTGAAGAAGCGAACAAAGCTGCTGAATTTGAGAAATTTTTAAAATCAGGAAATGGTCGGCTTTTTGTGAAAAAGTATTTTTAAAAATGGAGAAAATTGGAGAATTTTTCTGCGGATGATATACCAAAACATAAATTTATACTCCCAACCAACTTCGTCTTTTTGGTAAAAATTAAAACTAAAAAAAGCAGCAGTATGTCTAAATACAGCAGCTTTTTTTAGTTTTAATTTTTCCTCAAAAATCCTTTGTTGGTTGGGAGTATAAATTTATGTTTTGGTATATTGTGCAAAGCCTTGATACTGCTAATCAAAATTCGGTGAACATGAAACGGAGATTTTGCTTATTTTTTGACAAAATTACTCACCGTATTTCCAGATACGCTTCGTAATTTTATCAAAAAAGCACTAAAAACATGCTAAAATCTGGGGTTAAAAAGATTCAGGACAGGCTCTTAGAAAAGAGACACCCATACCTTTCAGAGACTGTCGCAAATCCCCGTTTCTTACCATTTTCAAACTCGACGAGCCCTCACAAATCAAGGGTTCAGATTTTTCAGAAAGTTGATTTGCGACATGGCCTTTCAGTATTTTTGTGAATTAAAATTATCTCAAAGTTTTTAACTGATCACTTGCCAACAGTGACTTCACCTGCGAAATCGCAATTTTATTCAGATTCTTTAATCTCTCACTTTGTGATAAATTTTGTCTGATCAAAACCGAATTGATGCTTTCCAAATTTGTCATCACAACTAGCTGTTCTAACCCCAATAACGCTTAAGGAATTATGGCTTAAGTCTACAAACTCTAAGTAAAGCCAATAAACTCCACCACACTGTCACCCCGCACTTGTTGCGGGGTCCATTTGGTCGCAACCAATAAAATCAAGTTTTTGACGAGATGGACCCCGCAACAAGTGCGGGGTGACAGTGTGGTGAGATTTGTGATTTAGCTTAGAGTCTGTAAGTTTGAATCTGGGTTTCTTAAACGTTATTGGGGTTGTTCTAAAGTTGCATTGTCCCGCAAATTTCCTTCAAAGTCAGGATTTTCTTTACGAAATTCGGCGGCAGTTTTTCCAAACAAAGCAACATTTAACAAATCTGCTTCATTGGCGTAAATCGTTGATATTTGCCGCTTGGAGAGAGTTTTAGGAATCAGATTTTCTTTAATGGCATCGGTATGAATACGATAATTTATTTTCGCCAAAGTGCGTTGCAAATTCCATTCCAACTTCAAACGATTATTTTCATCTTCTTTTAAACGCTGAAATTCTTTTACTAAGTAAAGTTTAAATTCCGCAGAAACCCAAGAAGCAAACTCGAAGGCAATATCCTTATGAGCAAAGGTTCCACCTGTTTTACCAGCTTTAGAAATAATCCCAATCGCATCCGTCTTTTCTATCCATTTAGGGACTGTCGCAAATCCCCGTTTCTTACCATTTTCAAACTCGACGAGCCCTCACAAATCAAGGGTTCAGATTTTTCAGAAAGTTGATTTGCGACATGGCCATTTACGATATTCCGTAAGTTACACCACGCCCCTTCCCAAAAGACCTAATCTTTTTCATTTCCACCAATTCCCTCAATTTTACCTTCAGAGTATTGCGATTGGCATCTGACAATCGCTGGATTTCAGACACTGAAAGATGATTGTGATTTTTAAGAATTTTTAGAATTTTGAGATGAAGTTCGTGAAAATTTTCTTGAAGGATTTTTTCAGCTTTGACCTTTCTCTCCAAATTATCCTTTTGTTTCTTGAGCGATTTTAGAAAAAACAAAATCCAGTTTTCGAATTTGATTTTCTTGGCTTCGAGTGTGGTTTGACAATCTCTGAGGTTTTTGTAGTAGAGGTCTTTATTGTCTTCAATAATACTCTCAAGCGAACTATACTGGATGTAGCTGTAGCATAGTTTTAAAAGCAGCAAATTTGTAAGAATTCTTGAGAGCCTCCCATTACCATCTTGAAAGGGATGAATCGCTAAAAAAATTACGATAAAAATTCCGGTGATAATCAGTGGGTGAGTTTCTTTTAGCTCGAAAGCCTTATTCGTCCATTCAAGCAAATCCGCCATTTTCATTGGCGTTTCAAATGGTGTAGCGGTTTTAAAAACTATGCCGATTTCTTTTCCTTTGGCGTCAAAAGCCACAACATGGTTATCGAGTTTTTTGTATTCGCCTCTGTGACGAACATCCTTTGAGCTATGTTTGAGAAGGATCGAATGAAGTTGTTTGAGGTGATTTTCTGTTAGTTTTAAATCTTCAAAATTTTCGAGAATCAAATCCATCGCATCAGAATAGCCGACGACTTCTTCCTCATCGCGGCTTCTGAAAGATTTTTTTTTGATCTTGGAAAGAAGAGTTTCAACTTGAGCATCAGTCAGCTTAACACCTTCAATGCGAGTGCTGGAGGCAACAGATTCAATCGTTGCTGATTTTTTAAGCATCCTAAGACGATCAGGAGAAAGTGTGTTTATTGCCTGCCACTTGCCTTTAAATTCATCGAGCTCGCTGATGAGATTGAGGATTTCGTTGGTGATTGTGATTTTGTATTTGGTCATTCTAGAATCGGTTGATTGTTATCGGTTGATTGTTTACGAAAACAACAATCTCAACTTAAAATTCAAACAACAAAATATCCACAAAAATATCCAATTATATCCGTTTCAGAATTGCAAAAAGTTTAGAGCCTGTCCTGAATCTTTTTTAACCCCAGATTTTAGAGCCCAGGCTCTAAGAACCTGTCCTAAATCTTTTTTAACCCCATATTTTACCCTGTTTTTGCTTATTTTTTGACAAAATTACTCACCGTATTTCCAGATACGCTTCGTAATTTTGTCAAAAAAGCGCTAAAAACATGCTAAAATCTGGGGTTAAAAAAGATTCAGGACAGGTTCTAACAACACTTTTTCTAAAAGATTAAGAAGAAAATTTATGCTTGGAAAATATTGGCTTATTCTAACAATTATAATCATCTCATCAATAAGCGTATTTTTCTTAGTGATCTTCAAGAAAAGCCAGCCAAGCCATTTAGATAAAAACACCAACCGCCTAATCGAATCAACCAGTCCGTATCTTTTGCAACATGCTCATAATCCGGTAAATTGGTATCCATGGGGCGTGGAAGCATTCGCTAAAGCGCGTAAAGAAAACAAACCAATACTACTCTCAATTGGCTATTCCACTTGCTATTGGTGTCATGTGATGGAGCGGGAAGTTTTTGAAGATCGTGAGATCGCCAAAATAATGAATGATTCAATCATCAGCATCAAAGTTGATCGCGAAGAAAGACCGGACATTGATGAAATTTATATGACAGCTACGCAACTCATCACTCGTGGTGGTTGGCCGAATAATGTTTTTGTAACTCCGGATTTAAAACCATTTTTTGCCGGAACATATTTTTCAGGCTCTGATTTTTCATCTCTGATTAAGCAAATAGATAAGGCCTGGAAGGAGCAGCAAAAGGAAATAGAAAAGCAATCCGAGCAGCTTGCTAACACCATCATCAAAATCAAAGAACAAGAAAACAACAATGCAGGCGGCCTTCCATCGCAACAAACAGCTCAATTGCTGTTCGAACATTTTTCCAATTACTACGATGAAAAGCTCGGAGGTTTTTACCAGGCGCCAAAATTTCCCAATGAAGATGCGTTGCTTTTTCTACTCTCTTTTTCCGAGTTAAAAAAGAATGCCAAAGCTTTAGAGATGGTAAAAAATACTCTGCATAAAATGTCTGAGGGTGGCATTTTTGATCATATTGGCGGCGGATTTCATCGCTATTCAACTGATGCGAATTGGCATATTCCCCATTTTGAAAAAATGCTCTACAATCAGGCTTTGCTTGGTCGTGCTTACACAGAACTTTACAAAATTTCTGGATCAGAAATTGATCGCGATGTTGCAGAAAAAATTTATGATTACGTTTTGCAGCTAATGAGTGATGAGCAAGGTGGATTTTATTCTGCTCTTGATGCCGAAACTGACGAGGTGGAAGGCGCTTATTATGCTTGGACTAGAAGCGAATTGGAAACTGCTTTGGATCAGAAGAAATTAGCTTGGCTGGATCAGCATTACGGATTCGCCAATATTCCAAAAATCTGGGGACATAAAAATAGCGATGGAAAAATTTTATATCTCAAACAGCAGCTTACTCAAAAAGATTTGAAACAAAATCGGGAGGTAATGAGTGACTTATTTGCGGTACGAAGCAAAAGAAAACTTCCTCATCTTGATGATAAAGTTATTACAGCCTGGAATGGTTTAATGATTGATTCTTTTGCTAAAGCTGGAATCGCATTTCAAAGAAAAGACTACATCGAATCCGCAAAGAAATCAGCAGATTTTATTTTGAAGAATTTACAAAAAGAAGATGGCAGTCTTTATCGCACTTTTCGAGCTAGTAAGGCTAACACAGATGGGTTTTTTGAAGATTACAGCTTTATGATTCAGGGTCTTGCTTCTCTTTATCAAGCAAGCAATGAAACGAAATATCTTGAAGCTGCGAAGTCTCTTGCAGAAAAGTCACAAGAGTTATTTTGGGATAAGAAAAATGGTGGCTATTTCTTCACCGATGGAAGTGAGAAATTATTGGTAAGAATGAAAAATGCCGAAGATTCAGCTATTCCTTCTGGCAATGCTGTGATGGCTAATGCGTTATTCGATTTATATTCAATAACTGGCGATGAAAAATGGAAAAATCAGGCAGAAGAAATTTTAAAAGCGTTTGCCCTTGCAATGCAGCAAAACCCAAGAGCCTATACTCACATGGTACACGCTTTGATGCGTGATGACAAAGTCTCAGACAGAATCCAAATTAAAAACTATTCACAAAAAAATCATGAATCATCAATAGAAACTAAGGGCTATGTAGAAGTTTCTGCTCCTAAAGCATTGATATCAAAAACGAAAAATGGCATCGAATTAATCGTAAAATTAAAAATGGAAAAAGGCTGGCATATCAATGCCAATAAGGCTTCTTTGAGTTTTTTAATTCCGACATCAGTTGATGTAAGGGATGATGATGGAAAGGTAAAAATAAAAAATATAGATTATCCAAAACCAAAAGAGATCAACACTCCTCTGGGCAAAATTGATGTTTATGAAGGAGAAATTTCTATCCCAATAAAAATTTCACTACCAGAAAAGATAAAAAATCCTCGTATTTTAATTCGCGCTCAAGCCTGCAAGGATGCTTCCTGCTTGCTTCCATCTGATTGGGTGATACCTTTAAATTATTAATAACTTACAAAAGGAGACTTTATGAAATTTTTACAAATAATAATGGGACTGTCGCAAATTCACGTTTCTCACCATTTTCAAACTCGACGAGCCCTTGTAAATCAAGGGTTCAGATTTTTCAGAAAGTTGATTTGCGACATGGCAATAATAGCTTCGGTTATTTTTTCTTCTGCAAACAGTTATGCCGCCGTTAACACTAATGAATCTAACATATCTCTAAATCCTAATGAAGTTCTGTTGGAAGTGCATGGCATAGTTTGCTCCTTTTGTTCATTTGGCGTACAAAAAAAACTCTCAAAATTATCATTTGTCGATTTGTCAAAATATAAAAAAGGCTCACTTATAGAAATCGAAAAACAAAGAGTGACTATTGCCATAAAACCAAATGAGCAGGCCGATATCAAATTAGTATATGATTCTATCAGGTCTGGAGGTTATAACCCTAAGCAGGCATGGATATCCGATGCGAATGGAAAAATTACCCATTACGACAAAGATAAATAATGAGAGAGGGAATTTTAATTTTTGTAATATCGTTATTTAGTAACTTTTTTGTTATCTCTACTTATGCCCATCAACCGGTAATGGACATGGCTCCGCGTTGGGAAGAAGGCTATGGTTTTCAGCTGCGTCATGACAGGTTCTTAGAATTTTAAAATTGGAGAAAATTATGAAACCAAGAAAATGGGGTATATTACTATTATTTACTTCTGCTGCTACACTGATTTGTTGTGCGATACCAATTTTACTGGTTACTCTTGGAATGGGTGCGGTGGTAGCATCACTAGCTTTCAATGTTCCATTTTTGATTACTTTAAGTCAGCATAAGGGATGGATGTTCATAGGAACTGCAATAATTCTTCTATTGGCAGGATGGGTTCTTTATCGACCAGGAAGAACTTGCCCAACTGATCCAGAACTTGCTAAATTATGTGCTAAGGCAAATAAGTGGAATGTAATTTTTTATTGGGGTTCTGTAATAATTTGGATGATCGGTTTTATCACAGCTTATTTATTACCATTTTTATCTTATTGATTTGAATAACTCCTTTTTCTGCAAAATTTAGCAAAAAATCCATCAACAGATAGCGTTCCACTACCATAAATCACCAAAGTTGAAAGCAAGAATAACCAATAAAAATGTTCCTGATTTTGAAAAACAAAAAACTGAATCACCAGCGCCATACCAATTAAAGGCAAGGCAGTAAGGCGAGTTAAAATACCGGCCATAATTGCAGCAGAGCATCCAAGCTCAAAAGCCATTGCTGAAATTGCGGCGAATTTTGGCGATATGAATGGTAATGAATATTCATACTCGAAAAGCGTAATTGCCTGTTCAATGTTTGAGAATTTTGTTAATCCGCTTTTAAAGAATATTAGTCCGATCCAAACCCTGATTGCTAAGAGTAGAATTGATGAGAGATAATTTTCTAAAAAATTCACATATTTGCGGTAAAGATTTTTGATTAAACCACATATTAAACCACGGGCATAATTAATTTTTGTTGGGCAAAAGATCATAAATTTATTAAGTTTTAGTTAAACTGAAAAGCTGCTCAAAACGCTGTTTGCGAGATATTTTTGCAAACATGTCTGAATGTTAATTTTGTATTTTTCGTAAATTTGGTAGAGGCTTAAATTTTCTTTTACGCCGCTTAAGAAATTGAATTCACCTTTGGAGATTCTTTCTGCCTTCACCTCAATATCATGTCGATAAATCACAAAATAATTTTGCTTCTTTTGCGGTTTGGATTGCTTTTTTTTGCTTAGCAAATTGTAGCCAGAATCAATCAAAAAGCAGGATGGATGAAGTTTAAATTTTACATCAAATAACTTTTCTGCGGAAAGATTTTGTAACGCTTCAATGTTTATGAGTTGAACATCTTGTGCCAGATAAGATTTGTGCTGAAGCCATTCAAAACCAGCAATTTCTTGTAAAAATTTATCTTTTTTTTCTGCAAAAAAATCTGCGAAATTTACTCCGTAATCATCAAGATTTCCGCTATAAGATCGGTTTTGTTTTATGAATTCTTTGCAGAGATTTTTGAACTTTTTCTCTCCAGTAAATTGATAAATTTTTGGATAGGTAATTCTTAAAGAATCTGTCAGAGTGGCATAGAGATTATTGCGATAAATATCGAACAATTCTTCCTTTGGAGCCTTGCCATCCTTTATTGATTGAAGCACATCCAACTTTGATCCGTCATAGACGCCATCAATGAATTTGTTTTGCAAAGCTGAGAGTTTTGTCATCGTTTTAAGTTGAAAATTTTATTACAGTTAAGCCACAGACATTATTTTCTGCATCTCGTCGAATAACACCCCGAACTCTGGAATCTCCTGGTCCCATTCAAGTAATGTCGGTGCCTCAATTTTAAATTTCTTAACGAAATTTCCGTATAATTCTAAAACCTCATCACAGACGTGTGTACTATGTGTATCGATTCTAATTTCCTTATTACCGTTATATTTGTGAAGGATATGCTCAGGAATTCTAATTTTATTGCCGCGATATTCGTAAATGCTGTGTCCCGCAAGATGAAATTCTTTGACTTTGCTGATGTCGATTTGGTCAAAATATGGAGCTGGATCTAGTCCAAAATTTTTTGAGCTGACATAGACATTGTTCACATCCAACAAGATTCCACAATTTGTCCTGGCTGCTATTTCATTTAAAAAATCAACTTCTGGAATTTTTGTTTCTTCGTATTCCAAATATGCGGAGGGATTTTCAATCAAGAGTTCTCTGCCGAAAAAATCTTGAGCGTGATTTACATTGTCACAAAAAATTTCTAAATTTTCCCTGTTGTAAGGAATTGGCAAGAGGTCGTTTGAGGTACCGGAATCTTGGGAGCTACTCCAAGAAAGATGGTCGGAAAATAAAAATGGCTTAAAGCGATCGAGAAGATTTTTGATGCTCTTAAGATGTTTTTTATCTAGTCCGCAGGCAGAGCCAAGAGAAAGTCCAACGCAATGAAAACTAAGCGGATAAAGCTCAGAAATTTTTGACAAGAAATCTAATGATGCACCACCTTCAGCAATAAAGTTTTCGGTATGAACTTCAAAGAAATCAACTTTGGGATTGTTCTGAATAACATGCTGATGATGTGGATGTCTGAGGCCCAGACCAAAAATTTTTCTAACCATGATTATCCTCAATTTGTTTTGGAATACATTTTACATTTCCGTAAGAGCAGAAAACGCAGCAATCACCACTCTTTGGTTTTAGAAGTTTTTCGCAGCTCTTGCAGGTATAAAAATACATGCAGGAATCTGTGGGAATAACCTCACTTGCACTAAAGCCGCAATATGGACATGTTATGATCGCAGATGTTGCAAGTAAGGCCATAGATTAATACCAACCAAACATAAAATGCCCCGCTACAGCAACAGCAATAACCATTACCAACATCATTTTTTCATGAATGCACATACCCTTCTTTTTCTGTACATTTTTCACTTAATTTACACATTTTAGACATAATTTCTCCCCATTTTTCTTAATAAAAACCCCTCATTTGCAGTTAACAAATGAGGGGTGTGTTTTACTCAGCTTTTTTAGATGCAGAGCAGTTTGTTTTGCCTTCTTTCATTGAAGATGAGCAGTTCATTTTTCCATCCTTTGCTGTGGAGCAAGAATGTTTTGAAGAACAGCTAGATTTTTCTGATTTAGTTTTGTCGCCTTTAAACATACAATTATGTTTGTCAGACATCATACCGCAAGCTGATAAGCCACCAGTAAGAACTACACCGGCAATTGCCAATTTAGCTGATTTTAAAAATTTAGATTTTTTTGACATAAGTTTGATTGATTTAAGGATTGTTCTTAAAATTTTGTGTCCAGAATAATTAGATCCTGAAACAAGTTCAGGATGACAATCTGGGGAAGATGGTTTCAAAACATGTCATCCTGAACTTGTTTCAGGATCTGTTTTTAGAGACACAATATTTTTGATAACAATCACCTCTTAAAAAAACTGATTATTAATCTGACCGGATACAAAACGATGTAAATCGCAGTGCATATTGGGCAGCCAAGAAATTTAAAAACTTTACAACCTTCCTTATCACAGCTTTTGCCGCTCTGATTTGGATTATTGTTTTGTTTATTTTCCTTCATGAACTTTATGAATTGGAAGGTTTTACAGAGCCGTTAACTAGCCTGTCACAAGTTCCTGTTGGCAAATAAACCCATTCTGATTTATCGCCATTTACAGTTGCTGCACCAGCACATGAATGCCCGCCTTTCTTTGCAGAAGCACAATCATTTTTTCCAGCTTTTACAACGCCGTAACATTTTTCCATTTTAGCATCTTTTGCCAAAGCTGCGTTTGATGACATGATAACAACACCAGCAATTGCCAGAGTTGCAGATTTTAAAAATTTAGATTTTTTTGACATAATTTATTTTTTAAAAGTTGATAAAAATTCCCTAGAGCCTGTCTTCAAACTCATCACAGCTCGATTTTTCAGAAATTTTGCGACTTTTCGGCAAAATTTTGCTGCTGTATCTGGCATACTGCAAAAAATTTTGCCAAAAAACGAGCCAAAATTTGGGCAAAAGCGAAATGTGGTGGGTTTGAAAACAGGCTCTAAGTAAGAAACTTGATAGTACGCAGGTTGCTATTTTTCCAACTAAAACTTTGGTCATAAAATTAAAATCTATAATGGGACTGTCGCAAATCCCCATTTCTTACCATTTTTAAACTCGACGAGCCATTGTAAATCAAGGGATCAGATTTTTCAGAAAGTTGATTTGCGACATGGCCATAATGCGTTTCATCACTCCTCTCTAAATGCCTTGTAAGCTGAATCAGAAATCGGTGTAAACATATAAGAAATTAGCGATCTTGATCCGGTTATGATAAAGACTTGTGCCGGCATTCCGGGATAGAGCTCAATTTTACTTTTAAGTTTTTCGATGTCTTTTTTGCTGATGGAAATTCTGGCCAAGAAATAAGATTCTCTGGTTTGCTCGTTGGTTAAAATATCCGGAGAAATGTTGATTACTTCGCCATTAAGCTTTGGAACTTTTTTGCCTTTATAAGCTGTCAGCTGGATTTTTGATTTCATGCCAATCACCACATTGTCAATATCCTGCGGCTTAACTTTAGCTTCAATGATCAGCTCTTCATGCTGCGGAACGATATTCATAATTTCGCCACCCGGAGGAACAACTGCACCGATGGTGTGATATTTGATATTCATAATTTTGCCAGAAACCGGCGATGCGATTGCCGATCTTTTTAAGATATCTTTTGAAGCGGAAAGCTGGTTGTAAAGCGCAACAATTTCCATATCGCTTTCTTTGATTTCCTTAAGCGTTTCGGAAAGATCATCATTCTTGTAATTTGCTACTTGCAGCCTTGCTGTTTCTGCTTGTTCATCGGTTTCAACAATTGATTTTTGCAAATCTAGTTCGCGCAAAATTGGCAGATTATCTTCATCAACCAGCGGCTTTATTAGGCCTATACCAAACTAAAAATCTATACTCCCACTAGAACACTTTCTAAACACTCATTAAAGTTCTGAAATTTATCTCTGATTTTCTTTACCAAACTTTTCACATGTCCCCATTTCT
>Ga0209541_10012819_pt1 | contig 12923 bp, 8 predicted proteins | sample RifCSPlowO2_01_FD_184027 | JGI IMG/M metagenome (GOLD analysis project Ga0209541, IMG submission 184027) | Groundwater microbial communities from Rifle, Colorado - Rifle CSP2_plank lowO2_0.1 (SPAdes) (version 2) | ecosystem: Environmental > Aquatic > Deep subsurface > Groundwater | place: Rifle...
ATGAATTTAGATTAGCCACCAGGCCTGAAGTCAGAGCCGGATCAGATGAGAATTGGGATAAAGCAGAAAAGAAACTGGCGGAGGCATTAAAGAAAAAGAGTCTTAAGGCAGGGGACAAATTGGGAGATGGAGCTTTTTATGGTCCGAAAATTGATGTGCATATTAAAGATGCTCAAGACAGAGAATGGCAGCTTGCAACGGTGCAGCTTGATTTCCACCAACCCGAAGCATTCAACCTTGCCTATGTTGATAAAGATGGCAGAGAAAAAAGACCGGTTATGATTCATCGCGCAATTTTTGGTTCTTTTGAAAGATTTATTGCGATTCTAACCGAACACTATCAGGGTGCTTTTCCAACTTGGCTCTCGCCGGTTCAGGTTGTCTTAATTCCCATTGCAGACAGACACCAAGAGGCGGCAAAAGAAGTTTACAACGAACTTCAAAAGGCAGGGATCCGCGTTGAGCTTGACAATCGATCCGAATCCATGCAGGCAAAAATCCGCGATGCTACTTTACAAAAGGTGCCATTCATGGATATAATAGGGGACAGAGAACTAGAAAGTAGAGGATCGAAGATAGAAGATGGAAAAATTTCTGTAAGGACAAGAGAAGGGAAAGATCTAGGGCAGATGAGTCTTACCAAATTCACCCAAAAGGTGCAGGAAGAAATTGAGAAAAAGTTACCATAAAAGAGACGACCATAGAAAATTTTATCGAACAAACGAGCGCATTTTTGCTCCTTCCCTCCGTGTTATTGGATCGGACGGAAAACAATTGGGAGTCTTCCCAAAACATGAAGCGCTGGTAAAGGCACGTGAAGAAGGACTTGATTTGGTAGAAATCGCGCCAAAAGCAAATCCTCCCGTTGCAAAAATCGTAGGTTTTAAGAAATTTTTGTATCAAGAAGAAAAAAAGAGAAGGGAAGAAAAGCGAAAAGCGAAGGTATCGGAAACAAAAGAGATACGGCTCGGGCCCTTCATGAACGATCATGACCTCAATGTTATGATCAGACGTGCACGGGATTTTTTAATAAGCGGGGATAAGGTTCGGTTAGTTGTTAGATTCAGAGGAAGGCAAATTGTGCATCCGGAATTTGGGCAAAACATTGTAAAGAAGACCGTCGCAAGCGTTTCGGATGTATCAAAGGTTGACAGAATGCCCCACTTTGAAGGAAAACAGCTTATTGCACTTCTTTCTCCAGAAAGAAAAAAACAACATGAAGCGAAAAACAAAGAAATCAGTACTCAAACGGTTCAAAATAACTAAAAAGGGGAAAGTGCTCTTTAGACATCAGTATCAGGGACATTTGATGCGTAAAAAGTCAAAACGAAGAATCCGAAGGCTTAAAGAACCAGGACAACTTACTGGCGCTTTTGCCAAGAGAATCAAGAAGTTGCTTGGAAAGGAATAGCATGGCAAGAATAAAAAGAGGCATCGTATCCAGACGAAAGCACAAAAAGCTACTAGACACGACCAAAGGATACCGAGGCACAAAAAGCAAGCTCATCAGGGTTGCTCATGAGGCTGCGCTCCACGCGGGTGCGTATGCGTATCATGGGAGAAAGCTTAAGAAACGGGATTTTAGAGCGCTGTGGATTACCCGCATCAGTGAGGCAACAAAAGCACAAGGGATTTCTTATAGCGTATTTATACATAACCTTAAGAAAGCAAACGTAAAGCTTGATAGAAAAATCTTAAGCGATCTTGTTCTGCACGATCCTCAAACATTTACCCACATTGTAGAAAAAACAAAACAAGCCTAACAACGAGCAAATGGAAGAAGAGCTTATTAATACTAAAAATACTGCGCTCTCTTTTATTCTTGAGGCAAAAGGAGAAAGAGAGCTGGAAGAGATAAGGCTCCAATTTTTGGGAAAAAGCGGAAAACTAACGCTTACCATTAAAGGAATCGCAAAGCTGCCAATAGAGAAGCGCCCCGAAATTGGCGTTCTTGCAAATGACGTAAAAAAACAAATTGAAGATGCGCTGGGGAGAAAGCTTGAGGAGCTCTTATCCCAAACAACCATCAATTGCGACATTGACCAAACAGACCCCGGAATTCCTTCCCCTATTGGGCATCTACATCCAACAACGCAGGTGTTAAATGAGACTATTGATATTTTCAAGACCATTGGGTTTCAGGTTGCGGACGGCCCCGAAATAGAAACAGACTACTATAATTTTGAAGCGCTTAATATCCCAAAAGATCATCCTTCCCGAGATACCCAGCAAACACTTTTTTTGGATACGCGCAATACAAACATAACCCCGGGAGAAATAATCTTAAGGACACAAACATCGGCAATGCAGGGAAGGATAATGGAAAAAATAAAACCTCCTCTGCGGGTAATTGTTCCGGGAAAAGTGTATCGCTATGAGCAAGTAGACGCGTCCCACGGGTTTGAGTTCTGGCAGCTTGAGGGATTTATGATTGATAAAAACGTCACTCTCACTGACTTGTTTGGCACGCTTACATACTTCTTAAAACAGCTATTTGGAGAGGACACCAAGGTGCGATTTACTTGCCATAATTTTCCCTTTGTAGAACCGGGGGTTGAGGCGTATATGAGTTGCAGTGTTTGCAAGGGAAAAGGATGCGGTTTTTGTAAGAAAACCGGCTGGGTTGAGGTCCTGGGAGCCGGCATGATCCATCCGAATGTCTTAAAAACAGCAAAGATTGATCCCAAAGAGTGGCAAGGATTTGCCTTTGGAACCGGCTTCTCCCGAATCATCGCTCTTACGTATCAGATAAACGACTTGAGAACTCTCACGAACCCTGACGTTCGAGTCCTTAAGCAATTCTAAAATATGAAGGCGCCGGTATCTTGGATTAAAGAATACGTTGACACATCCCTTTCTGTAACAAAACTTGCGGAAAAGTTATCAGAGGTGGGAATAGGAGTAGAGGCAATTGAGACGCACGAAAACGAAACGGTGTTTGATTTAGAAATTACGCCTAACCGACCGGATTGGTATTCAATCATAGGCATTGCACGAGAAGTCGCAGCGCTTGAGAATAAAAAAATATTACTTACCATACCCCCCATCCCAAAACCTAAAAAAACACTCCCGTTTACGATTCATAATAACGTTGAGCTTTTGGAGCATTACAGTGGAGTTCTTATTGATGGGGTAGAGCCTAAAGAATCACCCGCCTGGCTTGTCAAAAGACTTAAACAGGTGAGACTTAGGCCCATCAATGCCATTGTGGACGTGACCAATTATGTGATGTTTGAGCTAGGAATTCCTCTTCATGCGTTTGATTACGACCAAATTCAGGGACACGAGTTTTTTGTAGAAAAGGCGAGGGGGGGAGAACGGTTTACAACCGTTGATAATGCCACTTACACTCTTCCCAAAGACGCCATTATTATTAAAGACAAAAACCGAATCGTAGATTTGGTGGGAATCAAAGGAGGACTCAATAGCGGAATTTCTAGCAAAACCAAGCGTATCCTTCTGCAAACCTCCTATGACAATCCGGTTCTGATTCGAAGAGCATCCCAAGCGCTCTCTTTGCGAAGCGATGCATCTACAATCCTGGAAAAGGGGGTAGATAAAAACGGGATGATGGGAGCGCTGTCACGGGCGGTTGAGCTCATTCTAAAAACCGCTGGAGGAGAAATCGCAAGCGAAGTGATTGATCTGAAAGACGAACTATTTGCTCCTTGGAAATTAAACGTAAGATCCAAACGGTTAGATAAAATTCTCGGAATTGAAATATCCCAAAAACAAGTTCTTTCGATTCTGGAGAATCTTAATCTTTCTCCAAAAGTCATTAAAGATTCTATTGAATGCACTATCCCAACGTACCGAAATGATTTAAAAATTGAAGAAGATCTTATTGAAGAGGTTGCAAGACATTTTGGCTACAACAGATTTCCGCTTACTCTTCCTGCGGGAACAATCCCAACTATTCCAATTCCTTATGCAAAGCCATATAAGATGGAAAACATTATAAAAAATCTCATGAAAGCCTCCGGTTTTTCAGAAATCTACACGTATAGCCTAGTGAGCGAAAAAGATATAGAAGAACACGGAATCAACTCTGAGGAGTGTTTGCGGATTGACAATCCAGTGAGCCGCGAATACGAATATTTACGTTTGCATTTGTACCCCCAACTCATGAAAGCGTTCAGGCAAAATAAAGTTGTTTCCAAAACAATAGAACTGTTTGAGTTGGGAAAAGTCTATAGCGGAAGAAGTATTAAGGAAGCAAAAGAAAACTACGCCTTGTGTGCAATTTCCAACGCAAAATCGTTTTTACACATGAAGGGGATTTTTCAGCGCCTCTATTCCGATTTGGGAATCAAAGAAGAGGTAACGCTTGATGTAGTGCGTATAACCAATCAGTGGGTGCTCATAGAAAGCGTCATATCTCCTCTTTTTGAAAAAGCAATACACCATACTTCTTTTAAGCTTATCCCTCAATATCCTCCCATCATTGAAGATATTGCTCTTGTAGTGCCGCAAAGCGTAAAAACAGGAGGAATTATTGAGGCAATAAAAAAGCAAAGCGGTCTTATTGAAGACGTCTCATTGCTTGATCGATTTGAAGATACCCGAACCTTTCATATCATCTACCAAAGCAGGGAACGCAACTTAACGACGGTAGAAGTTTCAAGAATTCGTGAAAAAATTCTCTCTTATCTAAAAAAGACGCTTCGCACACAACTTAAGGAGCGAGCGTAGGGATTGGGGTTTGGGTTGGAGTTGGAGTTGGAATTGGAGTTGGGGTGTTTTCTACAACCCGAGTGGATTTTTCGGTTGGCGGATGATACAGAGGATCGTCTTTGTAATTCTCGTTAATCCACGCATCAATCCCTTCTTGCCAACGATTTTTGCCATCTCCCGACACCGGATCGTTCTCAAAAAGCACTACAAAATCCTTCGTATCAAATTCTCCTCTCTCAATTTCACTATCGCTTGCTAACTTATTAGTATCCGTTTTGGAGACTTTAATTTTTTTATAGAGGGGGCTTGATGTCTGAGGTTCTGTTCCTTTAATAAAATACTCGGAACGCGTGGGCCGCCCTTCAACAGGAAGCCCGCCTCCGTAAGCATCAACCATCAGCGCAATTACCGTATCCGGCTTTTTAAAATCTTCGTTGGGTTTCCCTCTAAGAGCTTCCAAAATAATTCTTCGCCAAATAGGAGCCGCTCCGGTAACTCCCGAGGCAACATTTCCCATGGGGCTGTTATCATTATTCCCAACCCATGTAGCAACAAGAATATTTGGCGTCCAACCGATTGTCCAGTTATCTCTTTTATCATCGGTTGTTCCGGTCTTAACGGCAATTGACCTCCCGGAAATATTCAGGTACGAATTTTGCCCAAACGTAATAAGACGCGCGTTATTATCCAAAAGAATGTGGGAAATAATAAACGCAACCTCCTCCGTTATAACTCTTCTTGGTTGCGTGTTTTTATGCTCATAGAGCACGTTTCCTTTTCTGTCTGTAACTTTAAGAATGGAGATAGGATCAATCCTATACCCCCCATTCGCAAAGGCGCTGTAGGAAGAGGCAAGGTCAATAAGACGAACTTCTCCTCCTCCAAGCGTTATGGACAGTCCAAATCGCTTAATATTGTTATCACTTGGCTCAAGAGTGGTAAGACCCATTGCATAGGCTGTGGTAAGCATGTTTTTGACGCCTACCAAAGCAAGCGTTTTAACTGCCGGTATATTAAGAGAGGATCCCAAGGTAAACCGCATTTGGACCGGCCCGTGGAATTTTTTATCATAATTCTCCGGCTCATAATCTTTTTTTTCGCCCGGATTAGGAAATACCACTTTGGTATCCATAAGAAGAGACGACGCCGTGTATCCCCTCTCAAGCGCGGTTGCATAGGTGATAGGTTTTATTGCCGATCCCGGCTGGCGCAGACCCTGAACCACCACGTTGAATTGTCCTTCAAAAGGTTTTTGAGTATCTGCCTTTGTTTTTTCTTTTTCTTCTTCATCCGGCTGATCAAAAAAGTCTTTGCTCCCCACCATTACCAGAATTTCTCCCGTTTTAGGATCCAAAACGATGCTTGCTCCGTTTCCAACCTTAAGAAATCTTGCGGCTTCTATTTCTTCCCGAACAATCTCCTCTGTTTTCTGTTGCAGTGGGAAATCAAGCGTTGTAGTAACTTGCAACCCTCCCTGTTCTACTAACTCGTTACCAAACTGTTTCACCAACAAATCTTTTACGTAAAAGGAGAAATGAGGAGCCTTGATGGATTCGCTCTTGGGAAGAAACGCTATGTTTTCTAGCATCTTTACGCTATCAAGCTCCTGTTTTCTGCTAATATATCCGTCCTCCCTCATTCTGCGCAACACGTCTTTTGTTCTCCTTTGATAAGCGTCTTTATTTGGGCCGTAGGGAGAGTAAAAAGAGGGACGTTGGGGGAAACCGGCAAGAATAGTGGACTCCACAAGGCTTAAATCTTTTGCCTTTTTACCAAAGTATTTCTCTGCGGCAGCCTCAATCCCCACTGCTGTTCCGCCATACGGCGCAACGTTTAGATAAAGCTCAAGGATTTGGTCTTTGCTATATTTTCTCTCAACCTGCATTGATAAAATAAACTCTTTCATTTTGCGCGGAATAGTGCGTTCCGATGAGAGAAGTGTGTTTTTGACTAACTGCTGGGTAATCGTTGATCCCCCCGTTACTCTCCGCAACAGAACAAAATCCTTTAATACCCGTAGATAACCCATAAGAGAAAACCCCTGATTTTCGTAGAAGTCTTTGTTTTCTATGGCAATTGTTGCCTGACGCACATACAAGGGGATCTCTTTAAGCTCCACGTACGTTCTGTTTTCTGTCTTAAACACGTCATATAAAACGATTCCGTTTCTGTCTAAAATGCGGGTTGATTGGGAAAGATTACTGGCAGAAAGTTTGGCGGGAGTGGGAAGGTCCCGGCTGTACCAGATAAAAAGAACAAATACCACAATAACAAGCCCAACAAATCCAAAAAAGAGGAACCTCGCGATTTTATACGTAACAAGAATATTTAACCTTTGTCTCCTGCTTCTAAAATCGGTCATACTCTCTATTATACCAAAACTCATGCCTCTTACATCAAATAACATATTGCCGCGCCTTTATTCCCGTGCTATACTTAGGGCGTTATGGACAAGATTGAAGAAATCTTAACTCGAGGGGTTGATCAGATCTATCCTTCAAAAAAGGATCTTGAGAAAGTACTGCTATCTGGAAAGAAATTAAAACTCTACCAAGGATTTGATCCCACAGGAACACAACTTCACATAGGACACATTGTGGGGTTAAGAAAATTAAGGCAATGGCAAGACTTAGGGCATCATGTGATTTTTTTAATTGGCGATGGGACCGGACAGGCAGGAGATCCATCGGGAAAGACAAAAGCGAGAGAAAAATTTTTTAGCCAAGAGGAGCTTAGAAAAAACGCGGTGGACTACGTAAGGCAGGCAGGAAAGATTGTTCGATTTGAAGGAAAAAACGCGGTCGAAATTTTATTTAATGGAGATTGGCTTAATAAGTTAACTCTTCCAGATATCCTAACTATTGCCGAAAAGTTCTCTCTTCAACAACTTTCAGAACGCGATATGTTTCAAAAGCGCATGAAACAAGGAGAATCGGTAAATCTTAGGGAGTTTCTCTACCCGCTCCTGCAAGCATATGATTCCGTTGCAATGGATGTTGATCTTGAAATTGGCGGAAGTGATCAAACATTCAATATGCTCTGCGGAAGAACGCTTATGAAGACAATGCGTAACAAGGATAAGTTTGTTATGTCAACTCCACTTCTTGCTGACTCAAAAGGCGTAAAGATCGGCAAGACAGAAGGTAATGTGATTGGCATTACTGATGATCCACGTGATCTTTTTGCAAAAATTATGGCTCTTCCGGACGAGGTTATTGTGAGGGGATTTGAATATTTTACCGATGTCCCAATGAACGAAGTTACAGCGATGCAAAAAGAGCTAGCTAATGGAAAAAATCCAGTCGAATTTAAGACACGACTTGCGTTGGCAATTACCGTTCAGCTTCACGGCAAAGAAAAGGCACAAAAAGCACAAAAAGCATTTAAGGCCACTACCACAGGTCAGATTCAATCAATTCCTATGGTAGAAATTTCATTGAGAAAGAAATTCATTTCCCTAGCAACGGTTGCTGATGTATTAGTTGAAACGAAAATCATATCGAGCAAATCTGAAGCGAAGCGGGTGATTGAGCAGGGAGGAGTGCGTGTGAATAAAAAAATTATTTCAGATCCCAACGAACCGTTTGCGCTCTACGTCAAAAACGGGGAAGCAATCATTCAAAAAGGAAAAACAACATTTATAAAAATTAAACCTGTCCCGATTTGATCGGGACCTGCCCCATAAATCTTCATGCGAAGAAAAATTGACCGATACGCGCTCGTCAGCGTGTTTGATAAAACCGGCATTGTGGAATTTACCAAGGTTCTTATTCACCTTGGGTATCAGATCATCTCAACCGGAGGAACCGGTAAAATGCTTTCGGAAAACGGCATTGAAGTAATTCCTATTCAATCCGTAACTGGGAATCCGGAAAGCTTTGATGGACGAATGAAAACCATAAGCTTTCAAGTTGAATCCGGCATCTTATTTGACCGCTCAAAAATATCCCATCAAAAAGAAGCAAAAAAACTTAAGATTCCTTTTATTGACATTGTGGTCTGTAATCTTTATCCCTTTGAGCAAACCGCTGCCAAACGGGGAGTCAAGCTTGACGAAGCGGTTGAATCCATTGACGTAGGAGGACCCACTATGATTCGCGCTGCTGCTAAAAACTTTAAGCACGTCCTGGTAGTCGTTGACCCAAATGATTATCCAACTCTTAGTATACTGCTACGTAGCAGCATACTTTTTGAAAAGAGGAGAAAAGAGCTGGCGGCAAAAGCGTTTAGGCATTTAAGTTTTTATGATGCGCAGATTGCTTTGTATCTTGATAAGAAACCCTTTCCTCATGAATTTGCGCTTCCCTTACGAAAACTCATGACGCTTAGATACGGAGAAAACCCTCACCAAAAGGGAGCATTCTATGGATATCCCCACGTTCAATCTCTCCTTCATAAGCTGAAAAAGCGATGGGGAAGAGACTTATCCCTTGTGAATCTAACCGATATCAATGCGGGAATTGAGGCAGTAAGACTTTTTAGAGAATATGCCTCTGTTGTGATCAAACATAATAGCCCGTGCGGAATCGCGCTTGGCAAAACCGGTAAAGAAGCACTTGCTCGCGCCATAGAAGCGGATCCACAGTCCGCATTTGGAGGTGTTGTGGTAACCAATTTTGCCCTTGATACGGATAGTGCTTCTGTAATTGCGTCATTCAAAGACGAAAAAAAAGGCACTATTGACGTGGTTGCCTGCCCCAGAATAGACGTCTCAACCCTATCGTTTCTTCAAACCATACGAAAAAGTATGGGGGTGTACACATTTGGAATCATCCCTAGAAAAACTAAAGACCCTTATAACATAAAATGGGTAGATGGGGGATTGGTGTTGCAAACGCACGACAATAACATCGACAAAAGTTTTTTAACGTGGAAAACCGTCACCACAGAAAAACCAACCGGGCGTGAGCTGCAGCAAATGCAAATCGCGTGGAAGTTTCTTTCGCGCATCAGGTCCAATACTATTGTGGTAATTGATAAAAATCTTCCTATGACCAGAGGCATCGGAAGCGGACAAACTTCAAGAATCCGTTCAGCCAAAATTGCCCTAGAACAAGCAGGAAATTTTACAAAAGGGGGAATTTTGGCAAGCGATAGCTTTTTTCCATTTGAAGACTGTGTCAAACTGGCCGCAAAAAACGGCATTGCCGCCATTGTCCAACAAGGAGGATCTATCAATGATAACGCATCGATTGCAGCTGCCAACAAAGCGAGAATTACTATGGTGTTTACCGGAAGGAGGGCATTCTGGCACTAGGTATTAAGAAAAAATCCGTACTGGTTATTGATGGTGGGGGAAGAGGATCTGCTCTCGTTGCCGCCTACGAGAAAAGTAAAAAAGTTTCTCGCATATTCGCCGTCCCCGGAAATGACCTTATGAAATTTCTTTCCAAAAAACCGGTACGAACATTTCCTCATATAAAAACCACCGATGCGGAAAAAATTCTTGCGCTTTGTAAAAAAGAGAAGATCGACTTAATTGATATTGGGCAAGAAGATGCGATTGAAATCGGTATTACCAATGTTCTTATAAATCATGGATTTAGCGTAGTGGGACCTACCAAAGAAGCAGGACAAATTGAATGGGACAAAGCATACGCCAGAAATTTTATGGTGAAATACCATATTCCTCACCCGAAATTTTTTGTGTTCCACTCACAAACCAAAGGAATTGCGTTTCTTAAAAAACAGCCCAAACATAAAAAATGGTTTATCAAGGCGTCCGGCCTTGCGCAAGGAAAAGGAGCTCTCCCGGGAAAAAGCTCGCTTGAAGCAATTCGCAGGATCAAAGAACTTTCCCGTTTTGGAAGAGCGGGAAAAACATATTTAATTGAAGAATGGATTGAGGGAGAAGAGTTTTCTCTCTTTGCCGCCTGCGATGGATCATCGTTTCAAATTCTTGGAGCGGCTCAAGATCACAAACAAGCCTTCAATTTTGATCAAGGAGAAAATACGGGAGGAATGGGATGCGTGAGCCCGCCTCTTATGATGAATGCCGCAATCCTTGCGTATATCAAAAAACACATTGTTGCAAAAACCATACAGGGACTCGCTTTAGAAAACAGGACATACAAAGGAATACTCTATGTGGGAGGAATTATTGACGCCACGGGAAACGTATTAGTCATTGAGTTTAACGCGCGGTGGGGGGATCCGGAGGCACAAGTAATTCTGCCTTCTTTGCAAACCGACCTGTTTGAGCTGGGAAATGCCGTTTCCCATGGCAATCTTGACAATATCAACATTAAAACCGATTTAAAGACACGAATCGTGGTAACTGCCTCCTCAAAAGGCTATCCTCAAGATTATTCTGCAGCAAAAGGAAAACGCATTTTTGGCATTGAGCTTTTGGCAAACCTTGACAATGTTACCATATATCCGGCAGGCATTAGAGTAAAACGCAATCTTATGTTTACAAATGGAGGAAGACTGTTTTACATAGTGGGAACAGGCGAAAACGTGCTAGAAGCTAAATCAAACGCCTATGGCGCTCTTTCCGTTATCTTTGTTGCGGGAAACAACCTTCACTATAGAACCGATATCGGATGGAAAGACGTATCGCGAGCTTTTACCAAAAAGAAAAATGTGTTAGGATATAATTATGGAAGCGTTGAGAAAACATAGGATTATTGTAGTAATCATTGTCGTAATTTCCACAATCGCCTTGATTATTACCTCTTTTCTTCCTTTATTCATTGGGTACTAACATGGAGAGGAGCGGAGGCAGCGCCCAAAAACTTGAAAAACTGGGAATCTTTACCCTGAGAGATTTTTTATATCATATTCCTTCTCGATACGAAGACTATTCTATTATTTCCCCTATTTCCGCTCTGCAACCCGGAGAGATTGTAACAATTCGGGGAACTGTTATTGACATAAAAAACCTCTTTACCAAAAGAATAAACATTCAAAAAGCGCTTGTTGCAGATGAAAACGCCCGCATTGAAGTTGTCTGGTTTAACCAACCATTTTTGATTCGGTCTATCCATAAAGGTTCGCGCATCGCCTTATCCGGAACCGTTGACGTTTTTGGGGGGGGAAGGGCAATGAAATCGCCTGAATACGAGATTATTTCAGAAGCTCCAGATGCTCAACTTATCCATACCGGGCGTCTCGTCCCCATATATCCGGAAACGGCCCGTATCTCTTCAAAATGGCTTAGGCGCCAGATCCACACGATCCTTACAAAACATGCCAATGACTTTACAGAGTATCTTCCCGAACACATTCTTAAAAATCATCAGTTCTTGGACCTCCCCCAAGCGCTTTGGAAAATCCATTTTCCTCACTCCTTGGAGGAAGCACAAAAAGCAAAGAACCGGCTTGCCTTTGATGAGCTTTTTTTGCTGAATCTTGCCGCTCATAAGAGAAAAGAAGAGTGGAACGCAAAAAAGGTAGGGAACAGGTTTTTTATCGCAAAATTTAAAAAGGAAATTTCGGCGTTTTGGAACAGTCTTCCTTTTACACTGACAAACGCCCAGCAACGGGCGGTTAAAGAAATCTTTAAGGACATTGCGTCTCCGAAACCCATGAACAGGCTTCTTGCGGGAGACGTGGGAAGCGGAAAAACGGTTGTCGGTACCATAGCCATGTATCTGGCATTTCTCAACGGCTTTCAGTCCGTGCTTATGGCTCCAACCGAAATTCTTGCGCAACAGCATTACAAAACCATCTCAGAACTGCTTACCACCCTTGGGGTGTCCGTTCATCTCATAACTGGCTCTGTCAAGACTAAAAGGGGAAAACAAGAGAAACCCGATATCTTGGTGGGAACACACGCGCTTCTTGCACGTAATGATCACTTTGAAACAGTCGGGCTTGTAATCATTGATGAACAGCAACGCTTTGGCGTTGAACAAAGGGCGCTCATTCGACAAAAAGGGGAAAATCCCCATTTTCTTACTATGACGGCAACACCCATCCCCAGAACAGTCGCACTCACGCTCTATGGCGACTTGGACCTATCGTTTCTTGATGAGATGCCCAAAGGAAGAATTCGCGTTAAAACGTGGTTTGTTCCCGAGGAAAAACGAAAAAACGCGTACGCATGGATCGAAAAGCAAATAAAAACATTCCAAAGCCAAACGTTTATTATTTGTCCGTTTATTGATAGATCGGAGACCATGCAGTCGGTAAAAGCGGCAACAAAAGAATTTGAATATCTCAAAAAAGAAATGCCCCACGTGCGTTTTGCACTTTTGCACGGCAGGATGTCCTCAAAAGAAAAAGAGAGCGTACTTGAGGCGTTT
>Ga0209541_10012820_pt1 | contig 12922 bp, 11 predicted proteins | sample RifCSPlowO2_01_FD_184027 | JGI IMG/M metagenome (GOLD analysis project Ga0209541, IMG submission 184027) | Groundwater microbial communities from Rifle, Colorado - Rifle CSP2_plank lowO2_0.1 (SPAdes) (version 2) | ecosystem: Environmental > Aquatic > Deep subsurface > Groundwater | place...
CTCTCCCATCGGGAGAGGGGCTGGGGGAGAGGCTAGTCGCTGACGAGTTTCGGCAGGAGCTCTCCGGCTTTGCCCAGGAGGGTCGCGGCGGCGATGGCGGAAACCGGGGTGTTTTCTACATTGATTTCGATGACGGGTACGTTTCGCTGGGAGGCAATGAAGGGATACGAGGCGGCGGGCTGAACGATGGCCGAGGTCCCGATGACCAGGAAGAGGTCGCAGGACACGGAGGCCTGCTCGGCTTGTTCCAGGACGACAGGGTCGAGATTTTCTCCGAACCACACGACGTGCGGACGAAGCAGCCCCTCGCACGCTTCGCATCTTGGAAGGATCGGCAGCTCGATCGGATGATCCGAAGTCACCGCGCCGCAGTCGGTGCAGCGCACCTTCCAGATGCTTCCATGCAGTTCGACCACGTTGACGCTTCCGGCTTGCTGGTGCAGGCCGTCAATATTCTGCGTGAGCAGGGTGAAAGGGAAGATCTTTTTATGAGAAAGGCCGTTCCCATTTCCATTGCCGTTGCCGTTCGAGGGTTCATGCGCCTTGTGCGGCCGGGTCTTGGCCTGGCGACCCTTGGCCAATTCAAGCCGGGCAAGCGCCAGATGCGCGGCGTTCGGCGCGGCCACGTCAGCGCTTTTCCTGCGGGCATTGTAGAAGCGCCACACGAGCTCCGGATCCCGTGAAAACCCCTGCGGCGTGGCCACTTTCTCAACGGGGTGTTCTTCCCAAAGACCGCCCGCGTCCCGGAAGGTTTTCAAACCGCTTTCGGCCGAAATACCGGCGCCTGTCAGGACGCAGATCTTTCGAGCCTGCTTTAAAAGTTTTCGGGCGATGGGTAAGGCTTTGACAAGGGCCATTTAGGATCGACGATGCGCGCGGAGCTCTTGCTTAAACGATTCCACCTGTTTTTGAACGTCCTGCTTGGACCACTTCAGGTACTGGCCGAGGATCTCCGCGATCTTCTGAACCGTGGAGTCCGGAAGATCGCGCAGGCGCGCCCAGCGGACCCGCCGCCAGAGGAAATCATTCAGCGTCAGGGCCATCTCATGATGCGCGGCGTAGGCGACTTCCGCGTACATCCAATGCTCCTCCGCAAGCACCTTGTCGCGGTACCCCGGGTCCCGGTCCGCCCAATGGAGCACTTCGGTGTACAACGTTCCATACCGGCCGATCAAATATTTCAGCTGATCATCCGAGTAGACGCCCATTTTGGCGCGCGCCTGCATCACATAACTTCGGAAATCGCCAAATTCGCCTCCCGGGAGCGTCACCAACGCCCTCCTCGGCGGCGCCGTCCCGCGTAAGTCATTCCACGCCTCGCGGGCCATCTGGACCCCCGCGATGCGACCCGCGGTCAACTTGACGCCGGGCGCCGACCACAGGCCTTTGGCTTCTTTATAGAGCCGATGTTCGCGGGACGCCCGAAGCGTGGATGTTTTCTGACGCAGGAGCGGGCGAAGGCCCCAGTAGACTTCGTGCAGGTGCTCCTTTTCATATTGGCGGACTTCTTTCTCAGGCGTGTCCGCTTTGGGACGGAGTTTCGGAAAGAAACGGAATAGGTGCCCGACCAGTTCAGCCACATCGGACGCCGCGGGGACCGCATCGTCCGGAGAGCCCGCGTAGGGGGTGTCGGTGGTGCCGACCAGCGAAAGACGGCGGCCGATCGGGATGATGAAAAACACCTGGCCCCGCACGTGGGTCGACAAAATCAGCGGGTACTCCGCTACGCGGTCAACGATCAGATGGATCCCTTTGCTGTTTTGCAGAAGCGGTTCCGTCAGCCCCGCCAGTTGGCGGATTTCATCGATCCACGGACCTGTCGCGTTAATGATCTTCTGGGCCAGAACAGGAAAAAGGGTTTGCGTCACCTCGTCACGGAGCGTCGCGCCGGTCAGCCGGCCGTCGCTTTCCGTAAAGGACACCAGGGAGGCGTGATTGATCACCCGCGCTCCGAACTCCGCGGCTTTTTGAGCAAACCCAAGCGTAAACCGCGAATCACTGAGGCGCGCATCGACAAAATACTCCGTCCCCCCCTTCAGGCCCTGAGTCTCCAATCCCGGGACCCGCTCCACAAGCTCCGAGGCCGTGACCTCCCGATGGCGCTGACCGACATAAGCGCCGATCCCGAGGGTGGCCAAACGGTAAATCATGTCATAAAGCTTTGTCCCCAACCGGATGCTGAAGAGGCCGTACGGATCCCCTTTAAACACCGGGAAAAGAAAGGGAAACGGCTGCACCCAATGCGGCGCCAACCGCTCCAAAAGAAGCCGCTCTCGGGCTTCCCTGAAAACATATCCGAAACGGCCTTGCGCCAGATAGCGCAGACCCGCGTGGGCGAGGCCGGTGGAGTTCCCGCTGGTGCCTGCGGCGAAATCGTTCCGTTCGACCAGGACGCAATCCAGTCCCAGCAGGGCGGCGTGGGCCGCAATGCTGCAGCCGACCACCCCGCCGCCGATGATCAGGAGTTCAGTGGAACGCGCCTTGCAGGTGTCGATGGCGCTCTGACGTTCTTTCCAGGAAAAAGCAAACATGGCGGGGTCAGGACCGGGGATGATATTTTCGGTGCGCTTCCTGGAGGTGCGATTTGTTGAGGTGCGTGTAGATCTGCGTGGTGGCGATGGAGGCGTGGCCGAGCATTTCCTGCACCGCGCGCAGGTCCGCGCCGTTCTGAACCAGATGCGAGGCGAAGGAGTGGCGAAGGGTGTGGGGGCTGACCGGCTTTTGGATACCCGCCTCGCGGGCGGCCGCGCGGACCAGGCGCCAGAACTGCACTGGGCTCATCGGCGTCTTCCGATTGGAGACGAATATCGTTTTAATGGCTGCGGGGGTTTCCGGTCGGCGGTTCAAATACCCCTGAATTGCCAGCCGCGCCCGCTCTCCCACAGGCACGATGCGTTCCTTGGACCCCTTGCCAAAGGCTCGCACATAGCCCACCGATAAATCGAGCTGGTCAAAGGTCAACTGCGTGAGCTCACTTACGCGCAGTCCGGTGGCGTACATCAACTCCAACATGGCGCGAAGCCGAACGCGGGGGAGGCGTTGCCCGCGGATGGAACTCATCAAACGCGAGACTTCCTCTACGCTTAGGTAGCGCGGAAGGCGTTCCGGCTTGCGGGGCGTTTGGAGAAACGCGGAAGGGTCTTTATCCAGGTGCCCGTCCGCAAGCAGGAAACGATAGAACGACCGCAAGCTGGCGATATAGCGGGCAAGGGACGTCGCCTGGATGCCTTGGGATTTGCGGCTCCAGAGATAGTCCGTGAGGTCTTCGTGGGTTACGTGAAGCGGATCTTTCTGACGCTCGGTCAGCCACAGCAGGTAGGCGCGGAGGTCTGTCTTATAACTGATCAGCGTTCGCGGGGAAACCCCCCGCTCAACGCGTAAATGCCGAAGAAAGGACTCTAAGACCTCGCTATCGCTTGGAACTGACAACCTCCGAGCGCTTGGGTTCCGCCTTGACGGCTGATTTATCCGCCGCCGCTGACACGGCGGGGTCCGTAACGAAATACTTCTGCCTCAGCAAGGCCTCGATCTTATCGGCGCTGGCGGGATGCTCTTTGAGGAAGGCGCGGGCGTTATCGCGGCCCTGGCCGAGGCGTTCGTCGCCCCAGAGGAACCACGCACCGGACTTCTCAACGATCCCGGCCTCGACGCCGCAATCGAGCAGGCATCCCTCCCGGGAAATTCCTTCGCCGTAATACATGTCGAATTCCGCCTGGCGGAAGGGCGGCGCCACTTTGTTTTTAACCACCTTTACCCGGACCCGGCTGCCTACGGATTGATCGCCGACCTTGATCGCTTCGATGCGGCGGATATCCAGCCGGAGCGAGGCGTAGAACTTGAGCGCCAGGCCGCCCGGCGTCGTCTCCGGATTGCCGAACATCACGCCGAGCTTGTGGCGCAGCTGGTTGATGAAAATCAGGCTGGTCCTGGACTTGGCGAGGGTCCCGGTCAGTTTGCGCAGCGCCTGCGACATCAATCGGGCCTGCATGCCCATCTGGGCGTCGCCCATATCCCCTTCGATTTCCGACCGCGGCACCAAAGCGGCCACGGAATCTATCACGATGACATCCACGGCGCCGGATCGCACCAGGGTTTCGGTGATTTCCAGCGCTTGTTCGCCGGAGTCAGGCTGGGAGATCAGCAGGTTTTCCGTATCCACGCCAAGCCTCTTGGCGTAAACCGGGTCCATCGCATGTTCCGCATCGATGAAGGCGGCAATCCCGCCCCGCTTCTGCATGTTCGCGACAATATGCAGGGAAAGCGTGGTCTTCCCGGACGATTCCGGACCGTAGATCTCAACCACCCGGCCGCGCGGGATGCCTCCGACGCCGATCGCCACGTCCAGCGACAGCGCGCCCGTAGGGATCGCTTCCACATGAGTTCTGATATTTTTGTCACCCAGCTTCATGATGGCTTCTTTCCCGAAATCTTTCTCAATCTGGGACAACGCCAGCTCCAACGCTTTCATTCGTTCATCTTTGATCATGATGTTCTCCCGTTCGCTATTCCTTTTCGACATCCCGTTCCAATTAACTTAAATAGTCGGGACGTACCGGCTATTTAATTACTGGGATCGGTACGGGACTTGCGGCGATGAACTCATCCGCCGCATGTCCTATTTTATTTTAATCCTCTTTGACGCGGGCCAGGTCGCCGGCCGAGGGCATCGTCCCACCCGCTAAGTCCGCCACGGACCCATCATCGCCAAAATAGCGGACCACTTTAAGATCACCGACTTTGGTTTCGGTGTTGCCGATCACCAGCCCCGACGCGGGGTCCTTGATGGGCCGGCCGATGTGAAAAGCGGTCAGCTTTTGGCCGATTTCCAAACCGGAGTTATGCCCCGCATTCAAATAGACGCTTTGCCCTTCCACGTCCGCCACCCGGCAGCTCCAGGGTTTCTTGCTCACCTGGGTGACGATGTTGTTCACAAACTTGACGATGGCGGCCCGCAGCGCTTCCCCTTCCAGGGTTTCATCATACCCCGCACGGGTTCCCAAACCAAACACGCCGCCTGTGTGCTTGCGCGCCAGGCCCGCCCCGGAGTCCGCGTAGAGGACCTGGCCTGTTTCCACATCCACGACGCGAATGTCTACCGCGCATTTCACCACCTGGTTCTTCGACTGGGTCACCAGATACTCGGACCCTTCCGTCTGTTGGCCGAATTGCGAGATGGCTCCTGTCACGATCGCATTCAAGCCGAGAATTTTGCCCATTTTAGCGGCGGTGCCCGGATCTATCGCGCCGCTCATGCCCAGTTTCTGCTCTTCCATCAGCTTATCCAGCTTATCCCGTTCCACGACAATGAAGCGGTTGGACTTCGCGAGCTCCGTAATCAGAATGTCCGAGGCCGAGGTGCCCAAGCGGTTGGCGCCGTAGGTCGTTTTATTCTGGAAATCCACCACGCCGATGCGGCGCTTCAGCCCCGCCATCGCTTTGTTCTCATCCTGGGTCATCGGCTGTTTCTGTTTGACGGTGGTGGAAGGGCTGCAGCCCGCGATCAGGACGACCAGCGAAAGGTTCAGGATACATTTCAAATGGTTCATACAAAATCTCCTTAGTTAAGGGAGCGTGCCCAGCAGGCGCTGGACGGCTTCCCGTGTTTCAAGCTGAAGGGGCACGTGTGTCATTTTCTCAATCGCCTTGGCGGCCATTTGCACGGCGAACGCTTTTTTCGCATCTTCTTTGTTCGCCGCGACCATCCGAGTGGCCCATCCGCGGCTTGCGGTCCACAGTTCTTCCCCGGTTTTCGCGTTAAACAGCTGGCCTTTGATCTTTACGATGCGCTGGGCGTAATACCCGAGGATAATGTAGTTGAACTCTTCCAGCGTGCTGTAGAACAATCCGTCAGCGCCGATCCATTCCCCGATTTTCTGCGGCGTCGTGGCGCCCAGTTGACCGCCGTCCGTGAACCCCTGGTCCAGCAGTTTCTGGTCAACTTCCGCCAGGGGAACCAGCGGGTAACCGCGCTGCGTGAGCTGATTGAAAAGAGCCTGTCGTACAAACTGGGGGCCATCCAGGTCGTTGGTCTCGTTTTGCATCGGCAGCACGGCCATGCGCTGGGGCCGGAGGTACTTCTCTGAAACAAAGACCCGGGAGGGTGCGCAGCCGGCAACGCCTAAGGCGACGCAAAGGACGGCATGCCATCCCGCGCGCACAGCTGGCTACCGCCCGGCAGGCGATGCGGAAAGCTGAATAGTGCGTCCTTCCACTTGGTAAATCGACCATCCTGTGCCGCCCGTTTTGACAATCTGGCCGGCCACTTCCTGCGAGCTGATGCCGTCGATGTGAAACTCCAGATGGGCTTCGCCGCCCGATTGATTAAAGGAGCGCATAAAAACATCTTTGACGCCCGACAGGGCGGATAAAGCAGTGAGCACTTCGGACAATTTTTCAAACGACGTCAAGCCAGTGATCTTCATCGTGACCAGCGAGCGCTTTGAAAGCTGCTCCGGAAGCGAGGCCAGATCCACGACCGCCAGTTCCGCCGCTTTCCCCAAAGCTTTTCCTCCCGCGATTTCCGGAGTCCCCTCCATCCCGCTGGCCACTTGAGACACCGTCGAGAGCACCTGTCCCGATCCCACTTCGATCACCCGGATGTTGATCGCCGCCCGGTAGGAAGACATGCCGCCTAATTTCTTTTCATAGCCAAGGGACTGGGCTCGCGCCAAACCCGCCACGACCAATTCGGCCTGCCCGCGGTTCAAGGTACGGGCAATTTCCACCGGGTCGTTTTCGCGCTGGATCGAGGAGGGCAGCGTCACCACCTGGAACCCTTTGTCGATGAGCCCCTGCATCAGGGTTCGCGTCGCCTCTCCGTTAGAAATTTGTTTCTCTCCAATCCATTCGTGCACCACAATGGCCACTCGCGGGTTGCCTAGGGCCGGCTCACGCAGGAGGCCCAGCGAATCCAGATCGTCATGGAGTTTCTCGGTGGATACCAGGGCGCGGATGCGGACCTTGTACACATTTCCGTTTTTCCCCTCGCTTAAGACCTGATACCGTTTGACGTACCCCTGAACATGGGCTAGGATGCGGTTTTCGATGGCGACCGCTTTCTCCACGCGGGTCTTCCCGGTGACATACACGCCCACCACCAGCTCGACCGCGTTCCGCTGGGCCGCGGCCAGGGCGGCGGCGCGTGAACCGGGCACATCCGCGGCGTTGTAAGGCGCCATGCCTTCCGCCTCCACGATTTCATCGGAGGGCCCGGCGGCTTTCTGAAGGCGCGAGCGTGACCCGGAACAGCCCGCGGCCAGGAGCGCGAGAGGCAGGAGAAGCGAAAGGTATTTTTTATGCATTATTTGAATTTAACGCCCATCTGCGTTTCCAGGCGTTTCCGGTCGAGCCGAAGCGTCACCACGCAGCCGTCGTCGCTTGTCCACTCCGTTTTGACCACTTCCGCGCCCCGGATGGTTTCTTTAATCTTGGTTTCCAGCCGGGAGTCTGTTTCAAGGGCTTTCTGAACGGTGATGCCGCCTTCGACTTCAATCCCCTTCACGATGGACAGCATTTCATACTGGGCTTGGACGATGGCGGCGTCGCGGGAGGTGGCGCGGCGCTGGGTGTTGTTGTTCAAGGTCGAATCCGCCGCCCCGATGCCGATGGTCTCAATGTACTTGGATTTAACGGCATCCTGCTCGATCGTCTTCCGGATCTCGCCGCCCTTCACATACGAGCGGTTGTCGCCGCACCCGGCCAGGAATAAAAGACACAAACAGCTACTCATCCACAGCCTATGATTCATAGTTTTCCCCCTGAAATAGATCGGCAAGGGAGTCTACCAGTTTGATAATTCCAAGTCAATTTAAGGCAATCTCGTCTCACGCAGAGACACCGTATCATACATGCGTATAGGTGTCAAGACCTCCGTGAGAGCCCCCCTGATAGTTAGATAGCATGGAGAAGCCAGCGCACATCCGTAGAATGACGCGGGTTGTCCCGCACGAAACGGAACCTATCCACATACGGAGGCGCTGGCTTATGAATAACAATAACATTGTCGTAGGACTGGATGTTCGCAAGAAAACGATCGCGGTGGCGGTGCTCTACCCCGGGATCGAGCAGGTGAGCGAACGACAGATGATCGATAATATGCTGGAGAACATTGAGAAACTGGTGCGCCGCCTGGCGGCCCAAGGAAAGCCTGTCTTCTGTTACGAAGCGGGCCCTTGCGGCTACCCCCTGCAGCGGCAAATCACACAGTTGAGGTATGTCTGTGAGGCGATCGCTCCGGCGCTCACACCGAGACGCCCGGGGGACAAGGTGAAGGCCGACCGTCGGGACGCAGAGAAACTGGCCCGCTGGTTTCGGGCAGGCGAGCTGACGATTATCCGCATCCCCACGCGAGAAGAGGAATCCGTTCGAGACTTGGTCCGGGCCCGGGAAGATGCGCTGGGGGATCGCCTGCGGGCCCGTCACCGTTTGGGCAAGTTCCTGCTTCGGCAGCGACGGATCTATCGAGAGACCAAATCCTGGGGAGCGACCTACCGGGAATGGCTTCGGACCCAGCGGTTTGAATGGACCGCCCTTCAGCAGGCGTTCGATGCCTATGTGCGGCATGTGGATGAGGCTGATGAGCGTCTGGCGGAACTGGATGATCGAGTTGACGATCTGGCCCAGCAGCCGATGTATCAGGTGCCGGTGAGATACCTGCGTTGTCTGAAGGGGATCGACACCTTGAGTGCCATGACGTTGGCGGCTGAAATCCAGGACTTCGAGCGTTTTCAGAGGGCGCCGTCTTTCATGGCCTACACGGGGTTGGTCACCTCCGAGTATTCTTCGGGTCAACGGGTGGTCCGCGGAGCGATCACCAAAGTCGGCAATGCGCATGTGAGGAGAATCTTGGTGGAGGCGGCCTGGCACGCCCGATTGCCTTCGGTCAAGATCGGTCACACCCTGGCCGAGCGCCGGAAAGGCTGTCCGTTGGAGATTCGCCGGACCGCCTACAAAGCACAGCGGCGGCTCTACCGGAAGTATTGGCGTTTGATCCATCGAGGAAAACGGCCGTCGGTGACGGTCGTGGCTTGTGCGCGGGAATTGGCCGGGTTTGTCTGGGCGATCAGCTGGCGCTTCCCTCCCATTCCCACAACGGCTTAAGGCAGGAGAAGGTCCTTGGAGAGTCTTTACCCCCGGAGTGAGGCTGCGGTACGGAGAACCCTCGAGTGGGTCTTGTGCAATGGATAAACCATCACGCACGTTCTTAGATCGAGGCAGCTCCCGACGAAACACTATCATGCGGCTCTGGTCGCCTGCGGCGACTAATCCGCGCATATTAGGGTGGTATACCGTCGTCATTTTCCTTGCTCCGGGGGATATAGGCTCTTCAAGTGACACGTCGTGAAAAAACATCCTGCGAATCATCGCGGCCTGCGCCCTTGACTGGCTTCACCATATTAGACCCGCTTCGAGGGGCAATTATTCAGATTTATTTTATCTGGTGGGAAGGATGCAGCAAATGGCCTACGTTTGAGCTCTGGGACACAGGTGCCGGACACTTGGGGTCAACGCGGCGAGTTAAGGGAGCGGCTGAGAAGAGGATTATCACTGCGAGTTTTGAAGAGATTTTGCTCTGACGCGGAACCCGGCTGGAAGCAAGGAGCGCAGCGTTGCGGTGCGAATCGTTCGGGGTCCGTGCTAGCGCATCAATTGTTTCTCGAATACTTTGGGGTCGTTGGTAGGCTTTTTGCAGACGTGGTTTTCGCAAAGGTAGACGGTAGCTTTGCCGTCCAGGGGCCGCATATCCCTCATATAGGAAGACGCTTTTGACAGCCCTGTCTGACCACCAAGCATAACGACTTTAACAGGGCTGTAGTGGTTATGGAGGACTTTTAAAAGGGCGTTCGTGTCTGGAGCACCGTCCTTTCCCACGATCACCACCTGGCGCGGTGCGGTCAGAGAAAAGTCCAGCGCGGCCAGCATGTATGGCATCGCGCGCGGGCTTTCTTTGAGTGTGCCGCCGAACGCCTGAAGCGTTTTGGTGGCGATGTCCTTGTATTTCTCATGCCCCGTAAACTGCCAAAGCCTTAGTAGGTTGAGCGCGGCCACCGATGAACTCGCGGGTTCCACGTTATCCTGGTCCTCTTTGATCCGGACCAGCAGGTGCGGGTCCTGGTCGACCGCTGTCATATAAAATCCGCCATGATCCCTGTCATAAAACCGGTTGTTCATCGCGTCTTGCAATTCGATCGCCCATTCCAGCCAGGCCGGATCGAAATCCGCTTCATAAAGATCCAGCAGCCCCTGCGCTGTGAAAGCGTAGTCGTCTGAGATCCCTGGCGCGCCGTGCTGGCCCTCCCGCCAGTTGCGGTAGAGGAGTTTCTTTCCCGAATCGTAAAGGTTATTCCTTATAAACTGCGCGGCCTTTTGGGCCGCCTTTAAATCCTTTTCCTCGCCCAACACCTGATAGGCCTTCGCGTACGCCGAGACCATCAGCCCGTTCCACGCGGAGAGAATCTTGTCGTCCAGGTGCGGCCGGGGGCGTTTAGTCCGGACTTCAAAAAGAACTTTCTTTGCTCCCTCAAACTGCTTCACCGTCTCGTCTTCGCTGAGCTTGAACTCCCGGGCCGTCTCCGGGATCGAGTGGGCAGCGTAAAGGATGTTCTTATTCTTAAACTCGCCATGCGGGTCCTGTGCGGCGTTTCCGGTATCGCGAACACCGTAGCGGAAACAGAACGCCGGTCCCGCCTTCGGTCCCAGATGATCGATGATCTCTTTCCTTTCCCATACGTAAAACGCCCCTTCTACTTTTTCTTTCGCATCCTTGGAGGGAAGAGAATCCGCATCTTCGGCTGAATAGAATCCACCATCCGGTGACGTCATGTCGCGCGCGATGTAATCCAACGTCTCCCGCGCCACGCGTGCGAACTCCGGGTCCTTGCTGAGCTGGTAGGCCTCCAGATAATTCGCGGTCAGTTGGGCGTTGTCATAGAGCATCTTCTCAAAGTGGGGGATGTGCCAGTTCGCATCCGTGGAGTAGCGCGCGAAGCCGCCGCCGATGGAGTCGCAGATCCCTCCCTTTGACATCTCGCGGAGAGTGTGCAAGGTCATGTCGTTGGCTTCCCGGTTCTTTACGCGCGCGCCATATCTCAATAAAAAGAAATGATTTACCGGCATCGGGAATTTCGGGGCCCCGCCGAAACCACCGCGGGAGGCGTCGTAAGCGCTTTTGAACGCTTTGAATCCCTGGTCCAGCCACTCCGGCTTTCCTTCCGCCTTCGCCAAGGCTTCGGCGGACAAGTCGGCTGACGAGGCGTACTGCTTCAAGGCGTCCGTGATGTGGCTCCCCGTTTCGAGCATTTTCTTGCGCTCTTCCGGGTCCTTCCAAGATTTTCCGATCTGCGTGACGATGTCCCCCCATCCCGGATGCCCCCACTTCGCCGCCGGCGGAAAATACGTCCCTCCGAAGAATGGCTTTAACTCCGGCGTGAGAAACGCATTCAGCGGCCAACCGCCCGAGCCGGTCATCGACTGCACCGCCATCATGTAGATCTTATCGACGTCGGGCCGCTCCTCGCGGTCCACCTTGACGTTGACCAGGTAGGTATTCATCAGCGTGGCCATCTCGGGATTCTCGTACGACTCCCGCTCCATCACGTGGCACCAATGGCAGGTGGAGTAGCCGATCGAAACCAGGATGGGTTTATCTTCTCTTCGTGCTTTCTCGAAGGCGGCGGGTCCCCAGGGGTACCAGTCGACGGGGTTATACGCATGCTGAAGGAGATACGGGCTTTTCTCGTTGAGGAGTCGGTTTGGTTTAGCGGCGGCAGAGGAGGACATCACGAGCAGCTCCAGAAGAAATAGGGCCCCGCAATAAGGAAAGGATTTCAAATAGAAATAATCACTCGGCCCAGATACACCAGGCCGTTGGCCGCGACACCCGCCAGGACATCATCCATCACCACTCCCCAACCGCCGGGCAAGCCGGCGGCCCTGCGAATCCAGCCGGGTTTGTAAACATCCAGTATGCGAAACAGCACAAACGCCGAAACAATCACCGCGGGCGTGCGCGGCTGAAACAAGAGCGCCGCCCACAGGCCGATCCACTCGTCGATCACGATGCGAGGGTCGTCCTTGCCCAGAAACTCTTCGGCCAGGTCCCCCGCCACGACCCCGATCGCCAACAGACCCACCCACACGGCCGCCGCGCGGGCGGGATCCAGAGGCAGCCAGCTCAGCAGAGCGACACCCCACAGGCTTCCCACAAGACCTGCTCCGGTGTAGCGCCGGCGGCGCAGAAGCCAGGCTGGAACGTAGCTCAAGAAACACCCAGAGGCCAATCCCAGGATCGCGTATTTTTGAAGGGTGTCCGTCATCGTTGCCTGCCCGGTTGGCTGTTGCGCATTGAGAATTCTTTTTTCAGCAGATCCATATGGTTCTGGATATAAAAATATCCGGAAACAATCGTCGTGATGGCAACCCAAAACACCAGCCAGTAAGGCATCCTCTCCAAAACTTGTGCAGCCGTGTCATCCTGCCACCCCGCGCCCAGCAGAACCGGCCAACGCTCCAGGGCGGAGTTCAAAATGAGAACCCCCAAAATAACAATGATCGCGGTGATCTGAGAGGTGGTCTTGAATTTGCCTGCGCGCTCCGCGCCCAGCACAACGCCGCGGGCGGCGGCCAAGCTCCGCAGGCCGGTGATCAGAAACTCCCGGCTGATGATCAGGACCACCATCCATGCGGGGATGTGCAGTTCAGGCATGCCCACAAACCCGACCAGCGCGGCCGCAATCAGCATCTTGTCCACCAGCGGATCCAGAAATGTTCCCACCACCGTCACGGTGCCCGTGCGGCGAGCGACCCGCCCGTCATACCAATCGGTAATGCTGGCCGCGGTAAAGAGGAGCAGCGCGGCCAGCCGCGTCCAAACGTTGTCCACGAGCATGAAGATCATGAACGCGGGGACCAGACACAAGCGGAG
>Ga0209541_10012821_pt1 | contig 12922 bp, 8 predicted proteins | sample RifCSPlowO2_01_FD_184027 | JGI IMG/M metagenome (GOLD analysis project Ga0209541, IMG submission 184027) | Groundwater microbial communities from Rifle, Colorado - Rifle CSP2_plank lowO2_0.1 (SPAdes) (version 2) | ecosystem: Environmental > Aquatic > Deep subsurface > Groundwater | place: Rifle...
AAAGGAAATTAAAAAATTATTGTCATTAAAAGTATCTTAAAAATTAAATAATTATTAAAACCCATTTGTAAAAAATTAAAATTTTATTTTCCATTAATTTAATCATCCAAAAAACCAATATCTTAAAAACCCGCTATTAGAAATAACTCCGCCTGTAACACTTCCTCCTTCACTTCCTCCAGAACTGCTTGAAGTTCCTGAATCAGTGGTTGTTGTTGAACTTCCGCTTGTAGAAGATGTATCTGTTGAAGCCGGAGCTGTTGTAGTTGTTGTTGGTGCTGGTTCTGTTGTAGTGGTTGGAGGTTGTTGAGATGTTCCCGGATATTGTTGATAATCTTGAGGAGGCTGTTGATATGTTCCTGGTTGCGGATATTGTTGCTGATAATCTTGCGGTTGTTGAAATTGCTGAGGAGGCATCATTCCTTGAGGAGGTTGGAATTGTCCATCTTTAAAATCCCCGCGAAATTGTTGGCTATAATCTTGTCTAAAATCTTGTTTAAAATTATCTACATGTCTTTCTTGAAATTCCTGAAAGTTAGGAGCTTTACAAACACAATTTCCGTTTGAAAAATCCCATGCCGAATTTTTTGCTCCACAATCCCTTGCGCAATTATTTTGTTGAGTTTGTGTATCTCCAAAGTTTTTCTCAAAATCTCCCCTGAATTCCTGAACATATTGAGTTGCTCCTTCATAACATTCTAATCTTTTCATAGGATCTGAAATACCTTTACAATCTCCTCCTGAATTCCTCATATTTGGTCCTGTTCCAGGTGCCCATCCTCCAGGACCGCAAATTGTTCCAGGCGCGCATCCTCCAGGCCCTTCTCTTCCATTAAATTGACTTTCCATAAGTTTCCTACAAGCTGTTGGATCATTTCTACCACTTCCATCTAATCCAGCATCAATACATTCCTGAGGAGCATTTTGACTAAACATAAATTTTCCACACTCTCCGGGATTTATAATTCCTGCTTCAACACATTCTGGAGGCGCGTTTTGCTCAAACATTATTTTTTCACAAATTTCTCTTCCTTTGCTTTCACTCTGAACATTAGCAGCAAGAAGCGCCGGCCTGCATTCTTCAGGAGCATGAGTTTGTATCATAATTTTTGCGCATTTTGTTCTGCCGTCTCTATCTTCTTCAGATATTCCAGCATCAATACACTCTCTAGGCATATGAAGCCCTATTCTATCTTCACTCATTCCTCTTTCAAGCTTATCCATAATATCCTCCAAATGCGGTGGAAGTTCAGGCAGGTCTAAATCATCTAATTGTTCGCAAGCATCTTCATTATTTTCAATCTCACAAGCAGTTGCTAACGACGCTGCAACAGAACATGTTTCAGCAAAACCAGGATATGGAATTTTTTCACATTTACAATCTTGTCCTGCGCTTTCAAAACACTGCGACATTATCTCTCCAAATTTCAATGCCTCTGCTCTTTGCTCTTCTGTTAAATCTCTATCAAGCTCTTTTCTCCAGTCAGGAGCATCATCGTCTAATTTACAAACTTTTTCATATTGAGAAGGGTCTAATTTTGATAATTGCGAACATAAATCTCGTATTTTACCGGCAATTTCTGCAGCAGTTTCAATATCTCTCTCTCCTAATACTATCTCTCTAACAAATTCATCTTTTTCTCCAGCAGGCATATTTTGCGCAATTTCTCTAATTGCAACTCCTCTTATTGCTTTTGAACTTTCTAATGCTCTCTCTCTTTCTTCAGGAGAAACATCTCTTTCAAAATTTCTTGCATATCCTTGATATCTTTCAAAAGATTTTTTTGCTTCATCTATTTTTCCTTCTTGCATCATCACTTGCATTTCAGCAATTTTTCTTTCCCTATTATCTAAATCAGATCTAAATGGCGCAAGAATTTTATCTTCAACAAAATAAAGTCCACTATCTGGAGTTATTCCAGCTTTTTCATTTAATTCTCCTGTAAATCCTTCTGCCTCTTTAACTAAAACATTAACTTCCTCGTCTTCAGTTAAATCGCTTTCAAGTTCTGATTCTGGAATTTCATCTGGACTGACATATCCAACCGAAGAAGCTAAAGTATTTTCTGGGACTTCTACAGGCAAATTATTTTCAACAACATCTGTATTAGTCGTATCTTGAGCAAAAACACTTGCAAGAAGAACAAAACTAATTAAAAAAATTAAACTAAAAATTATCAAACCCCTTTTTTGCATATTGCCTAATAAAAAAAGAAGTTTATAAACTTTTATATTTTTCTTATTATAAATTAAAATGCTCCTTCAAATTCTTTTGGCGATTTTTGCAGGAACTTTTTTTGGGGTCTTCACAGGATTAATTCCGGGAATTCATGTAAACCTCATCGGAGTTTTTTTAATTTCGTTGTCTTCAACGCTTCTTTTTAATATAAATCCGCTTTATCTCGTAATATTTATCGTCGCAATAGCAATTACGCATATATTCATTGATTTTATTCCTAGCATTTTTCTCGGATGTCCCGACACTGACACAGAACTTTCAGTTTTGCCTGGACACGAGCTTCTGAAAAAAGGAGAGGGCTATGAAGCAATAATGCTGACAGCTTACGGAAGCTTGGCGGCTGTTTTTATTCTTATTTTAATTTTTTATCCATCTCTCTGGTTTTTTCCAAAAATATATACGCTGACAAAAAATATAATTCCATATATTTTAATTGCAGTTTCCGGAATTCTTATTTTAATGGAAAAAAATAAATTTTCTGCATTTTTAGTTTTCTTATTAACGGGCATTTTAGGATTTGGCGTCTTAAATTTCCAGGAATTAAAAGAACCGCTTTTGCCCTTGCTTACGGGATTATTTGGAAGTTCAATGCTATTAATGAGTATAAAAAACAAACCGCAAATTCCAGAACAAAAAACAGAATTCCAGTTTGAAAAAAGGAAAATTTTTAGGCCAGTCCTTGGAGCATTAATTTCAAGCCCCTTATTGGGATTTCTTCCCGCTCTTGGAAGCGGACAGGCAGCAATCCTCGGACAGACAATTACAAATTCAAATAAAAACGACAATAAAAGTTTTCTCATTCTTCTCGGAGCAACAAATATCCTTGTCATGGGATTTTCATTTATCACACTTTATTTAATTTCAAAAACAAGAACGGGCGCGGCATATGCAGTTGAACAGCTTCTTGGAAGTTTGTCTTTGAAAATTTTAATTTTAATTTTAATCTCAATTTTAATTTCCGGGATTCTTGCATTTTTCCTGACAAAATTCCTGGCAAAAATCTTTTCATCAAAAATAAATCAAATAAATTATTCTCTGCTTTCAAAAATTTCTTTAATAATTTTAGTCGTAATTGTTTTTTTGGTTTCTGGAGCTTTAGGATTATTAATTTTAATTCTTTCAACTCTCACGGGAATTTATTGTTTTTCTCTTGGAGTTAGAAGAACAAACATGATGGGCTGTCTGCTGATTCCAACGATTTTGTTTTATTTATTTGGATTGTAAATTTTACTAAAAAAGTTAGGATAGGTTTCTCTCGTAAACTCACTCGCCCAATTGCCCTGAACAGCGAAACTCTAATGAATAAATTATAAAAAATCCTTATGAATTTAAAATAAAGTATACTTAATCAAAATTAATAAATAAAAAAATTGCCATCGAGATAGAAAATTTAAATGGATTCAACCTTATGTTTAATTAATTAATCTTTCAAAACGCTGTTACAACAACAATTTCTTTTATTTCGAGCAACTTGTTGCGAGCAATTATCTAAATATAATTCCCTATAAGTAATAATTATAAGAGCATAAAAACATTTATTAAAGGCTTCATCTTAATAAAAACATGAGAATAAAAAATATTTTGGTTTCAATTTTTGTAATGGTAATTGTAGTTATTGTCTTAATGTTTATTTTCCCTCAAGAAAAAACAGGAAGCGCAATAAATGAAAACGCAAAAATAAAAGATTGCGGAGAGGGAACTGTATTCTATGAAGGAGAAAATTTATGCTGGCAAAAAAGCGTGAAGCCGGAACCTGCGACAAACTGGCAGGATGCCGCTGATTATTGCGCTAATTTAGAATTAGGAAAAAAACAGGACTGGAGACTTCCGGAAATAGATGAATTAAAAAGTTTAGTTATAACAGTTCCTCCAGAACAGGTTACAATTGACCCTGACTTTTTTACAGACACTCAAACAGATTATTATTGGACAGCGACTGAATATGTAACCCCCGCAACTAAAACAGATACTCACTGGTATGTTTATTTCAAAACGGGATACGACGGAATCGCTCCAGACTTTAAAGAAAATTATGAAGTGAGATGCGTTAGGGATAATTCTTTGAGTTAATTTCTCGTTTGGAAAAATACAACTTATTATCTTAATAAAATAAATCTCTTTTTTCTAAAATCTTAATCATCCCGTTGCCAAACCGGCTAATCCAACAATATAAAACAAAAGCAAAAGAGCTGAAATAACGAGGGTAACAATTGCAAAGGCTTTTTCATTTTGTTTCACCAAATGAATTATAGAAACAATAATAATAAAAAACAATAAAATCAAAAACATAAAATTTATCACGGCAGAGGTAATCAAAAAAGAAATTAAAAATAACAGAATCATTAAATAAAAACTAATCCTCAAAGAAAACCAAACAAAACCTTTATTTTCACTTTTGATATTTTTTGTATTCTTCACACCCTTTTTCATAAATAGATTAAGGGGAAGGAGTTTTTAAATCTTTCAAAACCACTTCTCAATTTTTTCTTGCTTCTCCAACTCTCTCCCAAAAATAGATTCAATATATCTTTTAACTAATTCTAAACTTTGTTTTAAATAAGGAGATAAATTATATTTCGCAGCTAAATCTAATGCCGGTTCTAAATATTTTTTAATCCCGCCCTCATGGATTGTAAAAATTAATTTTCCTTTGCAAACCGGACACGCCCCTTTTAACGGAGGCCTTCTGACAATTTCATTGCATTTGACGCATCTGAATTCCTGCGACGAGAAACCTCTTAAATTACCCCTCATATCTCGTATAAAATGCCTTTCAATAATCAGCCTCGCAATATCTGAAGAATCTGCGCTTCTCAATTTTTCAACAAGCTCCATCTGCCTCTGAACTTTTTCCTGCATCGTCGCCAAAGTCTTATATGAAGAGCACGAAACTCCCTCATTTAAATTTTCAGTATCGTGCGTAAATCCAAGCCCAATAAATGGATTTTTGTTATTTCTTAAAACTTTTTTAATATTCTCAATTTCAAAAACTTCTGAAGAATGCGCTTTTTTTTCAGCTTTTCTGTATAATTCAAGAGGATAACTTTTCTCTTTTCCTAAAACTTCAAAATCCAATATTTGGTCATCAACCTCTCCAGCGTCAATCTTTGCATTTAAAACAAGCGGAGCATCCTGAGTTCCTCCTCTGTGCGCGGGCAAAAGTTCTCTTGAAAAATTAAGCAAAACATCTCCCAAAAGCATAACTGCAATTTCATCGCCGTCGCAGTCGCGTCTCACAGCAGCATGCATATACGGACTTGCAAACAATCCCTGAGTATTTGAAAAACCAATAAATCTGCAGATAACTCCTGCGCAATTATGCGGCGCCATGCACACTCCAATCTGCCCGATTAGCTCCTCTTTCTGCTTGATATTGTAAAAACTTTTTAATTCATAAAATTTTTCTAATTCATCATCTATAAATTTTGAAACTTTAAAAAAAACATCATCTGCTTTTTCATCTAAAGAATTTTTGCAGCACGGAAGCACAATATCGTGAGGCATTAATTCCAAAATTTGTTCTGAATTTTCAAGAGGCTTTCCGTAAATATCTTCGGTGTAGCCCATTTCCAGAAGTTTTTCAACGCTTGCATAAATTTCTTTTGGCTTAAAACAAACTAAAGGAAGTTCAGTGGCGTCCATCCTTATTGTTCCGTCTTTATTTACCTGCAATCCGTATTTTGCTCTTAAAATTCCCTTGGCAAGATTTTCTGCAACATGATTTTTAGAAGAAGTTCCGCGAATGCCTTTTATTAAAGGAGGAATTTCATTTTCCTTTAAGCCAAGTTTTTTTACAGCCATATCAAAATAATTTTTAATGTCCAGAGTTTGGCTGGAATATGGAACGCCTTTCACATCGCCTTTTGACTGCTCAAAAGATTTTTCATAATCCTTGAAATAAAAATATTTATTTTTTGTCTTGCTTCCACACACCTCGCATTTTGGATAAATTATTTCCTTTTGGCAGTTTTCACAAAAATAAATTGGAAAAGAACTTCTGACTGTTCCGACTTCGCACGCTTCCTGAACGCTTCTTAATCTTCCGCCTTCTCTGCCGACTGGAAAAATAACATTCGGACTTCCTGTTAATTTTCTTAATTTTGCTTTTTCGGGACGCCCCATTCTCGCGCCAATAAATTCTCCTGCCTTGTCTTTTATATTCAAACCTGAAACTTTATTTATAATTTCCAAAACTTCAACAGCATTGCTAAATTCATTAAATTTTTTTTGCGCAATATATTCTTTTAAAAAAATTTTTTCTTTGCTGTCAACAAAATTGTTGTCTATCCCAAGATTTATCAGTAAAGCTTTGCTATTTTCCTTGTCAATCACAACATGCTCAACAATTGCCTCGTGTTCTATCCCAATTAATTCCAACGCCCTTTTTCCAGAAGAAAATTTTTCCTGTTCTGATTTATTATATGGCAGAATTATTTTTCCATCTATCCATGAATGGCTCAGCCAATTGATTAATTCTCTAAATTCTTCTTTGGAAATTTGCGTCCAATAAAAAATATATTTTGGATGCAAAGGAATATTATACATTCTGCTTAATTCAACTGCTTTTTCAAATTCAACATTAAAACAATCAATTTCAAAATTTGAGTCTTTTTCCAAAAGTTCTAACTTCCACCACTCTTCAACATATCCTGGTTTAATTAGATAAGCGTTTCTGTTAACAACGTCGCTGAATGGAAGCAAAATATCGCCGAGATAAATTATTTCTTCTGTATCTTTATAAAATTTCTCTGCTTCTTTTTTTGTTTTTAATTTTTTTACGCTTCCATTAAATAATTTAATAATTGGTCCGTCAACAAAATCGCATGAAGTTACTGCGCACCCTTTTGTCGGACGTTCAAGTTTTAACTGCGTTCCGATTGCAAGAAAATTGTCTGTAATTGCCATCGTCGCTGGATGCACGGAAGTCGCGGAAAAGCCGGAAGTTCTTGACCTTCCATATCTGAATCTAAATCCTCCTGATTTGCTTGGATGCCCGTAAACAGGCCTTCCCGCGACGAGGTCTTTAATATATGTCGGAACATCTCCTTCTTTGCTTGCTTTAATGCTTTTTTTTTCATGCAGTTCTATATAATCTTTAAGCCAGTCAAAGCCTGTTGATTTAATTCCGTTTTTTTTCGCATTATTCAGCAATCTAAATCCTTTTGCTGCTTTTTGCGCAAGCCCCTCGCCAAGAATAAGGCAGAACCCGCTTCTCAAAAAGTTTGTATCAACTCTTTCTAAATTTTTATAATTTGGAACTTCTATTTTTTCAGACGGCTCTCCTGCAATTTGTATTGGAAGGTTTCTCGCTAAAAAAAATGTTTCTGTTTCTGTCGGCATATACTGCAAATTGCTGACGCGCTCGTGAAAATGCGACATTTCAACATAAGTTCTTTTGGCTTCATTTTCAGTCGGGTCGTATTTTGCAAATCCAAATAACTCCCTTAAATAATCAATTAAAATTAAAACGAGACAGGATGCGGTTGTTCCAGCAGATCTGATTGGACCTGAAAAACTTGCTTCAAGATAATCTTTATTATCCCTTGTTTTTCTGACTTTTAATCCTGTAAATCCTTCAATCGGCGACGAAACAACTGCTAAAGTCGCATATGCAAAACCCACCCTAATTCCTGCCTCAATTGATTCAATTAAATTATCAAAACTGCAAAATTTCTGGCGCGCAACTTCCTCCGCAATCTTAAACATAATTGTGGAATCTAATTTTCCATATTCTTTTTCAAGCTCTAAAATTCTTTTTGAAATTCCCGAATCTTTCATCTGAGGATAAATTGTAGAAATCAAGCCGACAACTTTTTCAGCCATTGACATTGCCAGAGGAATCTCAACTTCGTCTACGGGATCAAACCCTTTTGCCCTCGCCTCCTCAGCCATTCCATAAACTTTATCAACTTCTTTTCTTAAATTTTCAAAATATGTTTGAGTATTCATGTTTTTTTAAAAAATTTCACTTTTTTAATTTGTTGAGAATTGTGTTTTTCTAAATTAATTATTTTTTTATATTCATCAGACAATTCACTTAATTTTTTAAAAGAACCATTGATTAAAATTTCAGGGTCAATATATCTAAATTTTTTCTTTAATTCTATGCCTTCTTTTGAATAAAAAATAGACAAATCATTTCTTAATAAATCTAAATTTTCCAGGATATATTCATCCCCGCATGAATTTAATTTTTCCAAAACATCGTTATCTGTTTTATTTAAATCCTCAAAAACAATAATTCTGTTGTCTAAAGCTTTTTTTAAAACATTTGATAAAATATAATATCTGGTTCTAGCTTGATCCCCTCCCCAGTTTTCTTTTTGAAGAAGTATATATTCTTTTGCAAAAATTTCAGCAATTTCTTTAGCCTTAAAAACAATTTGATTATTTTTATTTTCCAAATCCAAAAAAATATTATTCACAAAATAAAAACCCTTGCTTATTTCCAATTCGCGAAGAGAATAATCTAATCTGTCTGCGCATAAACCTGGCGCTTCCCTTTCTAATAAGGAAAAATTTTCTAATTTTGAAATTTTTTTATAATCAAAATTATATTTTTCCAAAATATTTTTAACACAGGAATTTTTAATAAATTCTTTATGTCTTTTATCTTGATAATCTTCTTTGGTTGGGTCTCCCGCAACCCCGTCTACAACATGGGAAAAAGCGGTATGTGAAATGTCATGTAAAATTCCTGCCGATTGCTCTACTAAATCAGCCTTTAATTTCCTTAATAAAATCAATACCCCGATTGAATGTTCGTATCTGGAAAAACCTTTTTTATGAGAATATTCGTCCGGAATTCCAAATTGAGCAATCCCTTTTAATCTTTGAACCGGATCTGAATTAATTAAATCAATTAACACCTGCTCTTTTACATTTTCACTTCCATAAATTTTATCTCTTATTTTCATTTTTTATTTTTTTAAAAAGATATTTCACTTTTAATAATTTTATATTCTCAGATATATTAATCTAAATAAAAACTTTCTATTTTTCCTCAAAATCCAAAATCTTGACTGCGCGTGTTTTTAAATTCAGCATCGGCACTTTGCAATGATCAGGCTCATTTCCAAATTTTTCCTGATAAGGAGTCATTGCCTCCCAGCACGAAGTTGAAATGATTAAAATGTTATTGTAAGATGAAACTCCGCATTTATGCGTGTGCCCTGAAACAAAAATATCGGGAGAATTTTTAATTACAAGCAAATCTTCTTTATGTGGATAATACTGCGTTGAGCCGTGCGTCGGGGCAAGATGCCTGTGTTTTAATAAATATTTCATAATTTCTTCAGGAGAATTCATTGCCTTTTTCTTGATTAATTCCGGAACATTTCCTGCATAATATGGATAAGAAAACCCATGATAAGTTAAAACATCAAAACCTGCAAAATCTTCCTGCGCTCCAATATTCAACGCGCATGGATTTTCAGTAATAATTACATTTTTTAATTGATATAATGGCCAGGCATATTTTGCGTCAAACACTGGCTGAGGCTCCATGATTCTGACTCCGTCGTGGTTTCCCGGAGAAATAATAATTTTAATATGCTCAGGAACTTTTTCCAAAAGTTTTGCAATTCCAATAAACTGCTCTTCCAAATCAGCAATCTCCAAATCTTTTTCCTGCCCTGGATAATTTCCAACTCCCGTAACAAGATCTCCGACAATAAAAAGATATTTTATTTTATTTATTTCATTTTCATCGTACCCTTCAAGATTTCCATTTAAATAATCAAAAAATTTAAACAGCCCTTCTTTTAAAAAAAGTTTGCTGCCAAAATGCAAATCTCCAATAAACAAAGCATATTCTTCTACAGAAGATTTTTTCTTTTCAAGAATTTCCGAATCAGGAAAAAAAATTTTGTTTGCAAAAAGAATTTCATTATTTCCCGAACACCTAAATCCCAAAACAGAATCAAGGCAAATTTCTTCTGCAATTTTATAAATGTCCTCTTTTAATTTGCTGACTAAAATTTTTATTTTTCCAGTTAAATCTTCAACTTCAAGGATAATATTTTTATTTTTTGTAATAACTTTGCTATACACCATTCCGATAATAGATATTCCCTGCCTTGAACCTGAAATTTTATCAATAGATACAAGATTGTCTAATTCAAGACGTTTTTGCAGAATCTCACTAATGCTTTCAAATCTTTTTTTAAAATGATTTACAAAATCTTTAACCTCAATTTTATTATTATTTTTAGGAGTGTAAGACAAAATATTAATATTTTTTTCAAAAAGATTTTTTTCCGAAGGTTTTGCATCGGGCTCTTTAATAGAATAAGATGCAGAATCTGTTTCTTTGGAAATTTCAATGCTTAACCCAAGTTTTATTCTTAATCTTTCTAAATTCTTTTTATTTTCTTCAGGCAAGTCTAAAAAAAATTGATTAACCTGCTCTTTATTTCTTTCAAAAAGATGCTTTGTTAAAACATTCTGGTGCGTATAAGTTTTAACTTTTTCAATAATCAGCTTAATTGACTCAATATCTGATGTCTCGCTGAATAACTCAAGAAGATCCCTGTCAACCAAAAAGCCTTTTTCAATGCAAAAGTTTATGATTTCTCCATCCATATTTTATAAACACTGCGCTTTTATTAAAAGGTTTGTTTTCACTTTCCAGTTTTTGAATTTGTTTAAAAAAAGAAAAGGAAAAAAAAGAATTAAAATAGAGATAGTTTAAAAAATTTTCGCGGTCGCTTTGAGAACATCTGAACTAAACCTCCATTTTTCAAGCGGACAAAACCTTAATCTGCTCACAAGCCCACCCATTTATTTATTTTTTTAAGTTTCTCTCGTGAACTTGCTCGCGCCTAACAGCGCGTACCTTTCCTTTTTTTAAACATAATTTAGTGTTCCATGAATAATTTCTTTAATTTGACCACGCTTGGGCAAATTTGTCAAAAAATTTCCTATTTTTTGTTCGTTTTGATAATTTTATACATAATTTAGTGTTCCATGGATAATTTCTTTTGCTTTTTCAACAATTAGTTTTGGAATTGCAAGTTTTATCTCCCTCATTCTTCCTCCTCTGCCTTTTGAAATAACTCTTACATTAATAATTCCAAGCATATCAAATTCCTGAACTATATCTGAAACCCGGCGCTGTGTAAGAACTTCCATTTTATTTTTAAGACATAATTCTTGATAAAAATTATAAACATCGCCGGTAAAAATTGGTTCTTTAGGAGATGATGCTGCACTTTTAGTCAGCTGCAGCTGCCCTTTACTTCCTTTATTTTTTTGTTCTGATAATTTAATTATAGAATATAAAACCAGCTGAAATTGTTTTGGTTCTAAAGAAATAATATCTAAAATCTTGTCTTTTTCTATTTTTTCATTGGCTTCATCTATATATTTTAATTTAATTTTTTTTGAATTATCCCTCTCTGTCAATTCTCCTGCAATTCTTAATAAATCCAAAGCTCTTCTTGCGTCGCCATGCTCTCTTGCGGCAAAAGCGGCGCATTTTTCAACAACTCCCTCTTCAATAATTCCTTCTTTGAAAGCTAATTTAGCTCGATTATTTAAAATATCTTTTAATTGCAGAGCATTATACGGTGGAAAAACTATTTCTTCTTCAGATAAAGAACTCCTGACTCTTGGATCAACCTGATCTAAAAAAGTTAAATCATTTGAAATTCCTACAATGCAAATCTGGGATTTTGATAATTCTGAATTCATCCTTGTAAGATTATATAAAAAATCGCTTGAAATTTTTTTTACAGTTTGATCAATTTCATCCAAAATTAAAACAATAAGCTGCTTTTCAGAATCAATAATCTCAATAAATTTTGAATAAACCGCCTGCGTCGGCAAACCCGTGTCAGGAACACTTCCTCCCATTTTCTTGATTAATTCAGCAAGAATTCTGTATTCAGTATCTGAAATTTTTTTAAGTTTGCAGTTTAAATATTCTATTCTCAATTTATATTTATTATTTTCCTTTGCTCTTTTAAAAAGCTGCTCCTGAACATACTGCACAGAAAGAGTTTTGCCCGAACCGGTTTTTCCATAAAGAAATAAATTGCTTGTTTTTTCCCCTCTTAAAACAGGCGCAAGAATAGAAGCGATTTGTTTAATCTGCTCTTTCCTATGTAAGATTTCTTCCGGTTTATAATTGCTTTGTAAAAGACTTTTGTCTTTAAAAATGGTATTTTTATCAAAACCCTCAAATATTTGCTCAATCTCTGAATTTATCATATGCCCTCTAAATTTTTTATTATTAAAACAGACAGCTATATTTCGTATGGAAATGCGCGCTGTCTTAATAAGTTCAACGAAGAAAATTTAAAAGTTATATAAATAAGCGTGACTACTAAAAAATAAGGATGCCTAAATTTCCTGTGGAAAGTGAAGTTCTTAAATATAATAAAGTTGTGAAAGGTATAACTTAAATTAAACTAAATCACCCAAGTGCAACAAAATTGTGAAAGGTATAACTTAAATTAAACTAAAACTAATTTTCTATTTTGCATAAGACAAATCTTTTTTAATTAAAGTAAAACTAATTTTCTATTTTGCATAAGACAAATCTTTTTTAATTAAAGTAAAACTAATTTTCTATTCAAAATTAAAAAATTATATTTATTCTTTTAAATGAAAAAAATAATTTAATTATGAAAGACAGAATTTCAAAATCTTACACTAAAATATATAATCAAAAAGATATAT
>Ga0209541_10012822_pt1 | contig 12922 bp, 12 predicted proteins | sample RifCSPlowO2_01_FD_184027 | JGI IMG/M metagenome (GOLD analysis project Ga0209541, IMG submission 184027) | Groundwater microbial communities from Rifle, Colorado - Rifle CSP2_plank lowO2_0.1 (SPAdes) (version 2) | ecosystem: Environmental > Aquatic > Deep subsurface > Groundwater | place...
GCAATAGTTTTTTTAGGGTGTCTTTTGCCAAATCAAAACTCCTGGTTTTTATTAAAGTATAAAAATAATTAAATAATAATTTTTTATTTTCAATATCCGGGTTTATATCCTTGTTAAATAGTCTTTGATAATAATCAGCTGCGCTGCTATAATTTTTTGTTAGCTGCGAGGAAATTGCCCTGCACATTAAGTAGTCTATATCGTCAATATCGCTTTTTACATTGGCAAAGCAGTTCATAGCCTCGCTATATTTTTTGGCTTTTGTTAAATAAATTCCCTTTTCTTTATTTGCCTGCTCGTTATTGGGATTTATTTGAAGAAGTTTGCTGCAGCATTTGCTTATATCAATCTCAAACTTTTTGCATATATCCATTACTTTTACCAGAAGATTTTCATTATTTGTAATCTCAACTAGCTGGTCATAACATTCAAATGCTTCATTTTTTCTGTTTATTTTTAATAATGAATTGGCCTTTTTTTCAAGACAAAAAGTGTCATTTGGATCCTCTTTTAAAATAATGCCGCAGATGTCAATAATTTTTATATAATCCTCAGTTGACTCCAGTAACGTTATTGATTGCCTTTTCTTGTCTAAGCTTTCTTTGTATCCTAAGGCTCTTTTGCACCTGTTAAGCCCATTTAAGGCTTCTTTGCTTCTATTAATCTTAATTGCTTTTTCATAGTATTTTTTCCCATCTTCAAATTTTCCTAATTTTTCCAGACAAAGCGCTTTGCTTGCTAAAAATTCATAATCAGCGTCTTCTAGCTTAATCTCTCCAACTTTGTCAAAATAATTAAGTGCCTGCGCATACTTATTGTTTTTTTCAAGAATGATCCCTTTCTCCTTCAATGCTGTTCTATTGTCGGGATTAATTGTAAGCAATTTGTTAATGCACCTATCCACACTAGCTTTTATCATTTTAAGCTCCAATAAAGCTTCTTCTAAGACTTCTTCATCTTTTGATAGGTCAATTGCTCGGTTATAATATTCAACTGCTTTTCCTTTATCATTTAATTCAATTAAGCAGTTGGCAATGCCTAACAATGCAAATTCATTTTCTTCTTTTTCAATTACCAGACTATAGCATTTTTTTGCTCTTTTAAAATCCCCTTCAAAGCTTAACTCTTCCCCAAGTCCTAAAAGAGTATTAGCGTCTTTAGTCAACCCAGCGTACTTATTAAAGCAATCAATTGCCTCATCATACAATCCCATGTTTTTTAGCGCAATTCCTTTGTTTGCCAGCAAAGTTTCATCTGAAGGATTCAGCTCCAGTGCCTTATTAAGGCAGCTTAATGCCTCTTTATGTTTTTTTAAGTTTAAAAGTGCAACCCCTTTATTGGTCAATAAATCAATATCCTTCGGGTCAATTTTTAGCGCTTTATCAATATATTTGATAGACTCATTTTTTCTGCCAAGCTCTATTAAACAGTTTGCGGCATAAAATAATAATTCTTTTTTATTTAAGCCTGAATCAATAGAGTCCTTGAAATATTTAAAAGCCTCGTCAAATCTTTCCAATTCATACATGCTTTTTGCCTTTAGCGCTGTTATTTTAGAATTTTTTCCGCTGATCAGGGCTTCATCACATAATCTAACTGATTCTTCATAATTTTTAAATATAAAGGCCATTGCAGCTTTGACTGTTGCATCAGATTGTTTTGGTCCAAAAAAACTGGAAAAATGCTCTGCCGCAAACCTTAATTTATCTTCTAATAAATAATTCAAACCCAGCTCTTTTTTATCTTCTGCATTGCTTTTTATTAGAGGTATTTCCTCAAAAATATTTCCAAACAAATCAGGATCTTCTTCAATTAATGCCTTGATATTATCAATATTTTCCAATATTAAATTGTCAATTCCTTTTAAATGTTCATTAGCCTTTTGCTTAATGCTTTCAGGAACATCCACATTGCTTTCCGTTAGCTTCTTTAAAGATAAATTAATTAAACTTTTGAGCGTAATTGTATAGACATCTTCACTTTCGGCTATAGTCAACGCCTTTAACGCCTTGTTTATGGCTCTGATATACTGCCTATTTCTATAAGATCCAATGCATAAATAAGCATATAATCTCATATCTGTCGGAAATCTTTTTAATTTTTTTCTGCAATGCTCATCTACCCATTCATACGCATCAGCAAATAATGCTTCTCTTAATTCATAAAAGAATTTGTCTAGTTTATATTCCATTTTGTTATAGTAGTATTATCTGCTATTTTTTATTATATAAAACTTTCTGTCTTATTTATTCTTGCAAATGAAAAATGCATGGTCTTTTTGATACGGCTCTAAAGTCCTGTAGTCCGCAATTATCAGCTCTTTCTCCAGCCTTTCCATGACTTCCTTAAAAATCTGCTTTGGCTGCTTTGTGACATCTATGCTTCTGGCCTTTAGTGCAATTAATCCATAACCATCCTTTTTCAGAAAAGATTTAATGTTTTTCAAAAATATATCAACTTGGTTTTTCTGTGCAATGTCCTGATAGATTACATCCGCTAGGCTTCCCCTTTCCACTAATTCTTTTATATGGTTAGCATCTGCAAGTATTGGGGCAATATTTTTCCTCCCTTCGCAATTAAAAATCAAATCCCTCATTACCCTTGGAGCAATATCAACTGCAAATACAAATCCTTCCATGCCTACAATGTCAGAAACATGGCTTACCGTAGTCCCGCTTGCAGAGCCTAAATACAAAACAACATCATCTTTCCTTAAAAAGATATTCCTGCATCCATTTAGAATTGCAGCAGCCAGCTTGCTTCCGTAAGGGTCCCATTCCCTGTATTCAATATTATTCTGATTTACCAATTGCTCGTCATAAACCCGTTTTCCGGGACTAAGGCTTATTGTATAAAGCCTTCTATTAGCCCTGTCTTCATACACTTCAAATATTTTGGATTTTGATATCATTTTTTCTTAATCTGATTTATAGGCACGGACATTAATAACCATTACGGATATTAAAGTCCGCTCGTATAGTTGGTTTTATATTAATAGATTGCTTAAAATACTTGCCCAACCATAAAAATAAAGCTATTGCAGCAAAACTTACCGAGCCGCTGTACAAAAAAGTAATTGATGGGGAAAATAACGATACTATAAAAAGAGGAAGTATAGGGGCTATAATTTCGCTGACTACATTTAGGCTTATTTTACCAAAAGTTTTATTTGTTATTTTCATCCTACTTGCATTAATATTGAATTTTGAACTTATCAACCAGCCCTTTTTTCAATTTGTCGCCAATAAACTTCCCCTTGAAATAGTCAATCTTAATTGCTATGCTTAATTTATCTGCAAGAGCCCTTGCTGCCTTTCCATGCATTTCTTCCTTTGATTTCTGTATAAGCTGGTGCTGATGTATAATTCCGTGCTTTGGAGGCAGATTCCTTTTTTTATTCCTCATATGCCTGAATAAGGCTTTTTCAGCCCCTAAAATCTGTATCGTGGAAGCTGGCATTTCCACTAATCTGCGCAGGCTTCCTGCATGGCTTATCAGTTTTGCAGCTATTGTAGCTCCTGCAACTTCCATGAAGTTAGGGCATGTTTCTTTCTCTAATTGATTTAGGTAGTCCTCATAGTGCTTTTTCAGTTTGTAGAAATTATTTAATTGCGTAGCTAGCAGTAATATTACAGAAACATCTTTGTCCTTCAAATCAGCCCCTAATGATTTATTTTCATCTATACTCAAATCTTTTAATAATTGTTTTTTGGATTTTCTTGTTATTATAGAAACAAAATTTTCATGATCAGTTACTTTGTTGGAAACCTCGGGATTGTATAGAGAATACCATTCTCTTAATCTCTTGACAAGCAAATTCGTGTTTTTGCCGATTTCGTCAATGCTGTTGACTGTCTGTATGATTAATGCATCATTATTGACAGATTCCCTTACAGAATTCCTTGTAATATCAAGATTTTTATTGTGAAACTGGGAAAAATATTTTTTGTTTTTGAAGAACAGCAATATATTATAAAGCTCTTTTTCTGCTGGCGTTGCTGCATCCTTGTGCTTCTGTTTCAGCTTTTCCTCATACTCCTTTTTATTTTTGTATTGCTCAATGTCCTCAAACAGCAAACCATCAACCAGCTTATAGTTCTCATTGAAAACAAAGCTTCCCATTATATTGGAAAAAATGAATTTCGGCATGATACTCTAAAATAGGCATTAATTTTTAAACATTTAGTTTTTATAACATTTTTAAAACAATAAAAATTATAAACAATTTTAAATAATGAAATAAATTATATTGAATATATCCAAAATGACCTTAATTTACATAACCTGCAAGGACGAAAAAGAAGCAGTAAAAATCTCAAAGCATTTGCTAGAAAAAAGATTGATAGCATGCTCTAACATTTATCCAATAAGAAGCCTTTACAGATGGCAGGGAAAAATGCATGATAGTAAGGAGTTTGCAATAATGGCAAAGACAAAGGAGAAAAAATATGAAAAAATAAAAGAAGAAGTAGAAAAGTTACACAGCTATGATATCCCATGCATACTGAAAATAGATGCAGAAGCCAATGAAAGCTATGAAAAATGGGTGAATGAGGAAGTGGGGTAAAACATGCAAAAAATAAGAGGGCAAATAAGCGGTACTGTTTTTGTCTATATGTTTTCTGCAATAATAATCGCATTGATACTGATTTTCGGATATAAATCTATTGTAGGAACTAAGGAAAAAGTCGAGCAGACAGAGCTTTCGATATTAAAAAATGAAATAATCTTAGACATAGGAGCCATGAAAACTGATTTTGGCTCATCAAAAGAAGTTTCCTATTCAATACCAACCCAGACACAACTTTGTATGTTTGATTTGGAAAAAAAAAATATGATATTAGAAAACTTGCCTGAAGGCTTTAATCCTTTGATAATAGACAGCATAAGGAATAATGTAAGGAAAAATGCGTTTGTATGGGGGAATGAGATTTTTGAGCCTTTCTACGTGGGTGAAATAGAAATAAGAGAGCCGCATTTTTACTGCCTGAAGCCAATTGCAGGGAAAGTAAGCTTTGTTATTGAAGGGTTGGGGAATAGGACGTTGATTTCAGTCAATCCTTAAATTATAGTATATTTTATATGCCAAGCTCTTTTTTGGCCTCTTTCCAAGAAACGAAGTCAGAAGTATCAATGCGATTACTTTGAATTTGAGCCAAATTCTTCAAGAAAAGTTGTAGAAGAGTTAAGAGAAACTCCTTTGAAAATAAAACGGAAAGTAGTGAAGTTATCTCAGGATAGGTTAGGAATTAAGAAAGGGGAAGATATTTACGTTTTAGTACCAGATAAGAAACGCATATTACTTGAATTGGAAGAATAAATATCAATAAAATATATAAACTCCCTTTCTATTAAGCAAGCTATGTTCAAGATAGTAAAAGACGTAAGGGACATTAATAGGCTAAGGGAAATTCTTACAGTGCTGTTTGAGGAAGGGTTTGATTTTCTTATAGAAAAAATAAGGCTGCGGCATAATATTCCTATAACAAAGCGCGTCAAGGCAAGAATCAAGCAAAAGAAAGATTTTTCAATGGAAAAAAGGCTGAGGCTTACTCTTGAAAGATTAGGACCTACATTCATAAAATTTGGCCAGGTTCTGAGCGTAAGGCCTGATTTAATTCCGAAAAGCTACATCAAAGAGCTTGAAAAGCTGCAGGATTCTGTTCCATCGTTTTCTTATAATATTGTAAAACAACAGATAAGGAAAGAGCTAGGAAAAGACATAAATGAAATATTCTCATCTTTTGAAAAAAAGCCCATTGCATCAGCGTCCATAAGCCAGGTGCATAAAGCTATCCTTAAAGACGGTAAAAAGGTAGCTGTAAAGATACAAAGGCTGAATGTAAAGAAAATAATGGAAACGGACATTGAGATAATGTTTTACGTGGCAAAGCTGCTTGAAAGCCGCATTCCGAAAATAAGGAAATTTTCCCCAGTGAAGGTAATTGAGGAATTTTCAAAATGGACAGAAAAAGAGCTGGATTTCAAAAGAGAGGCTATGAACGCAAAGCTCTTTGCAAAGAATTTCTCTGGAAGCGGGACCGTAAAGATACCGGAAGTTTATGTTGATCTTACTACAAGTAACTTATTGACAATGGAATTTATTGATGGCATAGAGCTGCACAATATCAAGGAAATAAAAAGGAAAAAAATAAACCTGATACCTCTGCTTAACAATGGCTTTGACGCAGTTCTTACCCAGGTTTTTGTCCATGGATTTTTCCACGCAGACCCGCATCCAGGAAACATTTTAATCACAAAAGACAAAAAAATAGCTTTTGTCGATTTTGGCATAGTCGGCTATTTTGATGAAGAGCTAAAAGCAAAATCCATAGACCTGTTCTACGGCGTTATAAGCAATAATCCAGAGGCTATAGTAACAACTTTAGCTGATCTTGGAGGTGCAGAGATAGAAAACATGGAAGAAATGAAATATGAAATCGGTGAGTTGCTGGAGCCTCTGCAAAGCAGCGATATAGCAAATGTAAAGGTAAGCAGGATACTTGAGGAAATCCTGGATTTGGCTTTGAAGCATGGCATAAATATCCCTATGCCTTTTGTCCTGTTTGGAAAGACTATAATCACTTTAGAGGGCATTGCGCTGGAATATGACCCTAAATTCAACATTGTCGAGAGCTCCAGGCCTTTTATTGAGAAATTAATGAGCCAAAGATATAATCCAATATACCAGTTTAACCAGCTTATGAAGAACATGGTCAAGTTTAAAAGATTTGCAGAGCAGCTTCCTGACCAGACGACAAGGGCATTGAAAAAAATAGAGAAAGGCGCAATTAAAGTTGATATAGAAGATACGGACATAAAAAAGCTTTCATTGGAGATTGACAGATCCGGTAATAGGGTGGCTTATAGCATGCTTATAGCTGCATTGCTTATCGTTGCAGCTTTGACCATAAATTTTGGAAAACCTTTTATTTTGAATGTTTCGTTAATACCCTCTTTGAGCTTTTTGGCAGCATTTATCTTATCGATAATTTTATTTGTTTCAATTTTGAGAGAAAAAAATTTAATCAAGTAATGAGGTGAGGCAAATGAAGGAAATAGTTAAAAAAAGCTTTCTGCTTGGTCTCGGGGCTGCAAGCATGACAAAGAAGCAGGCAGGGAAGCTCATCAGGGATTTAGTGAGAAAAAATGCAGTTACGTTGAAAGAAAGCCGCGATATACTGAAAAAGGTTGGGAAAGCGGCTGACTCGGAGAGAAAAAAGGTAAGCAAGTTTGCGCAGCAGGAAGCTGCAAGAATAAGCTCTCAGATGGGCATTATATCAAAAGCCCAATTAAGCAAAGTAAAGAAAAAATTAAAAGTAATAGACCTGGAGTTAAGCAGGAGGGGCAAAAGCACATTAAGAAGCATCCTGAAGCAGCTTTCAAAATAAGTTTATCCTAAAAATGAGTGTATCTAAAAATGAAGGTTAGAGTCATCTTTTATCAAGAATTGTTTTTAGACAATGAAAGAAAGCCTCATTTAAAAGTCCATTAAAACCGCACAAACATTTTTAAAATTGAGTAGCTTTCATTACAACATTCATAACAATAATATTGTTTCAATAATAAAAATTATTAATAATAGGATTTTTTGCTATCTTTTCATGCAAAAGCAAAAAATCCTATTATTATTTTTATATAGTTGTGAGCGTTGTAAGATTAGGCTTAATGGACAAAATCCATTTTGCTTGCTTTGTGATCTAAAATGCCATTTGCAGTAACCCATGTATTAAGCAGCATTATTTTAGTTGATTTGTATAGGGATTACTTTGCTAAGCACAAGAAGTATTTTACACTGCATACGATTTTCATAGCTGGATTTGCCGGCTTGCTTCCGGACATAGACATTCCTTTGAACTGGCTTCTTAACTTGATTGGCGCTGATTTGGCACATAGAACCTTTACGCACACACCTTTATTCGCTTTGATTTTCCTAATTCCGGGCTTTATGCTATGGCGCAAGAAAAAGCACACAATAGGAATGTACTTTTTCGTGACATCTTTTGCAGTTTTCCTCCATATTTTTTTGGATTATTTTTTCAGCGCAGATAATGGCGGAATAATGTTTTTCTACCCATTATCAACAGCCAACTATGCTTTAGACCTGCTTAAAGGCACAAGTGCTACACTCTTTGCAGGCATAGACGCTATTATCCTCTTATTATGGCTCTGGCACGAGGAGATAAAGCACAAGATAAGCGATTACATATAATCTTATTTTTCTATTCTTATTCCAGCTTCCTCTTCCAGCAACTTAACAAGACTGCAAAAGTCTTCTTCATCAAGCCCTTTCTCATGCCCTTTCTGGAACTGATTGAACATCTCTTTAGACAATGGAAGATTAATTCTAAGCTTTTTTATTTCTTTTTCAGCAATCTTTAAGTCCTTATGCATCAGCTTATATTTGAAATGAGCATTGAAGTCCCTTTTTATGATATACGGCATCTTAAATGATGCAACTCCATTTTTTGCTGCGGAATTGTCTAAAATTTTAATCATTGCATCTATCGGAACATTATTTTTCAACCCGAAAATCAAGCCTTCCAGATAGCCTTCCAATATCAATGTTTGCGCTAAATTTAATGCATACTTTGCCTTCTGCCCATTTCCGCTTTCACCGCAATAAACAGCTTTCTTGCCCATAGCATTCCACAAAGGCGCGCATTTGTCAAAAATTTCTTTATTGCCTCCAACCATAAATACAAGCTGCCCTGTTTCTGCCCCAATCTTGCTGCCAGTAATGGGCGCATCAAGAAATTCCGCATTTTTCTCTTTTGCTTTGCCATAAATCTTTTTGGTAAGCTCTGCGGAAGTTGTCCCGCAATCAATTAAAATGTTATTTTCTTTTATTGTCTGAAAAACCCCCTTGCCAGAAAATAAGACCTCTTCTAATGCATCATCATTTGAAACACAGGTAAAAATTATATTTGTTTTCCCTGGCAATTCTCTTGGATTATCCACAATATTGAAATTTTTGTGTTTAATTGCCTTAGCTTTTGATTTTGTTCTGTTGTAGGCAAAAACATTAAACCCATTCTTGAGCAAATTTTCCACCATGCCTTTGCCCATTGTTCCAATGCCAATAAAGCCTATGTTTTCCATTTTTTATCGTTGTACCATTTTTTGATGGATTATTTTATTATCGTCCCTTCAAATTTCTTGCTTTGCAATAACTTTTCAAAATTCTTCAAATCCTTGCCAATAATAAAAACCCTTAATCCAGATTTCTCAGCCTCCTTTGCAGCAATAGGGTCAAAAGGCGCATTTAAGCCGGCTTTCCATTCGTTTCCGGAAATTTTCCTATATTCTTTCCACGAAATATTTTTGATTTTTTTTGCATTATTGTATTTTTTAGGGTCTTTATCATATAAATAATCAATGCTGCTCATATTAATTATTGTTTTAACGCCAATGTTCTTTGCCAGTAATACTGCATCATAATCAGTTGACCATCCAGGCTTCCAGCCTCCTGCGATTAAAATATTTCTAGTAAAACTTACTTTCTCTCTTGGGTCGTCAACAATAAATTTTTCGGCATCTTTGCCAAAAACAGCTTTCATGAACCATGCATTCATTTTTGTAGCATGTATGCCCAGCCAATCTAAATGATAATTGCTCTGCTTAGCTATTTGAGAAGCTGCTTTTTGGTAGTCTCTTGCAATTTTCCCCCCGCCGCAGATAATGGCAAATTTATATCCATTATTAATATATTTATTGATCATTTTTTTGAAATTTTTTAAGAAAGAAACATCTATTTTGTTAGGCACAATTACAGAGCCGCCAAGGGATATAACAATAATTTTCATTTTGTAACCTCAACTTCCTGCCTATCTTTTCTCATCCATTCCGTATGAAACTCTCTAACCTGCTTTTTATTATTCAGCAATAAAGCCCCATTTTTGTCAATCCTAAAGTACTGATGGGCGCCAAAATAATCCCTTTGCAGGGCCATTACAGACGCAGATACCAAAACATTGCTGGAAAGCTGCTTTAAATAATTATATGCAGCATCCAGAACAGGGACAGGAAGACCTGCTTTCCTTGCTGTTGAAGTTACCTCTGCTAAGTTTTCTAAACCTTTCCCTAATATTCTGACGAAAGGCGTGTGTAAAATCAGGTTTTCCGGTTGTTTTTTCTTGTTTTTGTAAGCTTCAGAAATAGCGTACAGCAATATCGGAGCCCTTATGATGCATCCTGCACGCCAATCCTTAGCTACATTTGAAAGATCAATCCCATAATTCCATTTTTCTGAGCCTGCTTTAATCAGGTTCAGTCCCTGCGCGTAGGAAGACAGATTAGCAGCATACAGCGCATTATGCGCCTGCGCAATGAATTTGTTCCTATTCTTAATTTCAATTTTTGCTTTTTTAATATTTACTTTTTTATTGATTTTCAGCCTTAATGTTTTTTCCGCAGATTGTAATCTTGATGTAATTGCAGAATAAATCGCAGGTATAGGAACCAAAAGCTCGTTTGCAGTATTAACCGTCCACATTCCAGTGCCCTTCATCCTTGTAATGTCAGCAACGTAATCAGCCAGAAATCCTTTGCTTTTGGGATCTTTCTGCTGTAGCCCATCAGCAGTTATCTCGATAAGGTAAGATGACAAAACATCATTCTTTTTATTCCATTTCTCCATTATTTTTCCAATGTCCTTAAAATCCAAATTAAGTGCTTCCTTAAGCAGCCAAACAATCTCAGCAATCATTGCCATTATTCCATATTCAATGCCATTATGCACCATCTTTACAAAATGCCCTGCTCCTCCAAGCCCTATGTAGGAGACGCACGGCTTTTTGTCCTGCGGTCCTTTTGCAGCTATCGCCTCTAATATTGGAGCAATTGCATTGTATGCTTCTCTTGTGCCTCCAGGCATTATTGAAGGACCATATCTTGCTCCTGCTTCTCCGCCGCTTACTCCTGTGCCAATGTAAGTTAAGCCTTTTTCCTCAGCCCATTTTACCCTTCTTTCTGTGTCTTTAAAATAAGAATTTCCCCCTTCAATTATCACATCCCCCTTGCGCAAATATTCAGCTGCCTGCTCTAAAACAATATCAACTGCATCTGCATCAACCATCACCCAGAAAATTCTTTTTTCATTCCTAAAATAATCAGCAACTTCTTCCAGAGAATCAGCAACTTTTAAGCCTTCTTTCCTTGCTTTAATCCTTTTTTCTTCTCCCCGGTTATAGCCAATAATATCGAAGTTATGATCCTTTATATTCAAAGCCAGATTAAGGCCCATGGGCCCTAAACCAATCATCGCAATCTTTTGTTTTCCAGGCATGATATAGGTTCATAATAACCTTTATTTAAATTTATTTCTCTTGATTCTTTGCTCCATCTCCATACTATTCTCAAATTTTCTTTCCATTTCCTTAAACTCTCTTGTATGATGGCATGTCCTTCCATTATTGCTACTGAACTTAAACTTCTTATGCAGCATCTCGTGATAGATCACATAATCCATTAAATCCGAATCATTCGAAAGCACTTTGCTTATCGATATTGTGTCAGAGCCGTACTCATATGATCCAAGCCTTCTAATGGAATTGTGCCAGACTAAATTAGGTTTTTCCATTAAACCAAAAAAATATTTTTCATTTATTCTATCGAAAGATTTCTCCAATATCTGGTCCGTGTTTGTTTTTTGCACGCTTATATGCAGATTTTTCATAAAATTATTGTACAAGTCCATATTTATCGTATTGCTTTTTTCCTTGAAAACTCTTAGCATTAAGCCCTGTATAAGCCCGATCTGTATCTCCTTACTTATTGTCCTCCACTTCTTGCTTAAATTGAACTGCAAAGAATTTCTACGGTAGCGTACATTCGCATTGTAGGGCTTGAATCTGTCCGTATATTTTATCTCAAATTGGTATTCCTCCAAATTTTTTTCCGGGAACAATTCGTTAAATGCCTGTTCTGCTAATTTCATTTTTACTCATTAAATTTTATTTATATCACCTTTAAAGCCTTTGGGCATTGAAAAAAAGTACTTAGTTGTGAATTCTAATGTGCTAACCGCCAACCTCATACCTCAAAATAGCGGCTGCCTTGCCTATATCCCTTAACTGCACGCCCTCGCTAGTCTCTATGGATATTATCCTAACATTGGTGCCTACCTTGCTTGCTTCCTTCTCGAATTCCTCTATTTTCTCGTCGTCCAGCTCTTCGGATATTAATAGAGTGTCTGCTGCGCCTAATTTCACGTTCTTCATGGTCTCATCAACACCATAAGATACCATTCCTGGTTTTGTGGACAATAGCTCGAAAAACTTCCGCATGATTTTTTTCTCTTCTATTATTTCTTCTTTTGCAAGCACATCCTCGCTCTTCTCAACAAGCTCATTAAGTCCAAATTCCCCAGTATAGCTCAAATCCTTTATTGCTATAATTTTATTTTTCACTTCAGTAGGTATATACCCTGCATCTATAAAATCGTATTTTGTAGGGCCAGGGCCCCCAACAATGATCCCTTTCAGGTTCTTGTCCCCTAAAAATTTTTCTTTCATGTATTCCGCTACTTTCTTGAAATGGTCTATTTTTGCGCCTTCTCTTAGGCGTTCAAATCGCACGCTTGATTGTCCTCCAGCTTTCGTCTTTCCCGGAACTTCGGAATGCGTTTTTAGAATAGGTATTATCGTTTTGCCCTTAAGGTAGGCTATATTAGCGTCTCTTCTGTCAACAATAACCAAGCCATAAACTTCTTTGATTTCCAGCATATCTCTCAGCAAGTCCAGAACAAACTCCTTGTCGCACCTGTAAATTCTTGTTTTTAGGGGAATTGGAGGCTCAATGCTCCATACTTCGAAATCCTGCTGCCCTTCCCTCTCAGCAACATTTCCCGCAAATACAGCCAATCCGTTCTCAGGGGTCTTTTTATACAGCTTCAGATGCTGCGTCATTTTCTCCAAAGAAT
>Ga0209541_10012823_pt1 | contig 12922 bp, 13 predicted proteins | sample RifCSPlowO2_01_FD_184027 | JGI IMG/M metagenome (GOLD analysis project Ga0209541, IMG submission 184027) | Groundwater microbial communities from Rifle, Colorado - Rifle CSP2_plank lowO2_0.1 (SPAdes) (version 2) | ecosystem: Environmental > Aquatic > Deep subsurface > Groundwater | place...
AACAAACATAGAGAAAAACGGCTTCACAATGAAGCCGTTTTGGGAGGGGCGCGTTTTAACGGGACACGAGTGGGTCGAACCTTGGGGATTAATTCTTAAGGTTCGACCTTGTATTTCCGTATTTGCAAAAATACGATTTCTGTGTTACTTTATTTACAGTTGAACAAAAAAATTCCCCAAGGAGCGTTCACTTGAAACTCACAAAAGAAGAGTCTGCGCTCGAACGGCAATTTTCGAGAGCATGCAAGGATCTGTGCATAAGCAGCACGAACAGAACGGCGCTTGCTTCGACCCTCGCGCCGCTCCGGAACAAGCATCGGGTCACGCGCTTTCATTACGCCCACTCACTCCGTGTCGGACTACTTGCCCGTGAGATCGGCCGTTTCACCTACCACAACGAGAAACCGCTCTTCTTTGCCGGAGTGTTGCACGACCTTGGCAAATGCCAAAGTCCGCTTGAGGTATTGGGAAAAACGGACAGTTGGAGCGACAAGGACCAGAAAGCGATGCAGGCACACGTCATGGACGGCTACAGGATCCTTCGCGGGCGATTCGACGTCTCCGCGGAGATCATGCTTTGGCATCACAAGTTCCAGGACGAAGGATACCCTAAGAAGTTGCCTCCGTACCTCCACAAATATCGTGAGACAACAAAACTACTCATTCGCGAGTACGGACGCCTAGTCGCGCTTGCCGATGTCTACGACGCACTCCACCGCACCGATGCAAAACACGGAAAGAAGATAGCGCTCACGGGAAAACAAATTCGGGAGAAGATGTTCGAATTCAATCCCGATCGAACGACCCTCGTCGAGGCGTTATACAAAGCGGAGATCTTCGCCGAGTAAAACATGCCGCCCGCCTATCCCCGCCCTTACGGGCGGGGCATTTCGCGGGCGGCACCGAGGATGTTTTTCTGGAAGAGGGGTGCGCCGCCGCGCACACCTTATTGTGGCCATTCATCCACGGGCTTACGCCCGTGGCATTCTGGCTCACACCAGTAAGACGCGAGACCACCCCACCGGACCGGTGGGTTTTTCTTTGAAACCATAAAACTATGGCCTCGTCCACAATCAAGTTCTCTAAAATTATAGACTCGACACAAGGGGCCGTAAGCACAAATAACGAGGGTGTTATTTGTGAACGGCCCCTATGCTGACATTTCGTCCTTTGGCTTGTCTAAGGTGAACCAGTCGACGTGGCGAGTGGCGAACATGATCACCGCAAGAAAAACAAAGAGGAGGAGCGCACCAAAAAGCAGTGCGTAGTCTTCGAGCTGAAGGACAAAGTAGAGATAACCATAAAGCAGAAAGAGGAGGGCAAATATAGGTAACGCCCGACGCACACTGCTAAGAACGAAGGCGCTGTAGGCGCTGATGAGTACTGCAATCATCCCCGTTGCAACGATGTAAGCAAGAAAAAAACTGATATGCTCCGAAAGCGAGAGTAGGAGCAGGTAAAATAACGAAAGGCCCGAACCGATGAGTAAATACTGTATAGGGTGAACACGCGCTTTTGTTAGTACGTCAAATAAGAAAAATGCGGCGAAGGTAATGACGATGAACAAGATGGCGTAGGTAATGCTCCTAGACACAAGGTCATATGCGTCGACTTGTTCGTGAAGCTCTACTCCGGCGGACGAGTCGAGAAGTTGCGTAAGATCCACTGACCCCTGTTGCCACACTTGAGGATACGGCCTCCCAAAGGACGAGATCCTCCACTCTGACGTAAAACCTGACGAAGTAATGCTTCTCTGGGACGGGAGAAACGCTCCGACAAATTTCGGTGTCGGCCATGAAGATGAAATATCGAACACCGTCTCTTTCCCAAGCGGGGCGATCAGCACGCCTTCACTGCCTTTCAACTCGATCTCAAAGTAAAAAGGGACCCTTTGTTTACTCGAAGTATCGGGGGTCGGGTTGACCGGAACAAAAGCGTGGAGCCCTGAAGCATTTTGTAATTGAGGTTCCGGAAACGTAACTCCGGGACCGGGCTCGAAAGCGTACTTCGAGTCGTTCCAAATAAGCTCCACTTGCTTCTCTATCCCTCGAGTGTCCGTAATGACCACCGAAAGAACAGCGTCGCGACGGCCGGTCGTCGCTTGTCGGATGTCCTCTGCCAAGAATTCACCCGAAACCTTTATGAGGCTACCGTAGACCACCGACCGAAAGATGCCCCTTGTCCTCACCTCCGGCACTAGCATGGTCTCGTAATGCAACACTGCCGGTAGCACATAGACGTCCGCATCTGAATTTCTGACGATAAGCATCGGACCGACAAGCGTCTGCCGCTTGCTCCAACTGTTGGCTATCTCTTGTTTTGCCTCGTCAAAACGACCCTGTCTTTCGTTTATGAGCCCGAGGATAAAGAGACTTGCAACGAAACAGGCCCCTCCGATAAGGGCGACGGCAAAGAGTTTCCCTGTAATGTTTCCTAGTCTCATGCGGGTATCTTTATGCGCTAATGTAAACCATTGCTACGCCGAATAGTTTCACCCGCCCGCGGTGGGTATGATCGACTGACGCCCCGCCCCAAAGTAGAGCATGCCTTACTGCGGGGTTATCCACAGGAATCTTCCGCGCTCTTGCACAGCGCTTCAAAAGCATGATACATAGTGGGAAGTGCCCCTCCGCACTCCCTTGGCGGGGGGACCGTGACGCCCCGTTTGGCTCAATGGTGGCACTATTAATCGAAAGCGTAAATTTACTTTTCATCATGGGTGATGATCTTGTGACTGATGGAATACTTCCCGCAGGGGGCACCGTGGTCGACGACGAGTTCGACCCCAACGCGGTCGAGAGCGATGATTTTCTCGATGATCCCGAAGAGGTTGTGCTTGAGGAGGCGCTTGACGCGCCACTCACACCTCCCGTCGTTGCGGACGACGATGATGACGACCTGCTTGACGAATAAAACCCAAAAATAAAAATCCGCCTAAAGCGGATTTTTATTTCAAGGTTCAACCGGGCAGTACAAGGTCCGACCTTAAGAGTTATTCCCCAAGGTCGGACCTTGTACTGCTTTTAAAACTACGCAACGACAATTTTGACGAACCGGTGTTTGCCGACCTTAAGCGTGAGCCCGCCTTCAATTTTCATTAAGGGGTCAGCCAACTTCTCTTCCCCGTCTTTGCGGATCGCACCCTCCGCGAGCAGTCGGCGAAACTCACCCTTCGATCCGACGACCTTTCCGCCGACGAGCGCGTCAACCAGTAGCGTTCCTTTGTTCGCCCTTACTGTGGGGACCTCGTCCGGTAGCTTTTTCTTTTGGAACGTCATCACAAAAGCGTCTCTCGCCTCTTGGCTTTTTGCTTGTCCGTGATAGATCGCAACAATCTGCTCTGCAAGGTCCATCTTGATGTCGCGCGGGTTCACCTTTCCGCTCTTGAGTTTTTTCTTGACCGCCTCGATCTCGTCGAGCGGCGTGAAAGTACACAACTCGAAGTAGGACGGGATGACACTATCGGGGATCGACATGACCTTTCCGAACATGTCGCTCGGTGCATCGGTGATGCCGATGTAATTATCAAGCGACTTCGACATCTTCTCTTTGCCGTCAAGCCCGACGAGTATCTCAAAAGCGAGTACTGATTGCGGCTCTTTTTTTGTTGTCTCCATCACCTTTCTCCCCATCAGCATATTGAATGTCTGGTCAGTGCCCCCAACCTCAAGGTCACAAGAGCCGTATATCTGCGCCAAAACGTCCGAATCGATTCCTTGTATGACCGGATAGAGCATTTCGTGCATAAAAAGCGGTTCTTTGCTTTTTATTCTATCCTGAAACATGTCCCGCTCGACCAGTTGCGAAAGCGACACAGTCCGCAACACGGAGAGGAGATTAATGAGTGAAACGTCCAGTAGTTGCGGGAGGTGCAAGTGGGTCTTTTGCATTCGGGTATTTTCATACAACGCCGCTTTGCCGATGAAGGACGTCGGCGAAACGACTATCTGCTGACCCGTGTGCTCATCTTTAATAGTAAGCCCTTGGACACTTGCGCCGTCGGTAGAGATATTGGTCACACCGTAAAACCAGTCGGAATTGCGGATCCAGCTAAAAAAGCGGCTATCACTGATGTTCCCCTCGCGATCTCGTTCAACGCGGAGTATCTTGTCCACTTGTTCAAGATAGGTCGCCACGTTACTGCCTACCTCTTTTTGCGACAATTCCGGACGTATCTTGCTCTTTCCTGTGGGGTCTCCTATGAGTGCCGTAAAGTCCCCGACAAGGAATATTACCTTGCACCCGAGATCCTGTAGTTGGCGCAATTTCCGGAGCACGACCGCGTGGCCCAAGTGAATATCCGGTCGCGTCGGATCAACGCCGAACTTCACGACAATATCTTTTGTGTATTCGCCGCTCATCTTGGCGAGCAATTTTTTCCTGAATGTCCCGTCGGGGTCGACAAAGGTGCCGACGCCGCGCGTGAATATTTCGTCAACAAGTTTCGCCTGCTCGTCTCCTTTCACTTTTTCCATAACACCAATGCTAACACAGGGGCTACGCTTTGTCTTTCAACGCCCCTACGTTGTGTCGCGCAACCGTCTCTTAAAGTGCGCTGTCTCCTGTGATAAACTGTTCTCTATGCGCACAAGATCCGGTCGCAGAAAAGCCGTCTGGGGAAAACTCAAACATGGGGTGCAGTGGATGATCATCTGCACACTTCTCGCGGCGATATTTTCCGTCAGCGCGTTCCTCCTCTGGGCAACGACCATCAAAATCCCCGACTTCAGTCTTTTCGAATCGCGCAAGGTTTCCCAGTCAACGAAACTCTACGATCGCACGGGAAAGATCCTGCTCTACGACGTGCACAAGGACATCCGCCGGACGATCGTTTCGTTCGACAAAATAAGCCCGTACATGAGGAACGCGAGTGTCGCTATCGAGGACGAGCACTTCTACGAACATTCCGGCATCGAACCGAAGGCTATATTGCGGGCAGTGTTGGTCAACTTGGGCCTCCGCGCCGGCTACGCGGGACAGGGCGGCTCGACAATCACACAGCAGGTCATCAAGAACGCACTCCTCTCAAGAGAGAAGACCGTCACACGAAAGATCAAAGAGTGGATACTCGCGACAAAACTCGAGCGCGCACTGAACAAAGAAGAGATCCTCACGCTCTATCTCAACGAATCACCCTACGGGGGAAATATCTACGGCGTCGAAGAAGCAAGTATGTCTTTCTTCGGACACCCCGCGAGTGAGCTCACTTTGGCGGAGTCGGCGTACCTCGCGGCGCTTCCGCAATCTCCGACCCGCTTTTCACCCTACGGAAGCCACACCGACGAACTAGAAAAGCGGAAGACACTCATACTCCAAAAGATGCTTGAGCTCGGGTCGATCACCGGCGACGAATACACCAAGGCGCTCGCGGAAAAAGTGACCTTCATACCATCCATGGAGCGGGGTATCCGCGCACCGCATTTCGTCATGTTCATCAGAGAACAGCTTGCGGAACGCTACGGTGAACAAGAGCTTGAGGAGGGGGGGCTGCGGGTGACGACGACACTCGACATGGATCTTCAGCAAAAGGCCGAAGAGACCGTAAAAGAGTACGCCGCACAGAATGAGAAGCAGTACAACGCGACGAATGCCGCCCTCGTTGCGCTCGACCCGAAAACAGGGCAGATCCTCGCCATGGTGGGTTCGCGAGACTACTTCGACGTCGAACATGAAGGGAATTTCAACGTTGTGCTCGCCAAGCGCCAGCCCGGTTCAGCATTCAAGCCGTTCGTCTACGCGGCGGCTTTCGAGGCCGGATATACCCCCGATACCGTCGTTTTTGACGTCCCAACACAGTTCTCTTCGTATTGCGACTCGGTGGGGAAACCGCTCTCCGGCGTCGACCCCTCCCTCTGTTATATGCCGGAGAATTACGACGGCACGTACCACGGTCCGATCAGCCTGCGGAACGCGCTCGCGCAATCGATCAACATTCCTGCGGTGAAGCTACTCTATCTTACCGGTATTTCTCGGGCGATCGAGTTCGCGGAACGCCTCGGGGTCACCACGCTCAAAAACAAAGACCGCTACGGGCTTACGCTCGTGCTCGGAGGCGGAGAGGTCTCACTGCTTGAAATGACGAGTGCGTACGGGGTATTCGCAAATGACGGCGTGCGCGAACCTTACACCGGCATACTCGGCATAGAAGATGCTTCGGGAAACACACTCTTCACGTCGGAGAAAAAAGTCCTTCCCGCGATCGATCCGGAGATCGCCCGAAAGATCTCGGATGTCCTCTCCGACAACGAAGCGCGCACACCCGCGTTCGGTGCACAGTCGTATCTCAACTTCAAAGACCGGCAGGTCGCGGTAAAGACAGGAACGACCAACGACTACCGCGACGCATGGATCTTGGGATACACACCTTCTTTGGTCGTCGGTGCGTGGGCGGGAAACAACGACAACACTCCGATGGAAAAGAAGGTTGCCGGATTCATCATTGCTCCCTTGTGGAACGCGTTCTTCACAAAAGTATTCCCGTCGCTTCCCGATGAGCGATTCTCCTCCCCTCAACCGATACCAAGAACACTAAAGCCCGCGCTCCGTGGTCTTTGGTATGGGGGTGACGTTTATGCGGTCGACAAGATATCCGGAAAACTCGCAACGGAATACACACCGCCGGAGTTCATCGACGAACGCGTCGTTCCCAATCCCCATGAGATACTTTATTGGGTCAACAAGAGCGAGCCAAGCGGCCCCCCGCCGCAGAACCCTTACGACGACCCGCAGTTTCTTCTTTGGGAAACTCCGGCGCAGGAGTGGATACAAAAGAACGGCCTTCCTCCCAAGGCGTGGGGGACAATACCCGCCGAAGTCGATGATGTCCACCGTCCGGAATTTGCTCCGACAATAGTGATCGTCGAACCGAATGCGACCTCAACCTACGGTGGTGCACAAAAACTCGTCGTCGATGTACAAGTGCAGAGCCATTTCGCCGTTGAGCGTGTCGATTTCTTCGTCAATGGGGTCTTTCTTGGGTCAACACGGTCAATGCCGTATGTCTTTGCATTCGTTCCGAATAGTATCGAGAATATACAGGGCTCAAACGAACTCCGTATTGCCGTTTACGACACCGTCGGGAACAGGAACGAAAATACGGTGTTGTTTCAGTTGCTACCGTAACTCCGCAGGAAGTTTGGTGGGTGCTGTCTAGTTAGGAAAAAATACAAGGTCGGACCTTGGGGAATAATTCTTAAGGTCCGACCTTGTATTTTTATTCACATAATTCTCTTGTATCAAGCAATTTCTGTTATGCCTATTTTGTCTATCTTCCCTAGTTCATCGAGGATCCGCTCTTTGTAAAGAAAGAGTTCGTTTTTTGTCACCGAGTCTCCTTTGATGTGTAGCTTCCCATTCTGTATGTTGAGTTCACTCTCAACCACCCTAATACCCGACACATTCAATATCACTTCACAGACCATCCTGCGTTTTTCCGTATCACGAAAAACAAGCTCCCGATATTTGAGCAAGAGATCTTTGATGTGAGATATTTCCATATCCTTCAGCCTTTCATCGGCATCACCAAGTAGGTGAAAGTCTGATCACCGACCCCCTTAATGACCAGTGGTCTCCCGCTCCCGCTCGCGTAAAGCGTTACGCTATCCGCAGGAAGATACGCCAACACATCAGTGAGAAACCGCTGATTGAGTAGGAACTCAACATCATCGCCGGAAAGTGCCGCATCAATCTGGTGTGTTGTTTCACCGATGTCATCACTCCGTGACTCTATCTCAAAAAGTTTTTCCTTCGGATATTTCTTGATACGCACCTGCTGAAGCTTTCCCGAAAACACCGTGGTCAATTTAAGACGATCAAGCAGGTCTTGGCGCAAAACGGTCGCTTCGGTGGTGAACTTCTTCGGGATGATCTGCCGATAGTCAGGGAATGTCCCGTCAACAAGGCGTGAGGTGATGCGCATGTGTTCCGTGTGGAACGATACTTGATTTTTTGTCGCACAGATCCTTACTGTTTCGTCGATCCCCTCGAGTGCGCGAACGATCTCGGTGATATTCTTTCCGGGAATGAGTATGTTCATCTCCTGTGGTTCTTTCTTAAGGAGAACTCGTTTCTCGGCAAGACGTGAGGAGTCGGTTGCGGCAAAAACGAGTGTTTGTTCCTCGTTGTAGCAGTATACGCTTGCGAATTCCGGTTTAATATCCGACGTCGCTACCGCATACTGCGTAGCACGAAAAGCGCCGACGAGTGTCTTTGCGTCAATCTCAACAGTAACGCCTTTTGTCACAAAAGGGAGTGTGGGAAAGTCTTCATATCCGAAACCTTTGACCAAGGTCGAGTGTGTCTTTCCGGAAATCGCAAGATGGTCCCCGATCTGTTCGACCACGATATTTTTTTCTTCGGGAAGGTTTGAAAGAAAATTCGCAAGGGTGTCGGCAGGTATGGCAATCACCCCTTCTTTTTCCACCCGTGCAGGAATATCGATCTCGATACCAAGATCAAGATTCGTCGCCCGAATGAGTACTTTTTTCTCTCCGGCAATAAGTAAGGCATGTTTGAGCACTTGGAGCGAAAGATTCTTTCCGACAAAACGCTCGGCAATCAACAACGCGTTCTTCAAATGTAATTTTACACACTCTAGTTTCATATTTGTTATTTAATACCAATTACTATAATTATAGGTGTGCATATGTGTAAAACTCATTTTTACGCCGGCACTGCTCGATATTTCTTCTCACGACAATTCTTACTTTCTGTGAACAACAACGATTTTTCCACAGCCAGACAAAATGAGCATCATCTTATTCACTTCGAACGCACCAATCAACACACTTTTTTCCACAGTCTTCGTACACTACTCCATTGATTTATACACACGATCTACCCGAACCAACACTACAAGACACAATCAAAAAAGCGCCCGTATCTGCTCGATCTCCTGAACCAACAACATATCGGTCTTGATGTCGGTCTTTATTTTCTCACAGGAGTGGATGACCGTTGTGTGGTCCCGTCCGCCAAGTTTTTGACCAATCAAGGGGTATGAGATGTTGAAATCTTGGCGCAGGAGATACATAAGCACTTGACGTGGTTTCACCACCTCTTTTCGGCGTGTTTTTTCGTAAATAAAACGCTCGTCGAGGTTATAGAAGGTTGTGACGGTCTTCACAATGTCCTTTATTGAAACAGGTTTCGTCGGCTTCGCATTGTTCTTTATGAGTGTTTTGACCTCATTAAGAGACAACGACTTATTCTTGAGTTGTGCCTGACAAACAACAAGATTCAGTGTCCCTTCAAGCTCACGGATGCTCGCTTGGATCGTTTCCGCAATATATCCCACTATTTCATCGGGGACCGAGAGTTGCTGTTGTTTAAGTTTTTCCCTAAGAATAGCAAGGCGCGATTCATACTCCGGCATGGTGATCTCGACGATCATTCCGGAACCGAAGCGGGACTTCAGTCGATCCTCAAGGCCATTGATGTAGTTCGGATGTTTATCCGACGAGAAGATTATCTGTTTGTTATTCTCGTAAAGGGAATTGTAAAGGTGGAAGAGTTCCTCTTGGGTTTTTTCTTTTCCGACGAGAAATTGAATGTCGTCCATGATGAGCACGTCATATCGCCGGTATTTCTCTTTGAACTCATTGACGCGGTTATTCCCAAGCGAGAGAACGTAGTCGGTCGAGAATTTTTCCGAACTGACGTACTGGGTTTTCTTTCCCGGATTCTGTTTCTTTAGTCCGTTGCCGAGTGCTTGTATCAAGTGAGTTTTTCCAAAACCCGTTGCTCCGTAGATAAAAAGCGGGTTGTACATGATACCCGGTTTTTTTTGTACCGCCTGCGCCGCCGCGTAAGCGAGCTCGTTGAACGGACCGATAACGAACGAGTCAAAGGTGTATCGGGGGTTGAGACCGTCCTCTCTGCCGACATAAGTATCCTGCAGAGGGAGTTCCGGACTGAACGGGGAAAAAACATCCTTTTTTACCGCGGAAACACCACGCTCACCACTCTCGTTCTTAGTGATGAGGTACTCGACAACGCGGACATCCGGTGAGATGTTTCGCAGTGTTCGAAGGATCGTCGAGTGGTATTTGTTGGAAAGCCAGTCGCGCACGAATTCGTTCTGTACACCGACAAAAGTGGTTCCGGATTCCTGCTTGACGATGTGGGTGTTCTTAAACCACGTACTGAAATTCGCTTTTGAGACCTCGAGTTCGATCTCGACCAAAGCTTTGTCCCACAACTCTTTATTATCCATAGATGAGCAACACTTTCGTGCGATAGCAATTAACTTAGGACCAATTATAACGAACAAGTCGGAATGAATGAAAAATCAAAAAATGTTCACAACTTGTGTATAATGTGTGGACAAGATAATTTCTAATATACCCCACTGATGGTGTCAAATTTTCTCGTATGAATTCGTGAATTATGTCTGAGTTGTTGAAAAAGGACAAGGAGAAACCTACGGGAAGCTATCTTAAAGACCTCGTACCATACTTTTTTGGGGCGGGTCCGCAAAAAGTCGTTAACACAACGCTTGCCCCCGAGTGAGTTAGCGTCTATACTCGGTTCTATGTCGGTAACATATCAACCAAAGAAGCGAAAACGGAGAAAAACACACGGTTTTCTCGCTCGGATGAAGCGTGCGGCGGGGAAAAAGGTCATAAGTCGTCGCCGTAGAAAGGGTCGGGCTCGTCTTGCCGTTTAACCTCTCCCAAATATAAGGTGGGATCAAGGTTCGGCCTTATATTTGAACCCACATGCTCCCCAAAAGCAAAAAACTCTCACGAGGCCTGTTTCCCGCCCGCAATGACAGTAAATTCTCTTGGATGGGAAAGGTGCTTCGTGTTCATGCTTATACTGCGGGAGATAAAGATACGGGACCACGTTTTGCGATCGTTGTCCCTGCACGTTTGAGCACCGGAGCGGTCTCACGAAATAGATTCAAAAGGCTGGTCATGTCGGCAATTGAGGAGATAATGTCGAAGGTCGGACCGCTACCACACAAGAAGTACGTCATCTTCCCGAAGGAGAATCTTCGAACGCTTGCGCCCAACGACGTTCTGGAAGATATCCGAGTGTTTGCACGTAAAAAAGAGGCACGACCATGAAAAAACCCGCTCTTTTGTTTATTGCGTTTTACCAAGCAGTCCTTTCTCCGGATAAGGGGGTGTTGCGCGGCCTCTATCCCCTCTCCGGTGCGTGTATCATGCACCCCTCCTGTTCCGAATATACAAGGCTAGCGATAGAAAAGTACGGAACAATAAGAGGAGTCACCAAGGGAGTGCTCCGGATCGGGCGGTGTCATCCGTTCCAAAAAAAGCTTATAGACGTTCCCTAGCATCAGCGAACACGTCGGTGAATACAAGGTCGGACCTTAGGAGTTGATGCCCAAGGTCCGACCTTGTATTTTAGGACTCTTTGAGCGGGGCGTTGCTGCGTGGAGTCGCTTGCGGGTGTGTAGCGCTCTCTAAGGGAGAGGACGCGTTGCTTCACACGGCAGTACCGAGTATCCTTTTTGCACAAAACAAGGTCCTCCTATAAGATGGTGCGATGATTGCGCTCTGGAACTCGCTCGTTTATGAACCGCTCTATAATGTCCTCATACTGCTGGTGGGCGTCCTCCCCAGTCACAGCGTCGGCGGAGCAATAATCCTGCTCACGATTATTGTGAAGCTTGCGCTTTACCCGCTCACGGGTAAGTCTATACGCGCACAGCGCGCCATGAAGGAGCTTGAGCCGGAATTGAAGCGTATCAGAGAGGAAAACAAGGGTGATCGTGAGAAACAGTCGCGGAAGATGATGGAGCTTTATCAGACACGCGGCGTCTCGCCGTTCTCCGGTTGTCTGCCGGTGCTTATTCAGATACCGATCATCCTCGGTTTGTATTGGGTGTTCTTTAAGGGTCTTACGGTTGTTAACTCGGAGATCTTGTACGGATTCGTTTCCGGCCCGGAAACACTCGACATGCACTTTCTCCTCTTCGACCTTGCCGCAAAAAGCCTGCTATTGGCTGCTATTGCGGGAATCACCCAGTATTTTCAGACGGATCTTTCACTGGGGAGGCAGTCACCATCCAAACCGTCAAACGGTGAAAAACCCTCATTTCAAGAGGATTTTGCGCGAAGTATGCAACTTCAGATGCGCTACGTACTCCCCGTCATGATCGCCGTCATCGCGTATACGACGTCGGCGGCGGTTGCGCTTTATTGGGCGACGAGTAATATATTGAGCATTGGACAAGAGTTGCAGATGCGCCGCCAGAAGAAACAGCCCTAGATTTAAGATATAAGATTTAGGATATAGGAATAAAAGTCAGTATCTGAATTCTTGATTCGCAAATCTTATCTCCTATTTCTTGTCTCTTAAATCCTGAATTTCAACAATGGACCCCAAAGAACACATCGAAAACACCCTCCGCACACTCCTTGGACACTTGAAGATCGTCCTCGAGGGCGTTTCAGTCGACACCGACTCCCAGACGAAGTCCCTGCGCTTTGAGGTCCGCACTCCGGATTCGGCTATCTTGATAGGCGAGCGCGGTGCACGGCTCCTTGCACTCAACCACCTAGTGAAACGCATCGTCGAGCGCGAGCTTAAGGATGAGAAGCTCCAGTTCTTCATCGATATCAACGACTACCAGAAGAAGAGGATCGACGATATCCGCACCAAGGCGCACATGCTTGCCGAGCGGGCGCGGTACTTCAAGAGTTCCGTCGAGATGGACCCGATGTCCTCCTATGAACGCATGATCGTCCATGCGCAGTTCACTGAAGTGCCGGATATCACGACCGAATCGTCGGGTTACGGCAAAGACCGCCGAGTGATACTCAAATACAGGGATAATACCCAAAATCACCGGTTTGTTTTGAATGTTTCACCTTGCCACTGAGCCATAAAACAGATATTTTCTAGGTATATGTCTAAAAAACAGGCACTTTTGCCCCAATTGCGGAGGAGGAGA
>Ga0209541_10012825_pt1 | contig 12920 bp, 15 predicted proteins | sample RifCSPlowO2_01_FD_184027 | JGI IMG/M metagenome (GOLD analysis project Ga0209541, IMG submission 184027) | Groundwater microbial communities from Rifle, Colorado - Rifle CSP2_plank lowO2_0.1 (SPAdes) (version 2) | ecosystem: Environmental > Aquatic > Deep subsurface > Groundwater | place...
TTTCTAAGTGTTTCTGTTAACTTAGATTTGCTCAATTTCATAGGAACAATTATATTGTCCTTATGAAATAATTTCGGGATAGAACAAATTATTTTTTAATGATTAAATTTATAATATCTTTATTTCTTTTTTATGACTACATAAAAGAAATATTTATAAACAATGTAGTCATAAATATTATATGGTTCATAATGAAATTCAGGAAAAGAAAGGTAGAAAATATTATTATAGGGTTAAATCAATCAGATTTGGAAATAAGGTAAAAAAAGAAAGAGTTTATCTTGGTGTTAATCTTAATAGTAAAGAATTAAAAAAGAAAGAAAAAGAAGCAGACAGAAAATTAAATATTTTTGAGGTAATATTAACAAAAGAAGAGGAAGAATTTTTAGATAAAATAAAAAGAGAATTTTTAAGAGAACCCAGAGAAAATTATGAAAATAGATATGAATCATTTTGCTCATTATTTACTTATGATTCAACAGGTATTGAAGGAAATACTCTAACTCTATCAGAGACTTCTTATTTATTATTTGAAGGCATTGTTCCTAAAGAAAAATCCTTAAGAGAAATTCATGAGGTAATAAACCATAAAAAGGCCTTTGACTATATGTTAGACTATAAAGGAAATATTACAAAAGAATTCATATTAAAATTACATGAATTAATTGTTATTAATACACTCAGACCGGATTTAAATTCTCAAATTGGCAAATATAGAACGGTTCAGGTATTTGTAGGAAGGTCGATTCCTCCACATCCTAGAGAAGTTCCTAATCAAATGGCGAGATTATTAAGATGGTATTCCATAAATAAAAATAAACTTCATCCATTAGTTTTAGCTTCATATTTTCATACAGAATTTGAAAAGATACATCCATTTATAGATGGGAATGGCAGAGTGGGAAGATTACTGATGAATTTTATCCTTCATAAAAATAAATATCCTATGATAAACATACCAAAGAGAAGAAGATTCAAATATTATGAAACTTTACAAAATGCACAATATAAAGATAATCTTAGAGGTTTTGTTAAATTCTTAATAAGTATTTTAAAAAAGGAAAGGCTGAGATTTTAATAGGGTTTAGGCATAATCTTTATAACCTATTTATTTGTAATAATTTTATTCATAAGCCGCCATCGCATCCTGAGAATATTCTATTCTCAGTCCCATTCAAAATCCATAAAAGATTTTGAAGGCAGTTCCTATGCGATGATTAATGCTTATAAGCCGCCATCGCATAGTGGTATTGCACGAGATTGCTAATCTCGACCCTTCGGGGTTCCTGGGTTCGATTCCCAGTGGCGGCGTCAATATAAATCTATACAGTTAGGGGTTGTAGAAAAGATTAAAAAGAATCTTATACTAGAATGAAAGAAAGAGTGTGTTAAAAATGAAAAAATGGATTATAGTAATTATTATTATAATTGTCCTTTTCTTTTTAGTTGGATTAGATAGTATTTTAATTAATAATACTATAAATAAACCTAACTTTGAATGTGAAAATTCTGCTGATTGTATAGAAGAAGTTTATGGGTCGACATATGATAATGGAATTACTTTTTCGTGCGCTACGGTAAGATGTCTAAACAAAGAATGGAAACCATATAATCCTATAATAAAACAAGTATTAGGACTATCATGTGCTGCTCCAATAGCATATTGCACATGTGAAAGGAATCAATGTGTGGTAAACAAGTATCCAAAATCTATTGAAGAATGCGATAAAATAAATAACATTAATATGAAGGATAATTGTTTGAATATGTTTTCTAATAATAAAGAAATATGCAAACAAATTAGTTCTTCTGAATTGAGAGATGAATGTTTAAGTAGATTTATAGAAGATATAATTATGGAAGATTGTGAATACTTTTCTGATTTTGTTTATATTGATTGGTGTAAATCACTAGTTACTAATGATTTATCTTATTGTGAAAGGAATCCAATTTATAATTGCTATAATTCATTTGCAGTATATTCAAAAGAACCCTCAATTTGTGAGAAAATAAATGGCTCACATGATAGAAACAGTTGTTATTGGGATGTTGCCAAAATTACGGCAAATATAAGTATTTGTGAATTAATGATTTCAGATAGTCGTATAAATTCTTGTAGAAGAGATGTTAATGAAAAATTAAATAAAACTAGTTAAATAAGGGCTAAATGTTACAACTATTTTCTACACTCAATGGCGGCGGATTTTTTATTATTTTTATTTTAAATATCCCTTAATTTCTGGCAAATGTTTTTCTATATATTCTATAATTTCTTTTTTATATTTTGGATTTAATGAAATTCCTGTATAATTCGGTTTTTTATGAATAATCACCCAATCAATTTTAGAAAGTTCTTTGATACAATCTTTAAGATTAGGAAATCTTTTAAAGTGTTCCAGACGGTCATATTTTGCACCCCAATTTCTTTTTGAAAATGCTAATCTAAACATTAATTTAGCCTTCTCTTTTTCCATAGTCATAAAAGTTTTCAGCATTATTTAAATGTTTCTTATTTTGATAGTTGAAATGATTAAAAGAGAAATATTTATAAATAGGGTTAATTTAGGGTAGATATGAAAAAAAATGAAAGCAAATCTGCATTTTTAGAATATTTTGGGAATACTCCTAAATTAAGATTTTTAGATTTTTTAATTGGAAATTATTTTTTTGATTTTAATATGACTGATATGGCAAGAGAATCAAATATTAGTTATAATTCTCTATTAAGTTTTTTTGATGAATTTTTAAAAAAAGGGATAATTGTTAAGACAAGAAAGGTAGGCAAATCTAATATGTATAAACTTAATACAGACAATCCTATTTCAAAAAGATTTTTGCAATTTGCTTGGTTTTTAACTAAACAGGATTTAGGTATTGAAGATCAAAATAATGAAAAATCATTCATAATAAATAAAAATACAGAAGTTTGATTAAAGGAGAAATATTAAAAGATGAAATTCCTATCACAAAGGATAATAATTAATAAAATAAAGGGTTAACTATTAGAATTATTTTCTACCCTCAGTGGCGGCGTCAAACTATTTAAACAAATATGCATTCTTGTTACAATGAAAAATATAAAGCATTTTTTAGATGTTATCAACAATTTAGATGAATCAATAAAAGCACATATTGGAAAATTTGATATGCCAAATTATTTTATCATTCATCTTGATAAAAATAAAGATATTAATAAAGAAGTTAACAAATTATTAAACAAAATTGAAAAAGAAATTCCAAAGACTTTTGGAAGTAGTATCTATTATATAATTAGTGAATTAACAGATAATATTGAACAACATTCACATTATTCCAATGCATTTATATTAACAAAATATAATATTAAGGAAAAGATAATGTATATTATAATCTTTGATGATGGATTGAGCATTCCTTTTGTTTTTGAGAAAAACAATATTTCTTTTTCACAAGATAGTGAAGCAATTAAAATGGCCCTTGAAGGAAAAACCACAAAAAAAGAAGACATTTCAAGAGGATTTGGATTAAGGACAACTAATTTAGTTGTTAAAGCTCTAAATGGAGAGATGAAGATAATTTCAAGAGGGGGTTTATTAAGCATAAAAGGTTCAGACATAAATACAATTAATTTAGGAAAAGAAAAATTAGAGGGAACTTTTATATCTATTAAACTAAAAACACCAGAAAAAGCTTTAAATATCTATCCTTATTTAGAATAAGATGGTAAAAAAAATATCTTTGAATAATGAATTTGGAGAAAATATTGTAACAAGGAATAGTATAGCTGTATTTTTTAAAGAAAAAATAAATTCTTTGAAAGATGATGAAATTATTTTAAACTTTATAGATATTAAGTTCATTTCAAGATCTTGTGCTGCTGAATATATCAAGCTTAAAAATGAAAGTAATAAAAGTATAATAGAAAAAAATATATCTGAAGAAGTTAGATCGATGTTTGATTTAGTAATAAAACAATTAAGAGGTGTTAATTTCTCTTTTACTAAAGAGAATCCTATCATTTATTAATATTATTATAATTAATAGAAGGAGGTAAAATGGTTGTTGCTTTAACATTGATTCTTATTCCAATAATATCTATAATTATTGGCATACTAATATTATTAGTACCAAGATTGCTTAATTATTTTGTTGCAATTTGGCTAATAGTAACGGGTATTCTCCAAATATTGAATGTATACTCAGTTATTTAGTGTGTTTTTTGTTTTTTAATTTAGTTTAAAATAAAGATAAATTTTTATTTTTTTATTTTATTATCAAAAATATTTATAAAGTATAATAAAATCATTATATAATAATACATAGGTTTTTATATACTAATTGCATAATATAAAAAGGTGAAAGGAGGTGAAATAGATGGCAAAAAAACAATCTATGAATATGATTGGAAGCTGGTCATTTTTAATTGGACTAGTAATTGCAATTCTTATACCTTTATTTGGAGTAGCTTTGAGTAATACTCTTGTGATGGTTCTGATAGTTATTGGATTGATAATCGGACTATTGAACATTGGAGATGAGGAAGTAACACCTTTCTTGCTTTCAGGAACTGCATTAGTTATTGTTAGTGCATTCGGAGTAGATGTGGTAAGAAGTGTACCTGTATTCCAAAACATATTGACTGCATTACTTACATTATTTGTACCTGCTACAATAATAGTTGCAGTAAAAAACGTTTTCTCATTAGCAAAACGTTAAATAAATTTTTTATTTTTTTATTTTCAGTTTTGTATGAATCCGTGAAGGTTTATGAACAAGCTACCTTCCTATTTTTTTATTTGAATTATACTTAATATCAGATAGTTTAAGGCTGATACCAAGTTGTTCTTATAAGTCACCTTCCTATTATTTCTTTTTTATTAAAATTATTTTTTTGTATTTATATTAAATATTGACGCTGTTTGTTATTTGCCCTATTTGACTCTTACAGGACAGAAATATTTATATAGTAGTTCTTTCTCATAATTAACATTGTGCCACAATGAGTTGTGGTCTAGAAAAAGGTGCATACAACCTATTGTATATGATTAAAAATTAATGAAATGCATATTTTGTGGTTCAGACACAAAAGTAACTGATAAAAGAGAGTCTGGACGTGAAACCAGAAGAAGAAGAGAGTGCCTAAAATGCAAGAAAAGATTCACAACTTACGAAAAAGTTGAATTAAAAGATATAATAGTTATAAAAAAAGATGGAAGACGCGAACCATTTTCAAGAGAAAAAATCAAAGTTGGGATTACTAAGGCATGTGAAAAAAGACCTATATCAAGCTCTGATATAGAGAATATCCTAAGTGAGATTGAAGAAAAATTAAGAAAAAAAGGAAAAGAAACCCAAAGCGATATAATTGGGAAGATGATAATGAACAAACTAAGGAAATTAGATAAGGTTGCATATATAAGATTTGCATCAGTATACAGAGATTTCCAGGATGTTAAAGATTTCAAAAAGGAGATTAGTGAGTTGTAAATAAATAGTAAATTAAGAAAGAGATAACAAATAATATAGAACAAATCAAAACAAAGTATATAAACAAAAAAGGCAAGATAAAAAAAAGGTTTAAAAAAGATGGATGTTAAAAGTGAACAAAAAGAATTATTAGGTATTAGCGATTATCATACTAATGGAAATGGTCAAGAAAGTTTAGATTTCGATCGTAAAAAAAGTTATTCTCCAATAAATTATAAAACTTTTGATAGAGTAAGACATATTCCATTGAATGATGCTTATTCTTTAATTGAAGGTGAAAATGATTCTAATCTTCCTGTAAATAGATTAAGAGAGGCTATTGATAATAAACAATTAAATATTTACACATTTAAAGGACAGGAATATATTGATAGACTTGATATTGGAAGAGTGTATCATCACATTCCTGAAAGAAGGGAAGGATTAACTATTGAGAGATATTTTAGCAAGGAAGGAGAAAATCCCTTTGAAAGTGCAGGTGAATACGAAAAGATTTCTTTATCAATTAAGGACTATAACACTGGAGAAGTTATTTTTTCTATGGATGATGCTTCTTTCCCTAAATCTTGGGATAATCAAGTCGCAAGAAACATAGTCGGGCAAAAATATTTTTTTAAACCCAATAAAGAGGAATGGAAAGAAAAATTATCTGAAAAACTAGGAAAGGATCATGAATACTCTCCCGTACATCTTATAAATAGAGTTACAAATTTTATTGCAGACGAAGGATTTAAACTTGGATATTTCAAAACAGAAAGGGATAAACAGATATTTGCAGATGAATTAAAGTGGATGCAAATTAATAGAATGTTTGCATTTAATTCTCCTGTCCAATTTAATGCTGGCATTTACAATGAATATGAAATAAGAGGTAGTGATGGAATTAATTATCATAGAGATGGTAAAACTGGAGAAGTTACAAAAAATGAATCAGGAGATTATGTTTATCCACAATGTCATGCTTGTTTTATTAAAGGTCCGCTAGATAATTTAGAAAGTATATTAAAACATGCAGAAGATGAAGGAGCTGTTTTTGCTTCAGGTTCTGGTATTGGACAGAATATTGGAGTTCTAAGAGGGGAGGGAGAACCATTATCCGGAGGAGGAAAAGCCTCTGGACCGTTAAGTTTCTTGAAAATTTATGATGATCATGCAGGAACTATAAAATCTGGTGGAAAAAGCAGGCGTGCTGCAAGAATGACCACTATGCAATATATTCATCCAGATATTATGAAATTTGTAAGAGGAAAAGTAAAGGAAGATAAAAAAGCATTAGATTTAATGAAACTTGGATATGATGCTGGAATGGATGGAGAAGCAGTAAGAACTGTCACCTATCAAAATACAAATATTTCTGTAAGAGTTGATGACGAATTCTTTGAAGCATTAGAAAATAATGGAAAAGTTCAATTAAGAAGAATTACAGATGGAGAAGTAGTAGAAGAAATTTCTGCTGAAAGAATGCTTAAAGAAATTGCATTTGGAAGTTGGAGGATAGGAGATCCTGCAATTCAATATGAATCAAAGATTCATGAAATGCATCCTGCAAAAAATTCAGGGAGACAACAATCAACAAATCCTTGCTCAGAATATTTATTTTTAAATGATACTGCATGTAATTTAGGGTCTCATAATTTGGCTGCATATTCTGACAAAAAAGGTAATTTTGATGTTGAAAGATTCAGAATGGGAAATAGATTGACTGCTATTGCATCAGATATACTCAATGATGCTGCTTCTTATCCTATAAAAGATATCGCTCAGATAAGCCCTGAATTTAGGACTATAGGAATGGGTTATGCCAACCTTGGTGCATTACTGATGAGAAAGGGAATTGCTTATGATTCTGAAGAAGGAAGAGCTTTTGCAGGAGCAGTTACTGCATTAATGACAGGAACAGTTTATGAAACTTCTAGTGAAATGGCTGAAAAATTAGAACCATTTGTACATTATGAATTTAATAAAAAACCATTTTCAGAAGTTATGAAAAAACATAGAAGTAATTTAGAAGATGTAATCTGGGAGCATGTTCCAGAAGATTTAAAAGAAGCATCATACAAATCTTGGGAAAATGTTGTAAGAAAGGGGGAGGTTTTTGGATTTAGAAATGCTCAGGGAACAGTTCTTGCTCCAACAGGAACAATTTCATATTTAATGCAAACTGATACAACAGGAATTGAACCCGGAGTTGCTTTAAAAATAAATAAATCTCTTGCTGGTGGCGGAAGTGTTTGGATTTTAAACAAAGAAGTTCCAAATGCACTTACTAATCTAGGATATAAAGATAAAGAAATAGAAGATATTAATGAATTTATTGAGAATAACAATAGTATTAATGGTGCACCACATTTAAGTCCTGACCACTATAATGTTTTTGATACTGCGTTAGGTAATGGAAAAGGAAAAGGAACAATTAATTTTGAAGGTCATGTGAGAATGCTTGCTGCGGCACAACCATTTATATCAGGAGCTATCTCAAAAACATGTAACTTACCTGAATCAGCAACTGTTAAAGATATTTATGACAGTTATTTCTTAGGTCACAAATTAGGATTGAAGGCATTGGCAGTTTTCAGAGATAATAGTAAACCTACAAGCGCTTATAACTTTGGAGAGAGAGGATTTTTACAATTAAAAAGGGGAGAAAAGGAAGATTTACCATTTGAAGGGGATTCATTCAGACAAGAAATAAAAATAGGTGGAACTCCTTTTAGAATAGATGTTGGTGAATATGAAGATGGGAGACCTGGGGATATAGTTATTGAGTCTTATACAGGGGAATCAACTCTTGGGGAGTTAATTAGAGTAGCAGGTATTGGGGCATCTAAATCCTTGAAGAGAGGAGTTAAACTAGAAGATGTAGTTAGTGGATGGATTGGAAGAGGATTTGAACCTAGAGGATTTGTTAGAATTGATAAACCATTTGGTCCTCATCCTTTAATAAAAGAGGCATTATCTCCATTAGATTTTTTAGGAAAATTATTATTAATTCATTATAAAGGTCGTACAGAGTTAGCAACAGAACCTGAAAATGTAGATATTAAGAAACTGAGAGGATATACTCATGGGGCATTTAAGGCTTATAAAAAATTAGAAACTGATGATTGGAATTTTGAAACTGTTATAAAAGATCCAGAATTAGGGGGGTTTGTTAAATCAGATGAAAACTCTATCATAAATGCTATAAGTAATGGAAAAAATTCTCATAATAAAAATGGTGGTAATTCAAATAATAGAGGGGTTACATGCAGAGATTGTGGTAAGATTATGATACAAACTAGTTCTAATTGCTTCCAGTGCAATAACTGCGGGGATAAAGTAGGCGGTTGCGGCGGTTAACTAATTAATATATACCTCTTATTCGTATAATCAAATCATAATAATTCTTAAAAAGGGTTTTTATTACTCTATATTGATGAAAATAAACTTTTTTAAAAAGTTATATAAAAATCAAAAGATTTTCAATTATTTAAATTCAAAGAATTTAAACATAATCAAAACTTGTATTTTAAAATGAATAATAAAATTTTATTTTTTAGCTTAATTTTATTTTTATCATTAGTTATCCTAAATGTTAATGTTGTCTCTGCTGGATTGTGCAGGGGAAGTGATGGTTATTATCATGATTGTGGTGGTTATTCTTCTTATAATTCTAAATATAAAAGCTCTAGCTATAGTTATAGCAGTTCTTCTAGTTATTCTAGAACTGAGAGAGCATATGATTCTGGTTATTTAGGAGGATATGGCGATTCAAAACAAGTAAATTATGATAGAGGATATATTCAGGGTTATGATAAAGGCGATTTGAGTGGGTATGATAAAGGATATGATGTAGGTTATGAAAAAGGATTAATTGAAGGAAAAGATAGTGGAGATTTAAATGGATATAAAAGAGGGTATAATAAAGGAAGCAATTATGGATATGTATATGGATATGACGATGGAAAACAGAACGGTTATCTGACAGGTTATAATAAAGGTTTAGATTTTGGAGAAAATTCTGGTTATGATTCTGGTTATGGAAAGGGTTATGATGATGGAAGTAATAAAGGTTATAATATAGGTTATAAGGTAGGAAGTTATACAAATTATTATTATATTAGAACACCTGTTACAAGAACATCATATTTTGGACATAATTATGGTGGTTGTGGGGGTTATAGCAACTGTGGTGGATATAACGGCCTTACATATAATACTTATTACGGAGGTTGGTGGTAAAATGAAGAAAAAGAGAATAGATTTGAATCTTGAAGAATTAATAGGAACTATCTCAGAATATGCTTTTGAAGGCACTAAAATAAATCAAGATAGTAAATTAGTATCAGATTTAAGAATGGACTCTTTAGACACTATAGATTTGATAATGAAAATCCAAGAAAAGTATAAAGTAAAATTACCTGATGAATATAGAATTTCTAGGAGCACTACAGTCAAAAAGTTATATGATTATATAATAAAGAAAGGCATCTATAAATCATGAAAATTAATTATAAATTTGTTATTTATATTCTAAAAGATAATAATGTTTTTATATGCTGAATATTATTTTTTATAATGAGTGATAAAAAAAGTATTGATAACTTCATAGATTTTGTTGCAGATTCATCTGGAAGAGAGGCAAGCGAAATAACTCCTGATAGTAAATTGATAAAAGATCTTCAAATGGATTCTCTGGATACTGTTGAATTAATAATGAATATTGAAGAGAAATATGGAATTAAAATACCTGATAAAGAGAGTGAGGAATTAATAAAGCAAGATCCTACGGTTAATCAGGTTTATAATTATCTAAAAACCAAAGGATATGAATAATTCTATCAGAAAAACCTTTTGTTGTTTTTAGGTTTTTGGGATGCAAGAAAAAACTTTTATGGTTTTTTCTGCACAGAAAATCCCATAGATTTTCTTGTGATCCAAAACTTAAAAACCTAAAGGTTACTACCCTATTCTAAACAGGCTGAGTCACAATTCATTTGATTGTGGTTAACAATTAAATAAAAAACAATTGTTTTATTATTTCTGCTTATTCTACCTCTAGCTATCCATATCTTTTTCAAATTATGTGCAATACTTACTAAATTCAGTTCTAATTTTGCTCCATCTAATCCTTTGATTAGGAATTCATTGAACCCAAGATTGTATTTTATATTTCCAATTACAGGTTCGACTATGGTTTTTCTCAAACCATAAGTTAGTTTTCCTTTTCTTGTTTCCAGTTTTTTCTTCATTCGCAGTCTTTCCCTAAAAAACTCTGGAACTTTTTTCATTATTTTTCCATCTTCGGATTTGTACACTCTTTGTTTATTTTTTCCTATATGTATCCAAGTAGAATAATATTTAAAACGAATATCATTGATAATGATTTCATCATTATCCCAATCATACTCGTAATTATCTTCTATTTTCTTCTTTCTATTATCTAACTCTTGTGTTTGAGATATATTAGGTATATATCCATCGAGAAAATTGTCTTCAAGAAATTTCAAGTTTTCTCCATTGTTGTAATTGCAGTCCGCTGCAATTTTTGTATCTCTTTTCAATTCTACATTTTCTCTTACATTTTTTATTTGTGGCTGCAATTGATGAGTATCTACTCTATCTTGACAGACATCATTTGCAATAATTATCTGATTTTTTGAATCAACTGTAAATTGAGGATTATAGTCTAATTCAAAAACCCCTTTTTTATTTTTCATCATCCTGCATTCAGGATCGGATAAAGAGACTCTCTTTATCTGAGAGTCTTTATCAAACTCTTCAATTGCTTTCTTGCATTTTTCTTTTAACTTCTCTTTATCTTTTACTTTACGATAGTTTTCAACTATCATTTTGAGATTTTTAATCTCAAGGTTTGTTTTATTCTCTTCCTTATCTCCATAAATTTCCTTGTCTATCTCATCTTGCTTGACATCTTCTTCAATCATTTTATCAATGATTGAATCTAATCTTTCAATTTGCTCTTTTGTCAAGCACATCTTCCTGCTTGAATTAGCCTTTATCTTGCTTCCGTCTATACAAATCAAATTTAAATCAACTAAATCATTCTCAGAAGCTAGTTTTATAGTTTCTTTAAATGCCTCCTTTACAAACTCTTTATTATTTCTTCTAAACCTAGAAATTGTTCTAAAATTTGGCTGGACTTTTTCAGCCAAATACATAAACACAAAATTCTCTCTGCATGCACCTGCAAGCTTTCTTGATGACCTCTCTTTAGAAAGCATTCCTTGAATAATAACTTTCATTATTATTCTTGGGTGATATGAAGGATGCCCTGCACCTTCAGAGATCATATCAAAATTTGTAAAATCCAAAGAATCTACAAACTCTTCTACAAAAAAACAAATATGATCTTGAAGTATCATATCTCTAATTGATTGTGGAATCAACCAATTTTGATCCTTATAAGAATTCATATATACCATTTTTACCTCTTTTTATTTTCTCTTCGAGAAAATAAACAATTTAATTAGTTTATCGACGATAAACCACTATTTATACTTTGCTAATTATGGGACAGCCTGTAAAGAATAGGGTTTTAAGTTTATGGACATAATAATTTAATAATCTTTATTAATCAATTCTTATTCTTTATTTTATGGAAGAAGTTTGTTTTATTGATGTTCATTGTCATCTTGATAGTTATAAAGATGCAGAGATTTCTAGGATTATAAAAGAATGCAGAGAAGAGGGTGTTAAAATAATTGTAAACAATGGAGTTGATATAAAAACTAATAGGAGAATTCTTGAACTTTCAAAAAAGTTTCCTGAAATAAAATCTGCCCTTGGTTTATATCCTATTGAAGCATTAAAAATATCTGATTCGGAAATTGATGACGAAATAAATTTTATAAGGAAAAATAAAGATAAAATTGCCGCAATAGGAGAGGTAGGAATTGATTTGAAATGGTCAAAGAATATTAAAAGACAAACAGAAATTTTTAGGAAATTTATTTCACTTTCTATTGAATTAAATAAACCAATAATTGTTCATTCCAGGAATGCTGAAGAAGAGTGCATAAAAATCCTTGAGGATATGAATGCAGAAAAAGTTGTAATGCATTGTTTTTCAGGAAAAATGAGTTTAGCGGAAAGGATAGTTAAAAATAAATGGTTTTTGAGCATACCTGCAAATGTCAATTTCAGTGATCAATTTCAAAAAATAGTTGAGGTTGTTCCTATTGAAAATTTACTGACAGAAACCGATTCTCCATATCTCCATCCATTAAAAGAAAGAAATAACACCCCAAAAAATGTTATTTATAGTTATAAAAAGATAAGTGAAATTAAAAATATGAATATAAAAGATGTTAAGAAAGAAATTTTTAATAATTATATGAAGATTTTTTGGTGATTTTTGGGAAAGTTTTATTGAATTATTCTTTATTTCTTCTTCTAGAAGATAATCCTAATCCAGGTAGGGCTGATTATTTTCAAAAGCAAAAATTTAAATA
>Ga0209541_10012826_pt1 | contig 12919 bp, 17 predicted proteins | sample RifCSPlowO2_01_FD_184027 | JGI IMG/M metagenome (GOLD analysis project Ga0209541, IMG submission 184027) | Groundwater microbial communities from Rifle, Colorado - Rifle CSP2_plank lowO2_0.1 (SPAdes) (version 2) | ecosystem: Environmental > Aquatic > Deep subsurface > Groundwater | place...
TAATATTTCTCTTTCTTAGTAATTTAAAATAATAAAAATTTCTAAATCCAACAAAATCTATTCCTTTTGAAAGAGGAATTATCTTAGATTTGTCTGGATGAAGTTCTAATTTTAATCCTAAACTAAGAAAATCAATAATTTCTTTCTTCCAATTCTCTAATTGTGATTTTGAATTATGCAAAATAACAAAATCATCCACATATCTAATGTAAACTTTGGCTTTCAATTCATGTTTTGCAAAATAATCTAATTCATTAAGATAAATATTAGCAAAAAATTGCGAGGTTAGATTTCCAAGAGGCATTCCAACTTTGGTTCGCCCCCCCCCCATTTACCCCATTCTCCAAAATTCTTTTAATCAACCATATAACTTTTTCATCTTTTATCTTTTTGCTTATTATCTTAATTAAAATCTCATGATTAACCTCTTCAAAATAATGTTTTATATCTGCTTTTAAACAATATCCTTTTATTTGGTTATCGCTGAACAATCCATTAATCTTGCCATTTTCAGAAACTTTTCTTATAAACTGCTCAAATCTTTTAAGTGCAAATAAATTCCCTTTCCCTATCCTATTCGCACATGAATCATGAATAAAACTCTTCTCAAAAATTGGCTCAATTATCCTTACAAGAGCATGATGAACTACTCTGTCTCTAAATGCAGACTTAGAAATCTTGCGAGTTTTTGGATCTCGTAAGATAAATGTTTTTAGTGGCTCTGGCTTGTAAACTTGATTTTTCAGTTCTTCCTGTAATTTCAATAAATTTTCTCGTAAATTTACCTCAAACTCAATAACATAATTCTTCTTTGTCTTGCCTTTGCGGGCTTTTTTCCAAGCAAAAATCAGATTTTTTAAATCATAAATCTGAAGATAAAGATTTTTGTAGGTTTTCATAATAAAGCCTTGACTAAAAGCCATTCCACGCACATTGTTGCTATAGTTCAAGTTCCTGTTGTTGCTATTCAGGTTAGACCTGTTGTCCAAGTTGCTAAGCCACAACAAATTATAGCTATTTTACCAACATTTATTGCAAATGCAATAAAAGACACCACTGCTTCATTTTTCACTTTTAAGGGCTACTAAATGTTGCAGTTGAATTTTACTGATTTGTTTAAATAAAAGCAAATACAAATAAAATAGCTTGTGGCCTCTTTTTTTATTTCAACTCTATAAAAGACTTAAAATAATAGTCAAGGCAGAATTAAAAATAAAAGATTGCTTATAAATTATTCTTTTAATCTTTCAAAAAAATCCATTAAACTCCTGTCATCCTGAAATAAAAGATTTAAACTGCTTTCTTTGTGCCTGCCCTAATTATATATCAGAATCAAAACAGGGAGGATGTAAAATAAACAGCAAACAGGGAAAATGGGCTTATCATCAAAATCTTCCAAAAGGCAGAGTATGGGACTGCACTGATTGCAATAAATATCATTCTCCAAAAGCAGTTGAAAAGTTCTTAAGAGAAAATTTAGATAAATTAAAGGAGATTTAAAAAGGAGCAATCTCACATTAAGCTTAATCTTCTCATCTGCATAACTTAAAATCGTTTAATAGATTATCAATACTTATTACTATACTTTTTCTTCAATTATTCTTGAAATCGGCTTTCCTGTTTTCCTGCTTAACTCTTTTAATTTATTAATAGCTTCAACAGACAGAGTTATGTCTATTCTTTTCCTTTGAAAAGGTAGCTCGTGAGTTTTGTCATAATTCTCAAGCATTTCAAATACATCTTTATATTTTTTCAAAATTTTGTTTATTTCGTGCTGTTTCATTTTATCTTATGCATGATTTTAATCTCCATTCAATTTGCCTTATATCATTTATATTTTTAGTAGCAATAGATAAGGCATGATGAACAATTAATTCCCTATCAATTTGCTTTTTGTTCTCTTCTGCAAACTTCAAAGCAAAAAATGTTGCAGTTCTCTTATTTCCATCTGAAAATGGATGGTCAACAAGTATAGCCCTCCATAAATATGCTAATTTCTTATAATCTCCAAGTTTTTTATTTTCCTGCATTTCAATTGCAAAATCTATGCTTGAATCACTTCTTAGATTTCCTCCAAACCCGTGATTTATTCTAAGCAAATCTTCCTTACTAATTTTCATACACATAAATAGTAGTAAGCTATATTTAAATCTTTTGGTTTAAATAATTACAAATATTAATCAAAAATCAATAAAAAGCAATCATCTCAAAGCTTTCTCTCCTCAATCCTCCCTTAATTAGTTTATAACATTACTAAATCTAAAGTCTAAAAATATAAAAACCCGTTTTTCCCTAATATACTTATGAGTAAAGCAAAAACAACCCAAAAACAAGAAAAACCAATTACATGCAAAATCGGCTTAGAAGTCCATGGTTATATAGAAACAAAAGAAAAATTATTCTGCACTTGCAGGAATTTTCATGATATGAAGCTTATTAAGCCAAATACAAATATTTGTCCAATATGTACGGGAGCCCCAGGTTCAAAACCAATGCTCCCAAACAAATCTGCAATAGATAAGATTATTCAAATAGGCTTAATGTTAAATTGCAAGCCAAATATTCTTCCAAAAAAACTAAGTTTTCAGAGAAAACACTATAGCTGGCCAGACATGCCACATGGTTTTCAAAAAACAATTTCGGGTGCCTATTCTGTCCCAGTTGCCGAGAACGGCAAATTCCTAGATATAAGAATAAGAGAAGTTCATTTAGAAGAAGATCCTGCTGCATGGAATCCAGAAACAGGAAACATAGATTATAACAGGGCAGGAGTTCCTTTAGTTGAAATAGTAACAGAGCCAGACTTTACATCACCAGAGCAAGTTGAACACTGGCTAAGGCAGTTAATTCTAACTCTATCTTATATTAAAGCATTAAACAAAGATGCAGGAATAAAATCAGATGTTAATGTTAATATAAAAGCCACAGTAAGAACAGAAATTAAAAATGTAAACTCAGTTACAGAAATAGTTAAATCAATTATATCAGAAATAAAAAGGCATGAAAAAGAAAAACCTCAAACTCAAGAAACAAGAAGATGGAACTCAACAACAAATAAAACAGAATTAATGAGAAGCAAAGAAGAACAAGCTGATTATAGATTTATTCCAGACCCAGATCTTCCGGTAATCAAAATAGACAAGAAAAGAGTAGGAGAAATAGAAAAACATCTTCCAGAATCTCCTCAAGCAAAATTAGAAAAAATAATAAAGCAACACAAAATAAATCCAAAAGACGCAGAAGCCTTAACACAAAATTTAGAAATTGTTGAACTTTTTGAAAAAGTTATTGAAAAAATAGATCCTAAAATAGTTCTTCCCTGGATAAAAGTAGAATTATTAGGGGTTTTAAATTACAATAAAAAAACTTTAGACGATAAAGACATAGACATTAAGCCAGAGCATGTTATAGAGTTATTAGAATTAATAATAGATAATAAAATAACCCCATTAAAGGCAAAAGATATTTTAAGAAAATTTATTCCTAAATCTTTCAGCCCCTTAAGTGAAGCAAAATCAGCAGGAAAAATCACAGATGAAAAGCAATTATCAAAAATAATTAAAAGCATCATAAAAAACAACAAGAAGTCAGTGCAAAATTACAAGGCAGGAAACAAGCAAGCATTTAATTTCTTAATGGGAGAAGTTATGAAAGCAACAAACAAGAGTGCTGATTTCCAGATTGTAAGAAAAATACTGGAGAAAGAGTTGAGATAATTAAAAAGTTAAACATCTCGTGGGGGCATTTAACTAACCTTGCTTCCTAGTTCCATTGCACCATCTGGCTGAAGAAGCTTGACTTCATTGTGATCATCACTTACTGCTGCAAGAACCATACCTTTGCTTTCAATTCCCTTTAATGTTTTGGGTTCAAGATTTGTGAAAACAATTATCCTTTTTCCTTCTAATTCTTGGGCAGTATAATATTTTTTTAATCCTGCAACTAATGTTCTTGTTTCTGTTCCTAAATCTATTTTTAATTTATAGAGCTTGTCAGCTCCTTTAATTTCTTCAACTTCAAGAATTTCTGCAACTCTTAAATCAATTTTTTCCCAGTCTGAAAATGAAACTGTTTCTTCTGTCATGTTAATTTGATATTTAATTTGCTTTATAAGGTTTTTGTTATAATTATATTTAAAAACTTCTTTCTTATAAAATTTTAATGGCAGAAATAGAAAAACCTGAGGGGATTTATGGATTAGTGGGGGGCATGTTTATTTTGATTGCAAGTGTGGAGGAAAAAGTTGTCATTATAAAGATTCTGAATCAGAAGGAGAAGATTCTGAAGTTGTAAATGCTGTAAGAAAAGGAGCAGAAAATATGATTACGAATCATAGAACTACTTATCCAGATTCAAAACATACATTTTATACAAACTTGTTTGCATTCAAAATGGTATTAGATGATGTTGATTTTTTTGCGAATAATGGGAATCTTAAAGATAAAGGATTGTCTTTAGTATGTGATAATTGCAAGAGCAATTTTATTTTTACTTCAGAATTAGTTGGAATGTTAGAATCTCCTTGTTTATTTCAATCCAAATAGTCTTGCCCAGAATCCTTTTTTAATAGGGGGTTCTTTATAATCCTCTCCTAAAAACCTTTTTGAGGTTTCAATATAGTTTCTTGCTGCTTTACTTCTTGGATGAGTATGAATTACTGCATTTTTTAAAACCTGAGAGATTTTTACTGATTCATCTTCGGGGATAATTCCTAAGATTGAAGTTTCTAACATGTCTCTTATATTTGAAATTGGCATTTCAGTTCCTACCCCTCTATATCTTGTTATTATAACCCCCTTAACAGGTTTATTCATCTCTTCTGCAAGTTTAATTGTCTTTAAAGCGTCTGTCACAGCAGCCATTTCTGGATTTGTAACAATAATCACTTCATCACAAGCCAGCATTACAGATCTTGCTTCTTCTCCTAAACCCGCAGCAGAATCTATTAAAACATGATTAGTCATTTTCTTTAGTTTTCTTATTATGTCTATTATTTTTCTATAATCAACTCTTTCAGTTTCTTTTAATGACAAAGAAGCAGGTATTATTTTTGTTCCTGATTCATGCTCATAAATAGCATCTTCTAATTTTGCCTGTCCGTTTAAAACATGATTTAGAGTTACTGGGACTATAGGGGCTCCTAAATGTATACCAACATTAGGTGTTGTTAAATTCCCATCTATAATAACAACATCTTCTCCTAAAGAATTTAAAGAACTTCCTAAGTTTATTGTAGTTGTTGTTTTTCCTACTCCTCCTTTTCCTGAAATTATTGCATAAACTTTAGCCATTTTGATTTTTATTTTGGTAATGTATTAAACGATTTTAATATGAAGATGAGTTTTCATTAAGCTATATTTCAGTAGCTTACTCTTATCATCTATCGCGTATCAGTGTTTTCTATTACTGATAATGTAATTTATAGATACAGTTTAGTATTTTAAAGCTTTTTCTATAAGTTTTTCACTCAATTTTTTTCTGAAAGAAAAAGCTTGATGTAATTTATAAACCTTTCGAGAATTTCAGAATATTCTTTTAATCTCTCTAAATCAACCTTAACTTCTTGTCCCTTGTACTGAATTTTTAAACAAACTCCTTTTCTAAATTCATTTTCTTTGGTTTTTTGCAGTATTTCAATTAACTTAAACATCTCATAGATTTCAATAGCCTGTAAAACCTCTGGTTTTTTCTTGAAAACTTCTTTAATTTCATCAACCATTAGTTTTGGTGCTGTTGGAACTTTTTTAATAATCTTTTTCTTTTTTGCTTTATCCAATAAACCTTCAATAGAATAATCAATCATTATTTTCCATCTTTTTATAAGATTGATCATAACATCACAGGTCTTAGTATATTTTAGACTGACATACAAGAGATGATCTGCACTTATTTTTTCTTTTATAATTTTTTCTAATACTTCTGACATGTTTGACCGTTTTTGATATTTCCCTCTGTGGGAAAAAGAGCTAAAAACGGTTTAAATTAAAGGCATAGCTTCTATATAAATCCTTCTTTTGATTTATTAGATACTTATACTTCTATTTTAGTAATATTATAAACGATTTTAATATGTAAAATTGTTCATTAAGCTTGATGTTGGATGTTCATAGCTTAACTCAGTATTATTTATTACCAATTTGTTCTTATTGAACCTTTACTCTTTCATTAACCCGCATCAGAAGCTCTTTTGCAATAATCAGATATCCTTTTATCCTTTGGATATCAAGAGTTTGGGTTCCTAACCTGTCTGAAAGGATTATAATCCTATCTTTTTTAACAAATTCCATTGCGCTTTGTTTGTGTTTTTTATTTAGCTCAATAATTTCAAGAATTTTTTTAATTTGCTCGTTGCTTAAATTATAGCTTTTTGCTGTTCTTGCAAAAGTTCTTATATTTTCCCCATTATCTGCATAAAGATGGACTCTTTTGTATAAATATTCATAATTTAGTATGGCATTAACACAGTTTGTTATTGATTTATAAATTTCATCAAATATTTTTAATAAAAGCCTTTGTTCATTAACTAAAGGAAATGTCACATAAGTCATATGATCGGCTATTTGCAAGGTTCTAATAGCTTCTTTTAAATTTTCCTGATATTTTTCCATTTTAACTTGCCTGCTGGATTTAATATTTACTATAAGAACTCTTTTATTTATTTAATAATCTGTATTATTTAAGCATTATTATTTGGGATAAGTATGCATAAAATCAGAAATAACAACATAGAAAAGTATTTTTTCAGCTTAAACTCAATATAGCCTCAGCCAAATCTCCATTAGATTCTTCTAAAGCTTGTTTAGCTTCATCTTCACTACAGCCTGTTTTTTCTGCTATTGTTGCTATATCTTGTTTTGTGCTATTTTCTGTTTCTTCTTCACCTATATCTCCAGAAATCTGAAAGCTATCCTGTCCTTGCATATTAACTTTAACAACAGAAGGATTGTTGATAATAATGTTCTTTTCATTTGTTTCAATAATAACTCTTTTTGCATCAATCTCTTCTTGCTTTATTCCCATCTGGCTCATAATAGCCTGCATTTTTTTAGGGTCTAATTTTGGAAACATCTTTTGATTTTTGTGAGCTATTTATTTTGGTAATTTGATAAATGATTTAAGCTTCGGCGATTATAGCTTGATGTTAATTGCTGTAATTTATATTTTGTATTATTAATTTAGAGTTTTGAATATTAATGATTTATTCTTATGCTGTAATAGGAAAGAAAAACTTTAGGAATAAAGTAAATGCTATAACTGCGATTATAAATATAATGACATGGCTAGGCTTTATCTTAAACCTGCTGTTATATTCATCACTATATCTCATTAAACCCCCTCCTGAAGAGGGCATGCTTATTCCTTGATTTGCCATAAGATTTAAAATATGGGATTGTTTTTAAAGGTTATTGTTTAAGATTATAATATGGATAATTATGATGCTAAGAAAGTAGAGGAAAAAATAAAGAAATTTTGGGATAAAAAGAGAATTTTTAAATTTGATATTAAGAAAAAGACAAAAGTTTATTCTATTGATACCCCCCCTCCAACTGTTTCTGGAAAAATGCATATTGGACACGCCTATATGTATTCCCAAATGGACTTTATTGCAAGATTTAGAAGAATGTTTGGATTAAATGTTTTTTATCCTTTTGGAACAGATGATAATGGATTGCCTACTGAAAGACTGGTCGAAAAATTAAAAAATGTTAAGAGCAAGAGTATGAAAAGAGAAGAATTCATAAAACTTTGTCTTAAAACCTTAAAAGAAATAACTCCTAATTTTATTCAAGACTGGAAAATATTAGGAATTTCTGCAGATTATGATCTTTATTATTCAACTATAGATAATAACTCTAGAAAATTAGCTCAAGAATCTTTTGTTGAATTATATAAAAAAGGATTAATCTATAAAAAATCATTTCCAACATTATGGTGTCCTGAATGTCAGACTTCTGTTGCACAAGCTGAATTAGAAGATAAAGAATTACCTAGTTTGTTTTCAACCCTAAAATTTAAAGCTGATGGAAAAGAGCTTTTAATTGCTACAACAAGGCCAGAATTACTTTCTGCTTGTGTTGGTGTTTTTGTTCATCCTAAAGACAAAAGGTATTCGAGTTTAGTTGGAAAAAAAGCAAAAGTTCCTTTATTTGATTTCGAGGTTCCGATTATTGCAGATGAATCTGCTGATATTGAAAAAGGAACAGGGGTTTTAATGGTGTGTTCTTATGGAGACAAATATGATGCAGAAGCAATTAACAGGCATAACCTTAACCCAAGAATTGTTTTGAATTTAGATGGAACTTTGAAGATAGAAAATTATAAAGGAATGAAAGTTAAAGAAGCTAGAAAAAAGATTTTAGAAGAGTTAAAGGAAAAAAATTTAATTACAGAACAAAAACAAATTTCTCATGCAGTTAATACTCATGATAAATGTGGAACTGAAATTGAGTTTCTACCAACTGAACAATGGTTTATTAAAATTTTGGATAAAAAAAAGAAGTTTATTGAAAATGGAAATAAGATAAAATGGCATCCTGAATTTATGCATAAAAGATATGATAACTGGATTAATGGATTAGAATGGGATTGGAATATTTCTAGAGACAGACACTTTGGAGTTCCTATTCCTGTTTGGCAATGTGAAAAATGTAAGGAAATTATGGTTGCTGATGAAAAAGAATTGCCTATTGATCCTGCTGAAATAAAAAAGAAATGTTCGAAGTGTAAATCTAATGCAAAAGCAGAAGAAAAAGTTCTTGATACATGGATGACTTCTTCAATTTCACCGCAAATAGCTTCAAGTTTAATCAACGAGAAAGTAAAAATACCTTTTTCATTAAGGCCTCAGGCTCATGATATAATAAGAACATGGTTATTTTATACACTAGCAAAATCTCTTCTTCATGAAAATAAGATTCCTTGGGAAAATACTATGATTTCTGGTTTTGTCACACTTGGAGGAGAAAAAATGTCAAAATCAAAAGGAAATGTTATTTCTCCTCAAGAAGTTATGGAAAAATATAGTGCAGATACATTAAGATTCTGGGCAGCAGGAAGTAAATTAGGAGAAGATCTAGATTATCAGGAAAAAGATATTATTATAGGAAAGAAATTTGAAACTAAACTATGGAATGCAAGTAATTTTGTTTTTATGAATTTAAAAGACTATAAAAATAAAAAACCCAAACTAGAGAAAATTGATGAATTATTTTTAATAAAATTAAATTCATTAGTTAAAATATGCACAGAAGGATTTGAATCTTATGAATATTCAAAAGCTAAATTAGAAACTGAAAAGTTTTTCTGGAGTATGTTTTGTGATAATTATCTGGAGATTGTTAAAAAAAGAATTTATAATAATAAAAAAGGAAAAGAATCTGCACAATATGCCTTATACACTGGACTTTTGACTATCTTGAAACTAATTTCTCCTGTAATGCCTTTTATAACAGAAGAAATTTATCAGAATAATTTTAAGAAAAACGAGAAAGATAAAAGTATACATATCTCCGAATGGCCAAAATATGAAAAACAAGAAAAAGCAGAGGAATTTGATTTGTTTATTGAAATTCTTGGAAAAATAAGACAAGAAAAATCAAATAATAAGAAAGCAATGAATTCTGAAATAATTTTAACAATCGAAGAAAAAGATTATAATAAATTAAAAGAAATACTTGAAGATTTAAAAGATGTTTCAAATGCAAAGGATATAAAAACAGGAAAGTTTAATGTAGAGTTTGTATAGCAAACTTAAAAAACTACTATATCTATAATAAATAAAACGATTATAAGCTATGATTGAGAGGCTTAATCTTCTCATATACACATTATTCGTTTAATGTATTACTGATAGATTATTAATAAAAAATAACAAAATGGCAATTGAAGAAGTTGAAAAATTAAGATTGGAAGAATTTTTGGAAGAAATGAAAGCGCATAGAGCAAGGCATACAGAACTTATTACAGTTTATGTTCCAAAAGGATATGATATTAATCTTATTACAAGGCAATTAGAAGCTGAAAAATCCACTGCTGCAAACATTAAATCAACTACTACAAGGAAAAATGTCCAGGATGCATTAGAAAGCTTAATTAGGATAACAAAAGGCATGAAACAAACTCCTAAAAATGGAATTGCATTATTCGCAGGAAATGTTTCTAAGGTTGAGGGCCAGGCCAATTTTATAACAGAGGCATTTGAACCTCCTGAAGAACTTAATGTTAGGTTATACAGATGTGACCAGACTTTTGTTTTAGAGCCTTTAGACGAGATGTTGGAAGTTAAGGAATTATATGGATTAGTTGTTATTGAAAGGCAAGAAGCTACTATTGGATTATTAGTAGGAAAGAAGATAAAAATTCTTCAAAAAATGGATTCAATGATTCCTGGAAAGACAAATAAAGGAGGACAATCAAGTGCAAGGTATGCAAGAATTAGGGAAAATATGGCTAAAGAGTTTTTTAGGAAAATTGCAATTGTAGTAAAAGATGAATTTTTTAATTTAAAAGGATTAAAAGGGATTTTAGTTGGAGGGCCAGGACCTACTAAAGAGGATTTTTTAAAAGAAGGGGAATTGGTAACTGCCTTAAAAGAAAAAGTGCTTGCTGTAAAAGATATTGGATATGCAGACGAGCATGGATTGGAATTGTTAGTTGGTGTAAGCGGTGATGTTATATCAGAACAGGAAATTTATCATGAAAAGAAAATCTTGGAGAATTTTTTTAATATGCTAGGAAAAGAAAAGGATAAAACTGCTTATAAGGAAAAGGACATTGAAAAAGCTCTTGAATATGGTGCGGTTGATACCTTATTATTGTCTAAAAAATTAAGAAAAGCGGACATTTCTAGATACGAGAAGAAAGCAGCCGAAACAGGTGTGAAAGTTGAATTAGTTTCAGTAGATACTCCTGAGGGAATGCAGTTTTGGAATTTGGGTGGGGTTGGGGCTATTTTGAGGTTTAAGGTGCAATAATATTTAAAAATAGCTTGGTTTTTTAATTAAGATGATAAAAGAATCCAAACTACCTAAAGTTCTTGAGCAAGTTCGTCCATTTAATCATGAACAAGAGAGACAGATTAAAGAAAAGCCATTAGAAGATATAAGGCCTTATTTAAATGAATTAGCGCAATGGAGAAGAGATTGTTTAGCAAGTTGGTATAGAAATTAATTTACTAAACTTTTTTTATCTATCACAATCTTTAAAACCTATTTCTTATTATAATTTATATGGAAAATTATGAATTTAATAAGCATAAGCCTTCTGGAAAATATGAACAAGAGATTTGGGAAGAGCATCAATTTAATAGACTAGAAGAAATGTTTAATATTCTAGATGGATGGGAGTTTGATTCTTTACACTCTAATATTAGATATTAATTATCACAATCTTTAAAACATACTTCTTATTAGTTAATTCATGGAAAATGAGGAAGTTGAAGAAGATAATAAAGAATCTGAAGAAGAGGAAATAAAAGAGGAAAAAGATTTAGTTGAACATGCTGCAGAAGCTGTTGAGCATTTAAGTTCTGAAAAAGATAAAAGGTCAGAACATATTAGTTCTGAAACCACCAAGGAATTGGATGAATCTAAGGAAATAGAGAATATGAAAAAGGTTGAGGCTGCTTTGTTTATATCAGGAAGATTTCTTACACTTCAAGAGCTTGTTATGCTTACGGATATTAATCCTTTAATGTTAAAGGAAATATTGGAAAAATTAATTGAAAAATACAATGATAATTCTGGAATTGAGATTATTGTTAAAGGAGATATGTGGAAAATGGATGTATGCAAGGAGCACGTTCATATGATTAATAAGTTAGCAACAGGAAATTCTGAATTTAGCAAAGCAGAGCAAGAAACTTTAGCTGTAATTGCTTATAAGCAGCCCGTTAAGCAGTCTGTTATAATTAAAATAAGAGGGAATAAAGCTTATGATCATGTAAAAAAGTTTATTGAGAATGGATTGATTATTGGGAAAAGAGTAGGGCATACAAAAGAACTAAAATTATCTGATGATTTTCATGAGTACTTTCATCTCAGAAATCCTGAAAAGATTTCTGATGATCATCGAAATTCTGAAAATAATGAAGAATTTCGAGATATTAGAGATAAAAATGTTGAAAAAAATGGAAACGAAGAAGGAAATGAAAATGAAGAACCAATAATTTCTGAAGAAAAAAGTGAGGAAGAGAATAGCTTGAGTGATGAGGAAGACAATTCTGGGGAAAAAGAAGTGATAGAAGAAAATAAACAAGATGAAAATACTACTAATAATCAATAACTAATACGCTAAAACAAAAAGCATTTACAAAATAAAGTAAGATACTCAAATGCTTTTTGTTTATGAGAACATCATCAAGCGAATAAGTTATAGATTAATAATAAACCTATAAAAAATTATAAACTAATAATAACTAAAACAAGGCAAGGAGGAGTGATGGAGATTAAGCTACAAGATGATTGCTTCACCTTAAAAATCGTTTGATAAATTATTGATAAAAAAATAAAATGGCAATTTTACCTTATATCTATCTTGGATATATGTTTATATCCTTATATATGCTTAGCATGTTCTTAATTATTTATTTAAAAAACAAAAAAGAGATTTTTAGTTATCCTGAAACTAATAAAAAATATTCTGTAAGTTTTATTGTTCCTGCTTATAATGAAGAAAAGACTATCGGAGAGACTATAAAACATATTTTTAATATAGATTATGATAACATACTTGAAGTGATTGTTGTTAATGATTGTTCTAGTGATAATACTCTAAAAATTATTAAAGAGCTTTCTAATAGATACCCTAAATTGAAAATCATAGACCATAAGAAAAATAAAGGCAAGGCAGGAGGTTTAAATGATGGTTTGAAAATTGCGAAAGGGGAATTAATAACAGTTGTTGATGCAGACTCTTATCC
>Ga0209541_10012828_pt1 | contig 12918 bp, 8 predicted proteins | sample RifCSPlowO2_01_FD_184027 | JGI IMG/M metagenome (GOLD analysis project Ga0209541, IMG submission 184027) | Groundwater microbial communities from Rifle, Colorado - Rifle CSP2_plank lowO2_0.1 (SPAdes) (version 2) | ecosystem: Environmental > Aquatic > Deep subsurface > Groundwater | place: Rifle...
AGGAACGAGGTCGGCGGAATCGCCAACAGCGACAAAAACAGCGGCGAAAACACCGACGGTCACCAAAACGCCAATTAAGACCGCCACGGTAAATCCGACGGCAACGCCAACTGCAGCGCGTCCGAACCCACCCCTGGTGATCTTTAGCGGGTTCGTCCAGCACGGCGAAAACCTGTGCGAATGGCGCGGTGTTTTCACGGCAAGCCAGGACGTGTCCTGGTTTGTTAGCGGTGGTCAGGTTGTGAGCCAAGACAGCCGCAACCTCACTGTCGATGTCCAAAGCAGCGTCGGCAATACTTCTTCGGTTACGGTGACGGCGTCTAACGCTAATGGGAGTAATGCAAGAACCGAAACGACTCCTTTGTGTTCACCGGCCGAAAATACTCCAGGTCCAACGCGAACTCCGGAGCCAACCTGGACGACTGTTCCCGGCGCTACTGCAACCCCGACGCCGCAGACCACTCCGGTTCCGCCCTAAAGAGAGGAGACGAAGGGAGCGGGTTTGTCCTAATTTAGGTTGAACCCGCTCCCACCAACTTTACGAGAAGGTGTATCTTTTTTGTCTAATGAAATTCGTTAGACGGAAAGGGTATTATGATTAAAATAAATCTTAATAATAAAAGAATATACAGTTTGCAAAAAACCGCTTCAGCAGTGCTTTTTATCACTGTTCTAACTCTGGGAAGTGTTTCTTTTCCATTTCAAAATAAAGCGGCCGCTACTGCCACTGAACAACCAGGTTATGTTTTACAAGTAAGAAACGTTTCTAGTGGCGGTACTTTTGAAGGAGCTGCTAAAAGCGTTACCTTAACTTCTGGACAAGAAGCCCAACTTCGAATGCAGGTAAACAATTTAACAGCCGGTAATAATATAGATAGACTTTACTTTAAAGCTTTCTTTAATAATGATCCAAACCCCGCTGTTTTTAATGCTGAAATAAAAGCCGATAATTTACCCAGACATAATGACGCGGTGAGCGTTAGTATTCCTTCTGGTTATATTTTGCAATATGTTCCTAGTACCACAATTTACGATGTTGACGACCGTCCGGCGTTTCAAACTAGAACCGTTGTTCCGGATATAAACGCAACTAGCCAACTAGCTTTTGATCCAGGTTTGAGTATTAGCAATGTTCAAGGAGGTCCTAACACTTGGATTTGGATGTATTTTAAAGTTAAAGTAGTTTCTGCAAGCGCCGGAACTAGCGTAATTAAGCCCCAAATTGCTCTAGATAAAGTGGTCGCAAATGTTAGCAAGGGTCAAACTCTTGATGAAAAAAGAACCAACGTTAGTGTTGAGACTGGTGAAACCGCCCGAGTGCGACTTTTCGTCCGAAACACTATCGCCCAATCAAAAGCAACCAACGTTATTATAAAAGATGAGGCTCCCGGTGGAACAGCTTCACCTCAAAATAAAACCGCGATAGTCACAACGGCCGATGCCGGTAGTGCTTCGTCTCTGGTGACTATTAGTTTGAACGGTAACCAACCCATTAGTGTTATTAGCGGTAGTGTTGTAGTTAAAGATATTGCTGGTAACATAGTTAAAACCTTAAATGCAAGTGAGGAAGCGGAATTTTTTGGTGCTGGTTGGAAATTAGAGGGAGGAGAACTTTGGGGAACTTTTGAATTTGCCCGTTTTATCGAATATGAAGCTAAAGTTCCGAGTGAAATTAAGATAATTGAGGTACCAAAAGAAATTGTTAAAATTGTTGAGTTACCCAAAGCCGGTGTTAATCCTTTTGCGGTTGCAGCTATTCTTAGCTTATTACCAATCGGCTATTTCTTTAGACGCTTTACTTTAAAGTAATTAAATAGCAGGCTTTTCACTTACAAACTTTCTTGTGGTTGACAAGTTAATTAATTTGTGATTAAATTGAAACGTCCCTGACCCTAGTATCCTCGTTTAACCCCAATATAAAAAATTAACAATTATGCCGAAAACACAAAGTGAGGAAACAATTGAAACAAAAGATTTATTAACCCAAGTAGAAACAGCCGAAGTAAAGACCGCAGAGACGGAAGATTCTACTAAAGCGGGTGGAGTTTTAGAAATAATGCCAGATAGCTACGGGTTTTTACGCGCTAACGGCTTAACTTCTGGACCAGGAGATATTTATATTTCCCAAAGTCAAATCCGCCGCTTTGATATTAGAGCCGCCGACGAAGTGGTTGGTCTTGTTCGTCCACCCAAGGATACGGAACGCTACTACGGCATGCTTAAAGTTTTGGAAGTCAATGGTATGGACCCAGAAAAAGCCCGCAGCCGTCCTCGTTTTGAATCCCTGACCGCAATTTATCCTAACAAACAATTAAAGCTAGAAACCGGTAAAACACCACTCTCAACTCGCGTTATTGATATTGTCGCCCCGATTGGTTTAGGTCAGCGGGGGATGATTGTTTCTCCGCCAAAAGCGGGAAAAACAACTATTCTTAAGGATATTGCTAACGGTGTTTCGACTAATTTTAAAGACGTTTACCTAATGGCAGTTCTTATTGGCGAGCGTCCGGAAGAAGTAACCGATATTACCAGAGGTGTTAAGGGTGAAGTTTTATCTTCTAACTTTGACGAACCGGCCGAGAAACAGACTAGAGTTGCCGAATTTGCTCTAGAGAGGGCTAAAAGATTAGTAGAGACCGGTAAGAACGTGGTTATTCTTTTGGATAGTGTTACCAGATTAGCCCGGGCTTACAATCTTAGTTTACCACCTTCAGGTAGAACTCTCTCTGGTGGTTTTGATCCCGTAGCCCTTTATCCACCCAAGAAGTTTTTTGGAGCGGCTCGTAATTTTGAGGAGGGCGGTTCCTTAACAATTATTGCCACCGCCCTAGTCGATACTGGTAGCCGAATGGATGATCTAATTTATGAAGAATTTAAAGGGACTGGTAATATGGAACTTCATTTAGACCGCTCTTTAGCGGAACGGAGAATTTTTCCCAGTATTGATGTTTCCCGCTCTGGAACGCGGAATGAAGAAATTTTGCTTGATGCAAAAAGCTTGCAGCAAGTTTGGCGGCTCCGGCGGATGTTAGAAGCTTTAAATGATTTGGAACGCACAGAACTGCTACTCGAAAGATTAAGTAAAACAGAAGTTAACAAAGAATTTTTAGACACTTTACATAAAGAAGTAAGTTAATGTTTAAAGGGCTGCTCGTGCTTGTCTCGCGTACTTAAACTAGCGTTAAATCGCCGCGATCCAAACGCTTCGTAGCCTTTAAGGTCATTTATTTGTATTTGGTTTGCTCGCAGTTGGTCTTGCGCTTAAACTATCGTTAAATCGCGCAAATCCCAACTGCTTCGCAACCCAAATTAGAACATACCTAGGTTTTGACAAGCTTGCTTACTTCTGTTATAATCCGCAAAGATTACATCCTGCGTATTGTTTTCTTAGCAGGATATAATGAGTAGCGTTTTCTAGAGGGCCTCCAAAATCTGACTAAATGGAACCTCATTTAAATAGTTATAAAAGCGGTTTTTCGGATAAGTTAGGACGAAAGGCCAAACAGATATTATTTTATTTTGGCAACTTTAGCAAAAAAATAGGTTTAGAAACCCTTAAACTTTTTTTCGATTTTTGTCTTTTCTTTTTACAAACCTACCAATTTATAAGAAAAAAATTATTCCAAATCTTAACAATATTAGTAAAAGGTAAAAGCGTGTCCACAAAAGCACTTCTTTGGAGAAGAGGGGTTCTTTTCCGTCCCGCAACCCACGCTTTTGTAATTATTTTATCGATACTGGCGGTTCTTTCGGGGAGTATCTTTACTCAAGGTAAAATTGCCGCTAGCGATTTAAGCTCCGGTGTGTTGCAGGCGGAAACTACCGCAGAAACAATTGTGCCGGAAGATAGACCCCGCGCCGAAATCATTGATTACCCTGTAAAGGGCGGGGATACAATTTCGGGCATTGCCCAAAGTTACAACGTCAGTGTTGAAACAGTGAAGTGGGCGAATAATCTGGGTGATGTAGATGATATTATTCCGGGCGACGTTATAAAAATCCCTCCTGTTACCGGAGTGATTCATAAAGTCGTTAGTGGTGATACCATCGCCTCTGTTACTAAGAAATACAGCGCCGACGCCCAAACAATCGTTGATTTTCCATTTAATTATATTGATGATTCACTCCAACTTCGTATTGGTCAAATCTTAGTTGTTCCTGGAGGCAGTAAAACTGAGGTATCGCCAACGCAAACCTTCTTTGCTACCCCGCCACCAGCAAAACAAACATTTGTTTCTTCTGGAATTCTTAGCTGGCCCATTCGTGGGGGTATCTCGCAATATTCATCTTGGTGGCATCCAGGGGCGATTGATATCAACAACTCGATTGGTACACCAATATTAGCAGCTGATAGTGGTCGGGTAATTCTCGCCCAAAAACTTGGTTATGGATATGGTTGGCACATTGTTATTGATCACGGCAACGGCATAACCACTCTTTATGCCCACCTGTCGGCTATTTATGTTAGTGTGGGTCAAAACGTTTCTAAAGGAGAAGCAATCGGGGCGCTGGGAATTACTGGTCGTTCCACCGGACCGCACCTTCACTTCGAAACCCGTCGCAACGGCGCGGCTGTAAACCCCATGAGCCTACTTCCTTAATATCTATCCATTCAACTTTAAACCTTAAAGAAATTATTGTATAATATGAACGTAATTTGGGCCACAAAACAGGGGCCAGTGGCGCAATGGTAGCGCACTTCCATGGCATGGAAGGGGTTAGGGGTTCAAATCCCCTCTGGTCCACCACCCTTCGCTCCTTCGGAGCTTCGCGTGGCAAGCCAAATTTTGAACTTTGCATTTTGAATTTTGAATTTTATTTTGGGGATGTAGCTCAGCGGTAGAGCGTTCGGTTCGCATCCGAAAGGTCGTGGGTTCAAATCCCACCATCTCCACCACGCTCAGCGTGGTCCACCGCTAAAAATTGAATTATTTTGTAGTGTTGTGATATAATAGGTTAGTTAACCAACCCCATGAATCGCCTCCTAAGGATTTCCAGCGGAAGTGTCGATATCTGGTTCGCCCCGAGCAAAGTCGAGGGGCTTGTGTTGGAATCACTTTTAAGGAGGTGAATATTTTTAAATAAATGGCATACGAGGATAAAACCATTACTTGTCGAGACTGCAGTAAGGAATTTGTTTGGACCGCTTCAGAACAAGAATTTTACGCTTCCAAAGGATTTGATAACCCACCTTCAAGATGTCCGGAAGACCGAGCGGCTCATAAGAACGCAAGAATGTCAGAACGGCAGATGTTCGATATCACTTGTTCCAATTGTGGAAAGGCAGCTCAAGTTCCGTTTGAACCAAAAGGCGACAAACCAGTTTATTGTTCCGACTGTTTTAAGGAACAGCGAGAAAAGAAAGATTAACTAATTACTGTTAGTTGATTGTTTAGTTTAAGTGTTAAATGTTACCTAGAAGGCGAGGCGCTTGGCGTACTCTCGGTTGGTTTTGTTTTTTCAAATTCCGCTTTGGCGGTTTCTAACTCACTTTCAACTGTTTCCCTATCTTTAGAATCAGAAGGCAAAAGATTAAGGGTGATCTGTAGTTCCCTAACAACCCGTTCCTCCGAACCGCCTTTTTGTTTTAATACTCTTGCCAGATTAAAGTGAGCGCTGACGTTATCGCCTTTGACAATAGTCGCATCCTCAAAGGCTCGTATAGCCGCGTCTAAATTACCGTTAACTAAATTAATTCTGCCTAAAGCCTCATACAGCCGAGTATTGGCTTTGTCTAGTTGCGTCGCTCTTAGATAAGTGGCCGCCGCGTGAACTTGAGCGTTTTGGACACTGGCGGCAAGTATTTCGTAAATTCTGGCCACAACTTCCCAATTCTGGACATTCCTTGTCGAAGTTCCGGCAAGAACCGGGTTTTGATAACCGCTCGCTATTTTTCCTTGATTTAAGCTTTCAGTTACCAAACCTTGGAGGGTGTTTTTATCTTCGTCAGAGAGATTTTCCCTTCGACTCAACGAAGTAGCAATATTAATATCGGTTAGAGCTAAAGAGCGGTGATAAGTATCGCGGTAAGGATTAGCGGTTATTGCCGCTACTTGTTCGTCTCTAACCTCTTTAGCCCGATTGGCGACCGTTGCCAGAAGCGATTTTTGGTAATGAATTTCCGCCAAATAGCTTCTACTTAAGTAGAAACCGCTAGCTAAAGCGACAAAAACCGTTACTAACAAAAATCCAAATGGGAGTAGATTAGAACCGGATTTTACACTCGCTACGTTAGGGACAGTAGAAGACGGGGTGGGTACTGCCCTGATTGCGCCAAGTTCCAAAGCCAGAACTTGGATATCAACATCATCTACACCCTCTAGCCTTCCTCGCAGTTGTGAAAAAGCCGTTGCCAAAATTATAAAGAAAGCAAAGCTAACTGTATGCGAAGAGTTTAGGAAGAAACTGCCCGCCATAAACGCAGCCGCGCTCGCGAAGATAAAAACTTCAAGACTGCTTTCGACCGCCGTCGTTAAATAGCGATAAGAAGCTCTTACAACAGCAAAGAATATTAAAAGAAAACTTAATAACCCAAGTACACCAACGCTGCTGGCGAGGGTAAATATTTCCGAGGAACTTCGATCAAAGCGAAGATCCCAAAAAGCAGTGTTGTTTAAGCCGAAAGGTTTATAGGCAGTAAAGTTGTAAAAGTAAGTGGCTGGACCACTGCCAAGTATTGGCCGCTCTCCTAAGGCGGAGGTGGTAATATTCCACCCCGCACCGGCCGGTAGACTAATTTCTTTATTAAGTTCAATTTTTTCTTTACCTTCTTTAACTTCGCTTCTATTAATATACGATTTTAAAGTACTTTGACCCCAAGAAGTCATAAAAAGAAAGACAGCGAAAATCCAGAAAACCCCCGTAACGATCAGCGAGGTTTTCGCTTCGTTGTCTAGGCTAATTTTGTTCCAAAAAAGTAAGCTTGCAAGGGCCCCAAAGAAAAGAGCGATCCAAGCACCTAAAAGATTAATCGCCACGAAACTCCCAAAAAGAATAATTAGACAGGCGGTAAGGAAGGCTCGGATCGTAGTTTCCTTAAAATATATTAACAAGCCAATCGTTAAAGGGATCACTAAAGAAATCAAAAACGCCAGGTTATTGACAGACGCGAGTGGTGTCCAAGAGCGGTTCTGCGCCCAAGTTTCCGAAAATACGTAAAGCCCAAAAAAGTGGAGAATATTTAAGAGAGCCGCTACCACTGTCCCGATAACCAAAGCTAACAGCGCGTTAGTAACTAGAGTCCGACTTCTTAAGTTTGAAACGGCTGTAAAGTAGAGGATTATTAAGGAGAGAATACTAACCGTGCTTCCCCAAAATCTTGGGTAAAACCCAGCTAAAGAAACGAACCAATCAGTTGAAAAAATAGTTGCTAGAACGTAGATAAGTGCAAAAATTATGAGCGGTAAATCCAGTGGCGTGCGGGTTATTAGAAACCTTCTTTGGGCAACCATCTTTATCGCCCAGATTAAGAGTAAAAAAACCGCTCCTCCTACCAAAAGCGTCTGCTTATTAAACTCGTAAAACTCACTGGTGGTGGGAAGAAAGAAAAGGGGAGTGAGAAACGCTAAAATAATCACCCCATAAGAGATAACTACGTTACTTAAATTAACAATCTGCTGTCTCATAAATGTACCTCCTTTCATTATAAAAATTAAACCCCAACAATGCAATATAGTATTTTAGTTTAGGATGTACGATTTTAGATTTTTTATTTTTCATTATTAATTTTAATTAAGCTTTGACATTTGATATTTATCTAATCTATACTGGTTTTGTATGAAAGAAATTAAGATTTCAAAACAAGGAATGATTATTTTGCCAAAGGAATTAAAGAAACGTTTTAGCAATTCCCCTGCTTTACTGATTGAGTCTAACGAAGATTTGATCATCCTGCGGAAAACAGCAAAGCTTACACTTGCGGAGATTGTCGGTAAATTGCAAGAAGCAGGCCCCAAAGTAAACAAGTACGACATCGAAAATGCAATCGCACAGTATCGTAAGGCAAAATAATTGATAAGAGTTATCCTAGATACCACTATTCTAATTTCTGCTTTCCTTTGGAGTAAAAGAGTAAGTAAATCAATTCTCCCGTTGATTGAAGGCAAGAAAATTCTTATTTGTTTTTCTTTGGAAACAATAGACGAGCTTTTAGGGGTACTGTCAAGAAAAGAATTTTTTTCCAAATTTAGTAAAATTGATATTACCCCAAAAAAACTAGTTAATGAACTAATCAACAGAGAAAACGTTCTTGTTATTAAAAAGCCATTATTAATACCTTCCAAACCAATTATCAAAGAAGACCCATCAGATGATAAATTTCTGTATTTAGCTATTGAAGCAGAAGCGAAATATATAATTTCAGGGGATAAGCACCTACTTAAACTGAAAGAATTTAAAGGCATTAAAATTGTATCGGTTGATGAGTTTTTACCCATATTTAGTTTAAAATAAACCAGTCAAAATTCACATCATTAATCATTGGGTGATCAAGGATAACTGTAAAACCTAATTCCGCCTTCTTTTCGATTACAATTAATGCCTGTCCACCGGTAGAAGTCGTAGCCGTCACGAAGACTTTTGAATTATTAGTGATGCTGGGAGTTTCTACTTCTATCTTTATTTCACCAGCCTTTATGGCTGCTGTTCCAGCGGAAGTTGTCTTTTCACTTAGATTGAGTTTAGCAACTGTGGCGCTTCCAGAAGCTTCGAAATTACCGCCCGCGTCAATATTGACAACCGCTGTTTCGTTTTGATCAGTTACTTGTAAACTACCGGTTTGTCCGCTAGCCGGATCGGAGCGCAACTTTATGGCGAGATTTCTCCCCGGAAGAGACTCAATTACTTCCGCCACTAAATTATTTACTTTTATTAAGGTCGCTTCTAGGGTTTGCAACACTACTTTTTGAACAGAAGTTAGGTACTCCGGAACTTTTATTAAGAATTCATCAATGGTTGGTGAAGCAGAACCCGTTGCAACCGCGGAACTAGTGGAAGATAGAGATTCGCTAGTAGTTTGGCTGCTAATTGTTCCGGAACGAGTTGCTTCGTAATTAGCTATTAGCTCTCTAAATAAACTTTCCGCTTCAGATTTGGTGATTGGTTGGTCACTATTTTCTGCTTGTTCGCTCGTTGCCGGTTGCGAACTGAGGGAACCGTCTTGGGTAAGACCGGAGCCAAGGTACCAACCCGGGTTCACAAAGACCAGTATTTTACCCACTACATTTGGGTCGGGATTTTCGTAACTTCCAAGCGCGACACCAATAACTCTTCCCGGTTCAGTAGCCCTCATTCCAACTCCGGCCGTTGAAGAGGAAGTAATTGGATCACCAGATCTGATAGGACCATTTTCACTTAAAACCTTTATTGGTACTCTACCTACCAAAGCAATGGGTTTAGGGTTTTCAGAGTCGGGGACGGAAGAGCGGCCAGTAGAGGAAAAATCACTCCAGTTGTTGGAAGCGACACCAATGAGGTTTTGTTGATATTGCCGTGATGATTTAACAAGTTTTGGCAGTGAATATTTACCTATAGAAACAATTTCGCCGTTTATGTCAACGGCTGAATGGTTGCTGATTAGCATCTCATCTCCCATAACTACGACATCACCATAACCCACATCCTGCGATGTTGGATAAATTTCAGCGTAATCTGCGTTTACGCTGGTGGTACAGTCGTCAATGATGCTATTACTCCCACCCTCTGTTCCCACAGTCCCGCAAATTGCTTCGGTGGAGCTGGTGGTATTAGTGAGGTCTACCTGGGTCTCCCCGTTCAAATTGATCACGCCGTCAGTATTATTATCAATCGACTCTCCATTTTGGAGACGGATGTCCGTGGTTACGCCGGTAGACGCGATAGAGATGGCGGTAGTTATTGCTTGAGAACCAGAGCCGATTTGGATGCCCGTTGTTATAGTACCTCCTCCGGAGGTTGTTATCTGTAAGGCACTCCCGATACCCGCGTCTGTATCGTTATTATCCAACAGAGCCAATGCGGTTATTGGTTGAGTGTTGGCGGTAGCTGCGTTGGTGATGCGTAAACCATATTCGGTGTCTCTTGCAACAGTGAAGCTCATATTAATGTCCAAACCCACCAACGTATCGGCATTGAGATCATCCGTTTCACTAATAGAAATTTTTTGGCCAATCACTGTTTCGGTATCCCCAAAATCGCCGGATAATTCAACGTCCAGATCGAATCCTACGCCGGTTGCGCCAGTCGCGGGATCCAAGTCAATATCTAAATCCATAACCCCGGAGGTTCCCGTATTGTCATTGGTGGCGGCGTCAATTTTAATAGCCTGAGTGGTGCTTGCGGGAAGGTTAATAGTGAGGGCTACCCCGGTTCCGTCCGGGGCGATGGTGGTCAGGCCGTCAGCAACTACATCGAAGTCGTCGAAATTTATGACGCCATCGGTACCGAGAATCGTATTGGTGCCGATGTTGATGGCATTTGTAATATTGGTATCGGTTGCATCAATTGCATCGGTGATCGTTGCGCCCCCAGAAGAAGTTATCAAAATGCCGTCGGCAATTGTAAATGCATTCTCGACGCTGTCCAGGGTAATAAAGCTGCCCAGCTGATTGCCGCCAGCAGAGGCAGTATCATCGTTAACTATTCTTAGACCAGTGACCGTATCCAAGCTTCCATACACTGCCATATGCATATCCAAGCCATAAATAGTGTGGCTCGTGCCAACAAACCCTGTCGATTGAGCTACGGTTGTTTTTTGCGCGGTCAGGGTTTTTGGTCCTCCGTCCGCGGTAGTAATAGGGCTGTAATCAATGTTGAAACCGATATTATTGTTAGTGGTAGAATCCACATTGAGATCAATAACGCCAGTGGTCGTGGTGTTGTCGGTGGTCGTGGCGCTGATGGTAAAAGCATCGTCAGCTCCCAAGACAAACCGAACGGGGTCATCTGCAGTATAAAGAGCATAGGTATCGGCTCCAGCGATATATATACCGTAATCGCTGCCGCCGGAAGTTTGGTTGACGATGTAGAGTCCGTAATTATTCGTGATAGTCGAACCAGCCCCCTTAACCGGGTTTTGTACATAAAGACTGTAAGAATCGTCGACAGTTATTGCACTGGCGGCGGTGTCGACTCTTGCATTAATAGAGTAAAGAGAACTGGTGTTGGCGCCTGCCATTGGGGTAGAAAGTATACCCGCATTTTCAATAGGATCAGTCAATGTGTTGTCTAAAATAAGTATAAAATTTGCCACTGGAGCGACCGCGTCCGCCCCGAAAGTAGCGTGGCCTTCGAGATCTAAATTGGCAACATAAGTTCCGTTAGAATTACTGATACTTAAAGTGTCATTAGCGGAGGCGTTGAGAAGATCTATTGTAAAAGACCCGGAGGCAAGGATAGTATTTGTACCAAGGTTGAGGGCGTTGGTAATTGTTTCGTCAGAAACATCGATCGCGTCTGTAATTGTTCCTGATGAAGTCTGTTGGATTAAGAGACCATTGGCGGTTGTACCCGATCCGCTGGCATTAAGAGTGGCCAGATCACCAGTTGATGAAGAAGTCAAAAGTATTCCCGATCCCGTACCAGCGTTGGTAATATCCAAAACCGCACCTGAAGCGGAACCGTAATTTTGGACAAGGGACAGAACGTTAGCGGTATTAGTACAAGTACCAGTCGTTTGGGTGCAGTTATCAGCGATTGTTACCACGTCGCCAGAAACAGTTAAAGTTGAAGCGAACGAAGAATTAGTGGTAGCGGTTCGTGAAATATCCAAAACATTACCGGAGATTGTTGGAGTTGTTACTGCGGTTGAATAAGTAGGCGAAAAGGATACCGAACCAATATCGCCGGAAACACTTGTACCAGTAGCGGCTGATTGGGTTAGGGAAGCAGAGAGGATATTTCCAGTAGTATAAGCATTGGAGGTAGAAGAAACACCAAGACCGGTTCCGGTTGTTAATGCTCCGGTAGTAAAGGAAAAATTAGTACCAGTAGCATCATCGCTGGTGGCCGCTATCTCGCCACCGGAAATAGTTAAATCTCCGTCAGTGATTACGTGATCGCCAGCGGTTTGGGTTAGAGAGGCCGTCCCTTCAGCACTGCCAGCAATCGTTACCCCGCCAGTTCCCAGGAAATTGTAAGAAGGATTAGTAGTCGCATTACCGAACGAGATGTTTTCTGATGAGTTAGTAGTTGTTATTGCGATATAGTTATTAGATCCTTCCGAGACAGCAAGAGAATTTGAAAGGTTGTCATCAATATCAATGTCAGTAGCATTATCTAAATTAATATTACCGCCATCAAGATAAAGATCGGCAAATTGAGCCGAAGAGGTACCAAGATCAAGACCGGAATCAGTAGCCGGCGCAAGTGCGGTGGCGGTTAAGTTAAGTTCAGCCGATCCGCCCACCCCAAAGGCGATTGTGCCATCAGTATCATTAGAAATTGTTTCGTCGTTTTGAAGTTCGATATCGGTTACGATATCGGTATCATCCAAATCGATAGCGGTTGTGATTGCACCTCCGCCCGAGGAGGTGATTGTTAGGGCGTCTGTTACAGCTTCGTTAGCGTCGGCATTGTCAAGTGCCAATAGAACATCGGTTGTGCCGGTTGAACCGCCATCGTTTTTGTTTTGAATTACCAAGACTCTTTGGGTAGACGCATCGGTAGTAATGTCGTTTTGGAAAGTTATAGTTAAGGCATCTAGCGCTGCTGTTCCACCTGCCGTATCCCAATCTAAAGTTTGTACAGTCGCTGCCATCGCTATCGCGCCGTTGCCGGAAGGATCGCCAATCGTGTCCCAGGCAGTAGAACCACCGCCACTAGTGGCCACACAGGCCACACCTGATATACAAATATTCCCGTCGGCCACATCCGGGAAGGTAAAAGTCTTGTCCGAGGTGGTGGCATCAGCGGCTCTTAAAAAGATCTCCACGCCATCGTTGG